>Ga0114999_10004879_pt1 | contig 16046 bp, 17 predicted proteins | sample ArcticOcean_MG_C_3_FD_89820 | JGI IMG/M metagenome (GOLD analysis project Ga0114999, IMG submission 89820) | Marine microbial communities from western Arctic Ocean - ArcticOcean_MG_CB8_126 | ecosystem: Environmental > Aquatic > Marine > Oceanic | place: Arctic Ocean: Canada Basin | collected...
TGCCTCAGGTGCTTCTTCAGCACTTGCTTCAGGTGCTTCTTCAGCACTTGCTTCAGGTGCTTCTTCAGCACTTGCTTCAGGTGCTTCTTCAGCACTTGCTTCAGGTGCTTCTTCAGCACTTGCCTCAGGTGCATTGGCTTCGGCTTCGGGTGCACCATCTTCACCTTCAGGTGCATCACCCCGAGCTGCTGCTTCACGTGCTTCGGCAGCACCTTCTCTGGGCTGATGGGCCTCAACAAAGGCCGTCACTTCTTCTTCGGGTGCATCACGCAAATATTCGCGCACACTAAGCACAATCTTCTTTTGCTCTTCATCAAACTCAACCACTTTCAAAGGCAAAGGATCACCTTCTTCAAAACAATCCTCTGGGTGCTCCACCTCTTCCATGCTCAACTGCGACGCAGGCACAAAACCTTCCACGTCACCGTCCAAATCTACAACCACGCCACGTTCAAGCAAACGCGACACCTTCCCATTGGCAGGGTTGCCCACCGCATAGGTGACAGCCAACTCAGCCCAAGGATTTTCAATGGTTTGTTTGTGACCCAGCGAAATGCGACGGCGGTCTTTATCGATATTGAGCACCACCACCTCAAGTTCCTGGCCCTTTTTCACAACTTCGTTCGGATGGCGAATGCGCTTGGTCCAAGACATATCTGAAATATGCACCAAACCATCAATACCATCTTCAATTTCAACAAACGCACCAAAATTGGTCAAATTGCGCACCGTTCCCATCAAGCGTGTACCAGATGGGTATTTGGCATCCAAGTCTGACCAAGGATCGGCCTGCACTTGCTTGAGACCCAACGAAATCTTCTGCTCACCCTTGTCGATATTGAGAATCATAACCTCAACTTCATCACCAATCGACACCAACTTAGAAGGATGACGAATATGCTGCGTCCAAGACATTTCAGAAATATGCACCAAACCCTCAACGCCTTGTTCTAACTCGACAAAAGCGCCATAATCGGTAATGCTCACAACCTTACCAATCACCTTGCTGTCCACAGGATACTTGCCTTCAATATCTTCCCATGGATGGGCTTGCAATTGCTTCATACCCAACGAAATGCGCTCGCGCTCTTCGTCGTAATTGAGCACTTTTACTTCGACTTCATCGCCAATTGACAAAACGTCTGAAGGGTGTCCAACACGCCCCCAAGCAATGTCAGTAATGTGCAACAGGCCATCTAAACCACCCAAGTCGATAAACGCACCGAAGTCGGTAATATTCTTGACCATGCCTTGGCGAACTTGGCCCACTTCCAAAGTCGTCAAAATTTCTTTGCGCAAACGTTCGCGTTCTTGTTCAAGTACCACACGACGCGACACAACAATATTGCGACGATTCTTATTTAACTTGATAATGCGGAATGGGAAAACATCGCCAATGAATTGGTCGAAGTTTTTGACCTGCTTAATATCAATTTGAGAGCCGGGTAAAAAGGCGTCCACACCAAACAAGTCAACAACAATACCGCCTTTGATACGGCGAACCAAACGACCTTCAACGATTTGGTCATTGTCATAGGCTTCTTTAATACGATCCCAAACACGCATAAAGTCGGCTTTGGTCTTCGAAAGCACCACTTGACCATCTTGGTCTTCAACACTTTCTAAGAAAACTTCAACTTCCTCGCCCACCTCAATAGTGGGTGGGTCACCAAACTCAGAAATTGAAATCGCACCTTCCGACTTAAAACCAATGTCGATCACCACCAAACCATCTAGGATGGCCAACACCGTACCCGCAACAATTTCACCCTGTTCAATGGTCTCTAATGTGCCTGCATAGAGTTCCATCATCTCATCAAAATTATCGTCGCTGTATTCGCTCTCATCAAGCACGCGCAACGCTTCTTCAGGGCTTAAATTCGACGTCGTATTAATAACTGTAATTTCTTCTGCCATGCGTAATGCATCCTCCGCAACCGTGCCCAAAACACGGGGTCATGAAAAAAACGAACCCAAGGGCTCGTTGCAAAATGGTCTGCATACGTCTGCCAAACCATTATGATTGGGGAGTGTAGCCAGCGCCTATAGAATTATCTGCGCAAAATGCGCTCAGCAGGAGCAACCGCGCCAGCTTTCCGCTGCGCCTGACCGATTTTGCCAATTTGTAACATCACTTCTTTGCTAATAAAATCGTAAGCATCTTTGCGACGTTCGGGCAACTGATTGGTACAAAACTGGATGGGTTGCCCAAAACGTACCGTCAAAGTATCCAAACCCAACACGGTTTTCCAAATGCGGGTTGTACCAGATATATATGCAGGTAAAACAGGGACTTGTGTTCGATAGACCAACATGCCAATGCCGGGTCTCGGTTTTAAAAATCCAGGCTTTTTATTACGTGTCCCTTCGGGAAAAATCAACACGGGACGCCCAGCACGCAGCAACTGAGTCCAAGTCATAATGGCACTGCGATCCCCTCGCCTCCGATCAACAGGCATGGCATTCAAATTTCGAATCAACCAGCCCAAACCTGGGGCAGAAAAGAGCTCAGCCTTAGCAAGATACCAAAGTTCACGTCCTGCCGCAACCCCTATGATTACAGGATCAACGTAAGAGCAATGGTTAATGGCCACCACAAACCCTCCTTTTAGAGGAATGTTATGGCGTCCTTCAACCCGCACCCGAAACAGCGCGGCAGCCCCAGCATAGGCGATCCCCCAGATAAACCGATAAAAAGTCATAAATGTTATACCATTTCTTCCAGATTAAACCTGTTTGGCCGTTGCCACCCTATGCGTCAGATCACATGCACTTTTGCGCCAATGCGACGACCGTCGCAACCTGTTCATCAACCGACACCCCTGTTGTATCCACCAACTTCGCATCTTCGGCAGGCCAGGGACCAAACCGAAGCTGTGTTTGCCGATCCCGCTCATCCCGCTCACGAATTTGGATCTCCAACGTCGCCACATCGGCCTCTTCACCCCGGAGTGCCATCTCTTTTTGCCTTCGATGTGCCCGCTCGGCTACATCGGCCACTAAAAAAACCTTCAACTCTGCATCTGGAAAAATTGCTGTGCCTGTATCGCGTCCTTCCAAAACAATACCACCCTCATGCCCAATAGCCTGTTGCGTTGCCACCAAGACATCACGCACGCCTTGGTGCACAGCCACCCGAGACGCGGCATCCGACACATCGGGGGTGCGAATCACACCAGAGATATCTTCGTCATTTAGGAATGTTCGCACACCATCACCGTCGGCCTTCTGATCAATTGTGATCGACTTGGCCAATGCAACTACACCTTCTGCATCATCGGCATTGGCACCCGCACGCACCACAACCAACCCCACAGCCCGATACATAGCACCCGTATCCAAATACAGATACTTCAGTGCATTGGCTACCAACCGTGCGGTCGTACTCTTACCTGCACCAGCAGGCCCATCAATCGCAACCACGATCCCATTTTTGCGCATAATTTCAAGAACCTTTTACCGATTTCCCAATGTTACTTTTTACTTGACCCAACCCCACCAACGCATATAGAGCAACCACTTCTTTTTCTGTCAACGCACGCCATTGTCCCAATTCCAAATCGTTCACATCCAATGTGCCAAAAACAATGCGCGTCAGTTCGAGCACCCGATGCCCAACCGCCGCGCACATCAACTTCACCTGGCGCTTGCGCCCCTCGTGCAAAGTTAATTCCAATACCGTATTTGCTCCCTGCTGGCGAACCAGTTTCACTCGGGCTGGGGCTGTGATCCCATCCTCTAAAACAATGCCTTTAGACAGCATACCCAAAGCTTCTGCTGAGGGTCGCCCACGCACCAACCCACGATAGACCTTTTCTACCTCATAACGCGGATGTGTTAATCGATAACTCAAATCGCCATCATCGGTTAACAACAGCACACCCCGTGTATCTAAGTCTAACCGACCAACCGGAAAAACCCGTGCAGTCACACCCTCAAGCAAACCAAAAACCGTCTTTTGATGATGAGGATCGGTTACAGAAACGAGATAATCCGCAGGTTTATTCAACAAAACATAGGTATGGGTTGTTACCATGGTTGCAATTTTACCCGCACATCGGACCACGTCAACATCTGGATCCACCCGGGTGCCAGGGTGTGTTACCACCAGACCATTAACCTCAACTTTGCCCGTTTGTATCAGCTGGTCGCTCGCCCGGCGCGAGGCCACCCCCGCTCGTGCCAGAAACCGATTCAGGCGTTCCATTGTCATCTTGCTCCATTTCCGCATCACCAACATCACCGTGTGCGCTTTTTGCCCCATCTTCAGATTGTGCCATTGTCATGACACTGCCATCTTCACTTTGTTCTTGGTTCTCTGGAGCTTCTGTTAGGCCTGCAAGGGGACTGTCTTCGCCCCGTGTCATACGTTGCTCTTCTTCTTTAAGTAACTCTTCCAATTCGCGCAACTTAGGCAAGTCAGACACAGTCTTGAGACCAAAATGCTTCAAAAACTCTCGCGTAGTGCCATAAAGCAAGGGTCGGCCCGGCACCTCAGAACGCCCAGCAATACGCACCAATCCTTTCTCCATCAATTGCCTCAAAACACCATCGGCAGCAACCCCACGAATATGTTCTACTTCGGCTTTGGTAATCGGTTGCTTAAACGCCAAAATCGCCAAAGTCTCCAATGACGCAGGAGACAACCGTGGGGGTATCTTTTCTCTCATCAATTGACGAATCCAGGGGGCAAACTCCGGATGCACCATCAATTGGAACCCCCCAGCAACTTCTGTAATGCGAAAACTACGGCCAGAATGGACATACTCATCGTTTAGTGCATCAACATACAGACGCACTTCTTTGGCACCCACATAACGCCCCAATACAGAGGACAACTTAGCAGCCCCCAATGGATTGTCTGCCGTAATGAGCATCGCCTCAACCACCCCCTGATTGCGGGCGTGTTCATCTTCTGTCAAACGATCAACGGCCTGTTCCAACACGCCCTCAGACATCCTCTGTTGCCTCCGCTTGCAACGGGCTCTCAGCTTGTGGTGCTTCTTCCGAAGGCTCACGTTGATACACCCAAATTTCCCCACCAGAACGCGCCTGTTTCACCATCACCTTGAGCTCTTTCATCAATTCTAGAATCGCCACAAAGGTCACCACAATAACAATGCGTTGCACGCCGGCAACCAGTTCAAAAAAGGGCACTTGGCCATTTTGTGCCAATGCTGCGAGCACAAAGTTCATTCGCTCTTCGGTGGTCACTTCTAAACTTGCTACTTCGTGCACAACTACCGTGGGTGCTGTATCTATGGCCCGTTTGAATGCGGCCAACAACTCAAACATACTCACCGGGCGAAACCCTTCTTCTTCGTCATCACGCAAGTCATTTATATCAACCGACGCACCGCGGTAATACACATCGCGGAAAGTCTCTTGCTGATCTTCCAACCACCCAGCCACATCTTTAAATTGTTGATACTCCAACAACCGACGCACCAACTCTTCACGTGGATCACCCTCTTCTTCTTCAGAATTGGGATCAGAGGGCAACAGCATACTCGATTTAATTCGCATCAAGGTAGCAGCCATCACCACAAAGTCACCTGCCAACTCCAAATCAAGCTCTTGGATAATCTCAACGTATTCCAAAAAACGCCGTGTGATGCCGGCTATGGGAATATCGTAAATATCGATTTCATCTTTGCGAATCAAAAACATCAACAGATCTAACGGACCTTCAAACAACTCAAGTTTTACACCATAAGGCCCAGTACTATGATCGATCTGACTTGCCAAATTTGAGGCAACCACCTTATGCCTCCTTTTTTTTTTCGAGCTTTTCCATACGGTCTCGTGCTTTTCGCGAAATGCGATTCCACACCCCAGTAAAACCCATGGCTTTTTTCATTTCACTTAATGTTTCATTTGCAAATGTTTGCATTTTTAACGTGCCTTCATAAATCACCTGTTCAACATAACCCGACTGCGCTTCAAAATAAGCCCGTTTTTCTCGAATCGGTTCCAACAAAGTATTGAGCGCAACCGACAGCTTGTCTTTTACTTCTACATCTCCAACAGCCCCTTTGCGATAGCGATCTTTTAACGCATCCACTTCATCCACGTTGGGGTTAAACGCACTGTGATAAATAAATATTGGATTGCCCTCAACGGTGCCTGGCACATCTGCGCTTGTCCGATTGGGATCTGTGTACATACTGCGCACTTTCTTTTGCACTGTCTTTTCATCATCTGACAAAAAGATCGCATTGTTCAAACTCTTGCTCATCTTGGATTTACCATCTGTGCCCACCAAAGAAGGCACCTCGCCAATCAGAGGCTCGGGAATGGGAAACACGTCGCCATAATAGTTATTAAACCGCCGGGCAATTTCGCGCGTGACCTCTACATGGGCTTCGTTGTCTTTGCCAACAGGCACCACATGGGCACGCGGCATCATAATATCGGCACTTTGCAATATCGGATACCCTATCAAACCAAACGGGATGGCCTCGTCGTCCATCTTTGCAGCGCGGGCCATATCCTTAATACTTGGCAAACGCGCCACACGGGGCAAGCTCACCAACATTTCAAAAAACAAATTCATCTCATAGACGGCATGAATGGCCGACTGTAAATAAATCGTCGATTTTTGAGGATCAATGCCCACAGCCAAATAATCGAGCACCATCTCATGAATATTTTCACGCAAAGCATCAATATGTTCTTTTTGAGGTTTGGTGGTCAACATATGCAAATCAGCGACAATAAAATAACAATCATATTGATCTTGCAGTGCCACACGGTTTTTCAACGACCCCACATAATGCCCCAAATGGAGCCTGCCCGTAGGTCGATCACCTGTTAGAATACGTTTTTTTTCAGCCATAATTTTATAACGTAAGATATAAGGCGTGAAATGCAAGAAAGTCAACCTCTCACAGCTCACGTTTTACGTCTCACCGCCTTTTTAATCATCCATAAAAAGATAGGGGCGCCAGCGTTTGTCTGGCACCCCGACATAGTGTCGGATAAACGTCACCTGATTGGGTGAACGCGGCTTTCTCTTTAAAGCCAAGCCCGCCCCATGAGGTGTACGATCTCCTTTTTTGTTGTTACAACCATGACAAGCGCAAACCAAATTTTCCCAGGTATCGCGACCACCCAATGAACGCGGATGGATATGATCTATCGTAAAAGGTCCACGTGTTGTACCACAATATTGGCATTGATGACCGTCGCGTTTAAGTACATTGCGCTTACTCAACGCCAAAGGTTTGGGTCGCACACGTACATAAACACCCAAACGCACCACACTGGGTATAGGGAACGACTGAGAAACCGTTCGAATTTGTGCTTCCAACGCTTCAACCACTTCTGCTCGCCCCCGAAAGACCAGTACGATGGCCCGCCGCACAGAACACACGTGCAGAGGCTCATAGCTTTGGTTGAGTACCAAAACAGATCGGTTGAGTGGTTTGGAAGCAGGTGGCGACATAGAAATTGAAATAAAGGTTTTTAAAACACAAAAAACACAAAATCGAATTTTATATATCGGATTTAGAGAAGCGTGTGAAGCGCCTTCAAATGCGTCCTAAGGTTCAATATGTCCGGCATAGGCCGCGGCATCCATCAACTCATCAAGTTCACTCACATCAGACAAACGCACCCGAATCATCCACCCCGAATCATATGGATCGGCATTGACCAAGGACGCATCTTGTGTCAAAACCTCATTGACTTCAATGACTTCACCAGAAACAGGCGAAATCAATTCCGAAACTGTCTTGACAGCCTCAATGGTACCATACGATTCACCCTGTGTCACGATATCACCCACATCAGGCAATTCAAGGAACACGATATCACCCAATTCACCTTGTGCATAATCTGTAATACCGCACATGCCTACGCCATCTTCGACAAGTACCCAGTCGTGATCAGCATTATATTGTAAGTCTTCTGGCACTTCTGCCATAACAGCTCCTTTCAAAACAGAGAAAAGGTAGAAGAGAAAAGGTAGAAGAGAAAAGGTAGAAGAGAAACCCAATGAAGAGGTGTCCCCTCTTCTTCCTGCTCCTTTTTTTATCTCACCTCTTAATGTCCATAGCCCAATTTTTCAACAAATTCTGTTGTTGCACGTCCGGCTTTAAAATCTTCGTGTTTCAATGCATGTAGATGAAAAGGAATGGTGGTTGGTACACCTTCAATAACAAATTCTTCAAGTGCCCGTATCATACGCGCAATGGCTTCATCACGCGACCGACCATAGGCGATCAATTTAGCCAGCAAAGAATCATACTGCGACGGAATTGTATAACCCGCATAAAGGTGTGAGTCAACCCGAATGCCGGGCCCACCAGGAACGTGTAGTTCTGTTACCGTACCTGGGGATGGGCGAAAATTGTGCGCCGTATCTTCTGCATTAATACGACACTCAATGGCATGTCCCCTGGGTATAAAGTCGGCTTGTTTCAATGGTGTCTGAGTGCCTGCTGCAATGCAAATTTGCGCTTTGACCAAGTCAAACCCCGTCACCAACTCAGACACCGGATGTTCAACTTGAATACGTGTATTCATTTCTAAAAAATAAAACTTACCTGAGACATCTAATAAAAACTCAACCGTACCAGCCCCCATATATTTCACAGCTTCAGCACCCTTGATCGCTGCAGCACCCATACGGGTACGCAAATCTTCACTGACAACTGGAGACGGCGACTCTTCAATGAGCTTTTGGTGGCGACGCTGTATAGAACATTCACGTTCACCCAAATGTACAATATTGCCAAACTGATCACCTAACACTTGTATCTCAATATGACGAGGTTGCACAATTTCCTTCTCGAGATACAACGCACCAGACGTAAAAGCAGCCATTGCCTCAGATTGAGCCATTTGCCAAGCATGTTCTAGGTCTGCTTCGGCAAACACTGTGCGCATCCCACGGCCACCCCCACCAGCCACAGCTTTGAGCCTTACAGGATATCCAATTTCATTAGCCGCGCTTTGAGCGGCTTCAATATCATCTAAAACGCCAGTGCCCGGTGACACAGGCACGCCCGCATTCTGCATGGTTTCACGAGCGACTGCCTTATCGCCCATTTTTCGAATGGCTTCAGGTGATGGCCCAATAAATGTAATGCCACACGTACCGCAAATTTCGGCGAACTCGGCATTTTCAGCCAAGGGGCCATAACCCGGGTGTATGGCATCGGCATTGGTGATCTCGGCAGCACTTAAAATGCGCGGGATATTGCGATAACTCTGATCTCCAGGGGGAGGCCCAATACACACATCTTCATCGGCAGCGCCCACATGAAGGGAATTGCTATCTGCCTCAGAATAAATGGCAACCGTTTTAACGCCCAATTCTTTGCAGGCACGAATAATGCGCAAAGCAATCTCGCCTCGGTCTGCAATTAATATTTTATCAAACACAGCGATATCTCAAAATGGGAAGGTTTAAAAAAGAGAAAAACCAACATAAAATAATTTTGCCAGAGGGTAGAAAGTTGGCAGTTGTTGGACACGGAATTAACCTTGGGGATCGATGAGGAAAAGAGGTGTATTGTATTCAACTGGCGTTGCATTTTCGACCAATGCACGCACCACACGCCCTTTCACACCGGCTTCAATTTCATTCATAATCTTCATAGCTTCAATAATACACAATGTCTGCCCCTCGGTTACAGCATCACCCTCTTGTACATAGGAAGGGGCTTCGGGGTTCGGAGACAAATAGAGCATGCCCACCATTGGCGATTTGAGCGTGTGATAGCGGTTTGAGTCGTCGGTTTCAGATGTATCAACTGCCGCCGCAGATTCAACCACGGGTTGAGGCGCTGGCAACATGGGTGTTGACATAGCCTGAGGAATAACCTGAACAGCTTGTGAACTGGTGCGAGAAACTCGAATTTTCCCTTGCCCCCAAGGGCCGCGTTCAATCTCAATTTCTTGAACTTCGTCTTCACCAATGATGCCCACGAGTTCGCGCACCGCATCCATTAATTCTTTAGATAATTTCACAAAAATTCCTCCGTTAAGCCCGTTCAACATATGCTTCGGTACGTGTATCAATCTTTAACAAATCACCGATTTCAATAAATAAGGGGACCAGGACACTTGCACCGGTTTCTACCTGGGCGGGTTTGGTACCACCCGTGGCTGTGTCGCCGCGCAAACCAGGGTCTGTTTGTGTGACTCTCAATTCCACAAAAATGGGCAACTCTACCCCGAGGGCTACCCCTTCGGCAACCAGCACTTCAACAGCCTCATTTTCTTTCATAAGCTTCAATGCACTGCCAACTGTTTCGGCATCAACCTGGTATTGTTCGTAGGTTCCAGAATCCATAAAAAAGTGGAAATTGTCTTGTTCATAGAGATACTGAGATTTGCGTTTTTCCAAACGCACATCTTCGACCTTGTCACCAGATCGAAACGTTCGGTCAATAACCGAACCTGTTTTAACACTCTTAAGCTTTGTACGCACAACCGACGCGCCTTTACCGGGTTTAAAATGTTCAAAGTCTGCCATAAAAAAGAGCTGGCCATCCATGCGCAGCACCATGCCATTTCGAAACTGGGCTGTAGAAACCATAAATAAAACCTCAAATGATTAAGTTGCAAATTTCCTTGCCCAAAACGACAGAGCAAAACATTTCTATTCTTAAGACCGTAACGCGTCTATCCGAGCCTGTACCTGCACATTGTTCGGGTCGCGTAACAGCACTTGTTCTAACGTGGCCAGAGCCTGCTCGACAAGCCCCTGCTGAGCATACAACTCGGCCAAAGTCACTGTTGCAATAGCCTCTGTGCCACACGCCCCTTGCTGTTTTTTTACCGCTTCAAAAGGCGGCTCATCACGGGATTCAGGAGCGCTTTGTGCAAGTTCAGACACCAAAGAAGATAGATTCTCATCAACAATCAATTCGGGTCTTGGCGCATTGAGATCTGTAGAAATTGCATCTTCTTCAGGTAACACGGCAACATCATCACGTGCAATATCCAATGCGGGTTCATCAATGCTTGTGGTTTCTTCGAAAAACGGGTCCTCATTATCTGTTAAATCCTCTGTCTTTTCAGTGACAGATATTTCCGGTGTCAACTTTGCAATTTGGTCGGCGAGTTGTTTATTGAGTGGGTCGAGCACCAAAGCCAACTCAAAATGCCGCAAGGCCAAGTCTTCCCACCCCAACTGTAAATCGATTTGACCCAAATGCCACAACGCTGCAGGATGATCTGCATCAAGTTGCAAGACTTTTTGAAACTCTTGCCGGGCTTCTTCAAAATGCCCAAAGGCCAAATGGCATTTGCCCATCACCACATGCCCTGCCACATAAGAAGGCCGATAGCGCAAACCCTGCCGACAAATCTCGGCGGCGCGCTTTACGTTGCCTTGTTGCAAAAACCCCTCTGCCAATCGTGCAAATAAAATAGACGTGGGATTTTTCAGGCAAATCTTTTCGAGTTTCTCAAGTGACAGAGATGAAGCCGGCATAAGGTCTTAATACCACAGTCAAAAGGTGGTGCATGATAGGGAAAAGCCCAAAAGTTGTCAACGATCATTCAGTCAAACGCCTTAGCCCAACCTAACCAATTCGCTCTTCATCATCTGGCCGATCAAACTCCCACCCCGTTACAAAAGTCCCATCATCTTCTGGGCGAGCCCAAGCCAGCCGAACTGTGAGGCGAATATCAAACGTTGCTGCGTTGTGTTGTGCATCAAAGCCCCGTTTTAAAACATCAAAGTCTGGGCTGCGAATTTGCATACCACTGGCACTGATATCGACCATCTCCAACTCGATATGATCGCTTTCGCCCACTCGAGCCTGGATGGGCAATCTCAATGTCCACGCGTGTAGCAGTGCGTTTATCATCACCGCTGACATCTTCGTTATCCATCAGGCCTCCTGGTCTGGGTTTCAATTTATAAGCATATTCTGTCTGTAGGCACACTTAATGTAATGAAATCGACCAAAAAATCTACCTCAAAATAGATTTACCTAACCGATGCCCCCTCACATCCTTCTGCAATTTTCTTGTATAACAAAGAGCAAACCCGTATATTCCCTTTCTAAAACGTGGCTACAACACCTTACATAAGCGCCATAATAAAAAGGCGCTTATACTAAAAAGTTGGAGACCAAAATGGAATTATTACAATTGTTTATTTCTTTTACAAAAGTAGGGGTTTTTGCCTATGGTGGTGGACCATCCATGATACCCCTCATACAAGAAGAGGTCGTGGATGTACACGGCTGGATGACCATTGAGGAATTTACGGATGCTTTGGCCATGGGTTATGCCCTACCTGGCCCGATAGCGACCAAAATGGCTGGATTTATTGGTTACAAAATTGCGCATATTCCAGGCCTGCTCGTTGCCCTTTTGGGCACCGTTCTACCCTCTATGGCCATGATGATGGTGCTCGGGCTGGCTTTTATGAGTTATAAAGACACGCCCATTGTACAATCTATGCTCAAAGCCGTGCGCCCGGCCGTTGTGGGTTTGTTAATTGTTGTCGTTGTCGACATGTTTCCCAAATCGGTTACTTCTTGGCATACTGGCGTAATCACCCTGGTCGCATTTGTAGCCATCTACTTCCTAAATCTGCACCCTGCCTTGGCCATAGTAGCCACTGCCGTACTGGGTTTGGTGGTTTATCGATGAGTCTTTTACCTGCTACCACTGGGGCGATTATTCGTCAGGTGACACCCTATACGGTCCATGGTCAACCGTATCTTCAAATTCATTATTCAACCGCAGGCGCAGAAAGCGAAATTCGGGAAGCCCGTTTGGGTACAGAGGCAGCCTACCCCAACATCGCCCAGGGAGATCAAGTGGCCTTACACACCATGATGAAGACGGTGACCAAAATAGAAAAAATCGGTTAACCCCCACACCCACGAATCCCAAATCCCGAAACAATGGTTTAAAGATTTGAGATTCTTTAGTTTTGAGATGCTTTAATGCCCTATACCCAATATGCCAACAAAGCCTTAGCCGGCGTCTTATTAGACACCGATGAAATGCATGCCGTGTTAGAAACACCCAATGACGATATTTTGCCCCTCTTGCACGCAGCCTTTCAGGTGCGACGCCATCACTTTGGCCGCTCGGTACAAATTCACGTACTTATGAATGCCAAAAGTGGCCTGTGCCCTGAAGATTGTGGCTATTGCTCGCAGGCATCAAACTCTGAAGCCCCTATAGACAAATACCCTTTACGGCCCTCCGAAGAAATTATCACCGCTGCAAAACAAGCCAAAGCCAATGGCGCCTATCGCTATTGCATTGTCACCAGTGGACGTGCACCAACAGACAGAGAAGTAGATGCCGTTGCCAATGTGGTGCGTGAAATTAAACAAGACATCGACATTGACATTTGTTGCTGCTTGGGGCTGCTCAACGAAGAAAAAGCCCAACGCCTCAAAGATGCGGGTGTTGATCGGGTAAACCACAATCTTAATACCAGCAAAAACCACACACCCAACATTGTCACCACCCACACATATGAAGACCGTATCAGCACCTTACAAGCCATTCAAAAAGTGGGCTTAGACACGTGTTGTGGGGGCATTGTCGGCATGGGTGAAACCCACGATGACATCATCGACTTGGCGGTTTCGCTGCGCAATCTCCATGTCGATTCTATTCCCGTGAACTTTTTACACGCCATTGACGGCACACCGTTGGCCAACAGTGAAAGCCTCACCCCCTATGATTGTTTGCGCACATTATGCCTGTTCCGTTTTGTCAACCCAGCAACAGAGATTCGCGTGGCCGGTGGCCGTGAAAAAAACCTGCGCACCCTTCAGCCGTTGGCCCTTTACCCTGCCAATTCCCTCTTTATGGAAGGGTACCTCACCACGGGTGGCTTGGGCGTAAGCGAAACACATCAAATGATTGCCGACCTCGGTTTTGAAGTCAAAACCATTGAAACAGAAAATCCGCTGGCTTTGTTGCAGTAAACATACAACGAGTAATTGCCTCTATGTGGACTTACGAAAAAATATATGACGTTATCGTCGTAGGCGGCGGTCACGCGGGTGCCGAAGCAGCCCTTGCGGCCGCACGCATGGGCAGCGAAACCTTGCTGCTTACCATGAACCTCGACACCATTGCCCAAATGTCGTGTAACCCCGCCATTGGGGGCATTGCCAAAGGCCATATGGTGCGTGAGATAGATGCCCTGGGTGGCGAAATGGCGCGCAACATAGACGAAACGGGCATTCAGTTTCGCATGCTCAATCGCAGCAAAGGCCCCGCTGTGCAGGCCCCCCGTGCCCAAGCCGATAAAAAACTCTATCAATTTCGCATCAAAAATATCGTTGAAAACCAACCGCACCTCGATGTCAAACAGGGCATGCTTGAAGACCTTGTGGTAGAAAACCGTCAAATTAAAGGCGTGGTCACCAAATCCAAAGCCATCTTCCATTGCAAAACCGTCATTCTCACCACAGGTACCTTTCTCAAGGGACTCATTCATGTAGGTGACTTTTCATATAGCGCGGGCAGAGCAGGTGAGCAATCTGCCGACAAAGCCTCTGACGGTTTGTCTAACCTCGGCTTTGAACTCGGGCGCCTCAAAACAGGCACCCCACCCCGTGTCAATGCACGCAGCATCGACTTTGGTGTGTGCGAAGAACAACCCGGCGACGATGATCCGCGCCCTTTTTCATACCACACGGAGTCGTTGCCCCAAAAACAACTCAGTTGTTACCTCACCAACACCACACAAAAAACACATGATGTCATTCGCAACAATTTAGATCGATCCGCGATGTATAGCGGCCGCATTCAAGGCGTGGGGCCACGCTATTGCCCTTCGGTTGAAGACAAAGTGGTACGCTTTGCCGACAAAGAAAGCCATCAAATATTTTTAGAACCAGAAGGTTATAACACCCTTGAAGTCTACCTCAATGGTTTGTCGATGAGCTTGCCTGAAGATGTGCAAGTGGATGTGGTTCGCAGCATTCCAGGCTTGGAACGGGCAGAAATTATGCGCCCTGCCTACGCTGTCGAATATGACTATGTACCCCCCACACAGATCCACCCATCCCTTGAAACCAAGCCCATCAGTGGCCTGTTTTTTGCCGGACAAATCAATGGCACAACAGGGTATGAAGAAGCCGCAGCCCAAGGTCTGATGGCAGGCGTGAATGCAGCCCTCAAAGCCCGTGGTGAAGAACCGCTCATTCTCGACCGATCGCAGGCCTACATCGGTGTGCTCATTGACGACTTGGTCACCAAAGGCACAGATGAACCCTACCGTATGTTTACCTCATTGGCCGAATATCGCCTGCTGTTGCGCCAAGACAATGCCGATTTGCGCCTCACCGAACTGGGCCGAAAATAGGCCTGGTCACAGACGAGGCCTATCAGCTCTTTCTCACGCGCAAACGCCAAATTGAAACCGAAATGCAACGGCTACGGTCTATTAAGATTACCCCCAATGAACGCGTGCAAGCCGTGCTTCGACAAGTCGAATCATCTCCCTTGTCCAAACCTATTTTTCTGGCCGATCTCTTGCGACGCCCCGAATTGAACTATGACATCGTCGGCCATATTGCGCCAGCCGACGCTCCCTTGCCAGAGCACGTGCGCGAATCTATTGAGATCGAACTCAAATACGAAGGGTATATTCAGCGCCAAGAATCTCAAGTGCATCGCTTTCACGACTTGGAACAGCGTTTTATTCCCAACGACTTTGACTACACATCAGTTACATCGATGCGCAATGAAGCCAAAGAAAAATTTGGCCGTATTCAACCCCGCTCCTTAGGCCAAGCATCCCGTATCCCCGGTATCTCTCCTGCAGATATCTCTGTTTTGATGGTTATGCTCAAAAAAGTGAAAGGTGCTGCATGAACTTGGAGAAAAAACAGATCAGAATTATTATCGATCTGCTCTCCGATGGCGATGCCGATATTGTTGCCAGTATGCGCCACAAACTCTTTGAGTTGGGTGAAAACGCAGTACAGGCGATATTAGACGCGACACCTCCTGACTCGCGTGTTCACAAAGAAGCCAGTCGCGTACTGATGCGCTTTCGCGAGCCCTCAATTGAAGAGCGCTTTCGCAACCTCGCCACA
>Ga0114999_10004883_pt1 | contig 16039 bp, 11 predicted proteins | sample ArcticOcean_MG_C_3_FD_89820 | JGI IMG/M metagenome (GOLD analysis project Ga0114999, IMG submission 89820) | Marine microbial communities from western Arctic Ocean - ArcticOcean_MG_CB8_126 | ecosystem: Environmental > Aquatic > Marine > Oceanic | place: Arctic Ocean: Canada Basin | collected...
AACATCTTTGATGCCGATGATCCCATGTCGGCATCCTTCATGGGTTCCAGTGTCTGGCCCAAGGTCCACATGGAGTTCAGCCCGTATCACTCCGAGTCGCACGGGCCAGGTCGCCATCTGAACGCAATGCTTGCCGCACAAGCCACAGGCATTGACGTCGACGAGCAGGTGATCCGTCGTCATCGCGCCACGGCCTTCTTCTCCTATGGCGGTGCGCTTCCTCTACCACTGAATCGCCAGCACGTCGATGGCCCCCTCGTCAACTTCTGCCCACACAACCTGCGCGAGGGATTCCATGCCCTGAGTGCGTTGGCCACGTGGCGCCACGACGAGGAGGCAATACAGCTGGCCGAGAACAGCGTCGCCTGTCTCTTTGATCTATGGACGCCTGAGGTCGGCTGGGATGTGTCGCGCCTGCAGGCGCAGGGATTGCAGTTTCAGGAGTGTCAGGGCTTCGTGCATGGAGAAGCGCGGATGCTTGGCCCTCTCGTCAAACTGCATCGCGTCACGTCCAGTCCGGACATACTCGAACTGGCTCTTGTCGTTGCTGACAAGATGATGACTGATGTATTTGTCGAAGATGGCTCCTACGATCCGCAGCGTATGGGCACGACCCACATCCACTCGATCACCTGCTGCCTCTCGTCACTGGCCGAGTTGGGCAGCCATTTGCAGGATGCGTCGATCCTGCAGCGTGTTCGGGCCTTCTACGACAACGGCCTGTGGCAACTTCGCGATCTGATTGGCTGGACACCGGAGTCAATCGATCAGCCTGACTCCGACCATGGTGAGGCGAACAATACGGGTGACATTGTCGAAACGGCCTTGATCCTCGGACGGCATGGCTGTGCGAAGGCCTTCGCCGACGCGGAGCGCATCCTGCGATGCCATCTGCTGCCTTCGCAGTTACGCGATGCGTCCTTTATCGAAGACCCACCAAATCCCGACGGCATCGACGGCCTGCACAATGTGGCGGACCGCCACCTGGGCGCCTGGGGATTCCCTGCCCCCTATGGTCATCGCTCCCTTGGGAAAGGCCGCAAGAACACGTCCTTCAACATGGATATTGTCGGCGGCGCATCAGCATCTGTTGCCGCCGCCTGGCGCGATGCGGTTACGACGGGCGCTTGGGGAACACAGGTGAATCTGCTCTTCGATCGCGAGTCCGATGCAGCGACGGTGTCTTCACCGTACGCCAGCGGCGGACACCTCACGGTGTGCGTGCGTCGACCGCAACCGCTGCGCATACGCATTCCTCCCTGGGCCGCCTCGGGCCTGCGAGTCGAAGGCCCCGGCTTAGGGTGTCTGTCAGACACCTCGGCGCCTGCCTGGCGTCTGCTTGGCGATCACCTGTTGATCCCGCGCCCCGTCGTCGGCGCGAACATCGATGTGCATCTGCCACTGACACAACAGGAAGTGACCTTGTCGCCGACGCTGCACCGCAACCCAATCCGCCTGCGCCTGTGCGGTGATGCACCTGTCGCCATGGATTGCTGGGACGCGGACTGGACCTACTTTCCCGTCTGGTCGTGAGGCTTTCCCGCGAGGTCGTGAGGCCCTGACTCTGAGCATGCCAGACGAATTCTCTCGCACACATCCCTGACCACCGCCTCTGTTTCCACACGGGACGTATCCGTATTCGGAATGAGGATGTCGGCGTGCTGTCGCGATGGCAGGATGTAGCGCACATACCCAGGAACGACACACTCGCGGTTGTAGTGCTGAATCGTATCTGCGCTGCCACCGTATTTAGCCGCCAAATTGCGCGCAGTCCGACGACTCAGCATCTCTTCGATTTCGGCGTCGACGAAGCAACTCAGATCGAGAAGTTGTCGCATTTCCGGATAACAAAGCACCATGTGTCCATCCAGGATCACTACGTCTGCCGACGACGGCTTGCCACATTCGGCGACCATCATCTGCATGCGTAGCGAGTCCGGGCGATTGTAATCCGCATGGTCTTCGCCGTCGTGCGCCGAGTGGTATCGTGGAAGTTCATCTGCTGGTTTGAAGAATCGATCCAAACCGATGATCTCCACCTGCAGAGGCGCGAGTTGCTTCACGATGGCGGCTGCAATCGTCGATTTGCCTGAGCCACTGCCGCCGCCGATTCCGAGGGTGAACTGTGCCTCGATACGTTGGCGCGATACCGATCCTGGCGTGGGTGCCAGTTGTTTGTCTGTCATGACCTGTCTCTTCTCTGATGACGCTCTATGGTCTGAAATTGGCACTGATACGTTGTGAACGAAACCCTTAGGCTTGTGTTCAACGTAGAAGATCCTTCATAGTGAACTTTGCATCGCCCACCTTCTCAGAGGGCTACTAAGCCAGTTGACTGCGTTAACGATGCGAGCCCATCTCTCCGCCCTGCGGGCTATTGCTGCGCGACCGTGGCCACGGGCTGACGTACATCAACGAACCCTCGCTGCGAGTCGCTACCAAGTTCCCACCAGGCTTCCCGTTGATGTTGGCGACAATCTCGAGTGGCGTCAGTGACGATCTGCTTGCAGCACTTGGGGTGGTAGACTTCGTTGCGATGAAGTTTCTCGTTGTGATCATGTTCTCAGCTGCCGCTAGCTTTCTCTACTTGCTTGTGCGTGATACCGGGGGTGAGCTTACTTGATGTATCTCATTTTGGGCCGCCGTTCGGTAACCTTCCCTTGCCGATGGCGGCTGAGCCACAGACGTTCCACTGGATATAGCAGACACGATCTGACAGATTTCGTTTCGTCACCACAGGAGATCACCATTGTCCCAGCGTAATCTCAGGCAGCGCATCAAAGACGGGGAAATACTCGTCGCCCTGCGTGGATCACTCACGACGACCAAGCAGGAGTTGGCTGACATCTGGTCGGCCGGCACCTACGACTACATCTGGATCGATGGACAGCATACTCCCTACAGCGAAGAGCAGATGGTCCGCTACTGCGCCGCCGCTGAAGAGCTTAGAATCGACGTACAACTGCGCATACCCCATACACGACACGCCTACCTGGTGGGACGCTTTCTGGACTTCGGCTTCAGTGCCGTATTGGTACCTGAAGTCATGGAGCCTGAGACCATCGATGATGCCATCGACTACGCATACTACGGGCCGATCGGCCGGCGCAGCTGGGGAGGCGGCGGCCGTCGCGGTCTTCACGGTGCAGCAAAGGGGATGGATCGACTCGCCTACGCAGCTTGGTGGAATGACTATGTCGTGTTGGCGATCCAGGTCGAATCGGTCGAAGCGGTGACGAATATTCGAAAACTGGCCAAGCCGGGGGTAAGCGTCGTCACCTTCGGACCAAACGATCTCTCCTTCAATCTGGAGGATCATCCCGAATATCCTCTACGAAGTGTCGATGACTGTATGCGCAATGTCGCCGAGCAGCTACAGGGTACGGATATCCGGCTCGCCTTGGGCACGACCACGACGGACGCAGAGAAAGAGAAGTATCTGGAGATGGGCGTGACCCTCTTTCAGGCCGACGCAACCTGAGTGCCCTGTTGGGGGCACTCGGTATCACCTAGCAGGCATCACCTACCACTCATCTCAGAGCTGAAACCGAATGCATCGCACAGAGTTGACAGATGACCTATTCCAGGGGCACATCGAAATACAGCATGGTGATGGCTGGGTGAAGCCATGGCGTCTGCCCTATACACAGCGAGCCCTGTTCCCTTCGCCGGACGATGGCCTTCTCGGGCGCGCAGAAACCACCAGCGGTGTGCGGCTGCGTCTGGCCACTGCATCGCAGACGATGAAATTGGCTTTCCAGCCACTTCCCGACTCAGCACCGGCAGCAGATCGGCCGGGCTTTTTCTTCGATCTGACAATTGATGGCGAGTTGATCAAGAGCACCTGTGTGCCACCAGGCGGCACGGTCGCGGAATTCTCCGATCTACCATCACATGACAAGGTTGTGGAGATCTGGCTCTCGCAGGAGATCCCTGTGGCGATCATTTCATTGGAGAGTGACGAGCCCTGTCGCCCTGCCACGGACGATCGACGCCGCTGGGTTACCTATGGCAGTTCGCTGACACACTGTGTCCGCGCCCACAGCCCGTCCCGGACGTGGCCTGCCATCGTTGCGCGGCGCCATGGATTGCACCTGACGAGCCTGGGGTTCGGTGGCCAGTGCCATCTAGATCCAATGGTCGGTCGAGTGATCGCGCAGCTTCCGGCAGATCTGATCACCTTGAAGCTGGGCATCAACACCATCGGTGGCACACTCTCGGCGCGGACGTATCCGGCAGCGATCATCGGGCTCGTGCAGAGTATCCGCGATCGGCACCGGGAGACACCGATGGCTCTCATCTCCCCTATCGGCTTCCCACCGAACGAGACGGCGCCAAATCGCGTCGACTATACAATCAGTGCTATGCGTGACGATATGGAGGACATCCACCGGCGACTCACCGATCTCGGTGAGTCGAATCTGATCTACGTGAATGGCCTGGAGGTGTTCGATCTGGAGTTGATTGCCCGCCACGCAGAGGATCAGTGTCACCCGGATGGTGATGGAATCGAGATTCAGGCAGACAATTTCGATCGTGCTGTGATGGCGCCGCTACTGAGACAGTAGAGGCTGCAGTGACCCAGGCCTGGCTACTGCTCGACGATCACCACGTCCTTTATCGATCGGGTACCCGGCGCGTACTCCATCCCCCCACCCGACACGCCGCCAACCCACTCGTGGAACCCACCGAGCCATGGGAGACAGCGTTGGCGTGGAACAGCGTCTATCACGATCCGGTGTCAGGCCGTTATCAACTGTGGTATCAGTCATGGCTTGCCGACGATTTGGGCGATCGTCGCTATGGCTGCGTCGTGTGTTATGCCGAATCCGATGACGGCGTCCACTTCGACAAGCCGCGCTTCACTCAGTTCCCCTATGGTGAACACACAGAGACGAATATCGTCCTGATTGGCAGTGGCGGGCACTCGTATCGCTATTGCTGCAGTGTCCTGGTTGAACCGGAAGAACCAGACCCGGCGCGCCGCTATCGAATGGCCTACTTCGACTGGACCGAAACGGACGCGGGCCAGCGTCCTGGTCTCTGCGTCGCGTTCTCTCCAGACGGCATTCATTGGACAAAGCATCCCAAGGCACCTCTGTCTCCCATCCACTATGGTGCCCTCGGACAGGATGTGCCCCGCACGACAGAGACCGAACGTCCCTGGTCAGTACCGCTGTCTATGAGCGACGGCACGGACGTGTTCTTCGATCCTGTGCGACGTGTTTATGCCTGGTATGGGAAGATGTGGCTCGATGGCCCTGAGGGGCATTCCGCCTGGAAACACGCCATGGGGCGCACGGAAAGTTCCGACTTTTTGAATTGGTCCACACCTGAATTGGTGTGCGCCCCGGACGACGATGATCTACCCCACGTGGAATTCCACACAACGCCCGTGTTCTTTCACGAGGGTGTCTACATCTGCCTCAATCAGATCCTCGACCGAGCCGCAGGTGGCGGTGTGATCGACGTGGAGCTCATGCTCTCTCGCGACGGCTTCACCTGGCAGCGTCCCTTTAGAGATAGCTTCTTCTTGCCACGTGGTGCGAGCGGTTCCTTTGAAGGAGGCTCGATCTTCACCAACTCCACGCCCGTCATCCTGGATACCCAGATGCGCTTCTACTATGGCGGCTACTCCGCTGGGGCCACATCCTCCGACAACAGCCTGCATACAAGCGGCATCGGCGTGGCCACCTTACCGCGTGATCGTTTTGCCGGCATCACGCCACTCGAGTTGACGGACGTACCGACGCAGCGAAACCCCGTGCGGCATGTGGGCCAGGTGACGATGAAGAAGTGCAACCTGTCTCAGTACCAACGACTCGAGCTAAATGCGGACGCTGAGGGTGGGAGTATCCGCGTGGAAGTCTTGGATGCTGCCGGCCGCCGCGTACCGGGGTTCCTACAAGAGGATGCAGTTGCGATCACAGGTGATGCTTTGCGTCATAGGGTATACTGGCAGGATCACGAGCTTGGCGATCTGCCTGATGGCGAGTACATGTTGCGCCTGCACCTCGACGGCGCCACGGTCTTCGCTATCTATCCCGTGGCATGACTACCTATCCCGTGGCGTGAGTCACGACCAAAGGAAGATTTCCCCGTCCTCTTCTGACATCCCGATGAATACAGCCAGCACAACGCGCGTATGGTCCCTGGCAACTTGCGGCACCTCGTGGACATTCTCCGTATGGAAGAAATATAGATCCCCCACATCCAGTTCGATCTGCACCCGCTCGATGGCCTCTTGCTTCGCGTAGGCGGCAAAATTGCCCGCGCTTAGAACCTCTTCAACCTCCCCTTCCGCCTTGGCGCGATAGAGGATGGGTTCACCGCCGACAGCCCCCTTTTGGACACAAAGAATTCCGGCGAATTGATGTTCGAACCGGCCCACGGCATAGTTCGACTTTCCGTGCCGTCGCACCGAGTCGAAATGCGCCCGGTGACCTTCCTGGCCCTGGTATATCCGAAAGATCGCCGGCCCATACGTTCCGCCTTCTTCATAGGCTGTTTTGACGTGTTTGGAGCCGGCCAGTTTCGCCAGGTTCTCGTAAATCGTCTGCACCGGATCGGCCAAGCCTTCAAAAAGCCGCCGAAAGAGCGCGTGCGTGCGATCGGCGTGTGCAAAGAATTCCGCCAGATCCTTGCCCATCCGTCCCAGACTGGTACCCAGGTCCAGGTAAGGTCCCCCACTGAGTTGTGACTCCTTGCCCACCGTATCTCGATCGAAATATCCATTGTCGGAGAACCGCTCTATCAGGCGGTTGCAGTCGCCAGGAGGATGCGCACCTCGCAGCACAAAAGCGGGTCTCTGGTTTTGCGCCAGGGCGAGCAACGGTTGGTCGTAGGTTCGACGTATCGTGTCAGCATCCGCCTCAAGAGGCTGCCACGAGTCCTGGAGATTGTCTGATTCTTGCATTCATCATCCTTTCGCGTTCCGGAACCGATAGGCTATGCAGCAATTCCCTTCACCACCAGTTCATGCCTGTCTTCGCGACGCTTGGCTAGAACGGGTGACCGACCTTTCTTTGCCACCCATCAGTTTTTCTCAACCCCACCAAGTCTGCCTTACGAGACATGACTGGCCTGGATCAGGTGCCGGCGGAGCGCAATCATGAAATTCGAACGAGAGAAAGACGACTTCCAGAGAGACGGATATGTCGTGATCCGACAGTTGTTGCCGGAAAACGAATTTCGGATTCTGACACAGAACATCGAGCGCTACATTCGCGATGTCGTTCCCACCCTTGATGAGGTGGATGCCTTCTATCAGGACCGCCGGCAACCGGAAACACTCAAACAGTTGCAGGGCATGGAGCAAGACGAATTCTTCGATTCATACAGGGGTCACCGCAAATGGATCGAAGTCGCCGAAACCCTTCTTGACGAACGCGTCGTCGCACTCGGGCCGGAGTGGTTCAACAAACCACCCGGTACCGATCACCCGACCCCGGCCCACCAGGACAACTATTACTTCAATCTGAAGCCGGCAAATGTCCTGAGCATCTGGATGGCGATGGATCGAGTCGATGCGGACAATGGCTGCCTGCGCTATTTGCCAGGGTCGCACCATCACGGCGTACGTCCGCATCAGGCGACACAGACACTCGGCTTCTCACAGGGCGTCGCCGGCTATACCGAAGAGGAAAGCGCGCGAGAAGTCCCGATCTTCCTCGATGCGGGGGACGTCGTTGTCCATCACGGCAATACGATTCACAGCGCCATGGCGAACATCTCAGCGACACGACACCGACCGGCCTTCGCCATGGTCGTGAAGGGAGTCAGTTGTCGTCGTGACGAAGAGGGTTTCGCGCGGTATCAGGCGGCAGCAACGGCGCAGCGCGAGGCGCTCACCTGACTCATTCAATCGATCCCCACCGTTGATTCAACCAGGGGACACAAGTCTTTCAGATTCATCGGCTTCTCCATGAAACCATCGAAATCATGCGCATGGACATCCTCACTTGATGCGTAGCCCGACATCCCAAATACAGGCATGTCAGGATATCGCTCTCGCACCTGCTCAAGCAAGGCATAGCCATTCAGTCCAGGCATGCGAATATCCGTGATGAGGAAATCTGGCGGCTCATTGTCAATCTCTTCAAGCCCCTCTTCGCCATCGCGCGCTTCGACGGTATCGAAATCCGCCAGCGCTTCACACAACATGCGTCGGATCGCCGGTTCATCATCGACCAATCAATTACGCACAGTGTGACTGCGTCTCGCATGCGTTCGTCGAGGCTGCGAGCGTTGGTTTTGGCCATGGATTCCATCGCCAAAGGGAAAGTCCCGACTGTGGGACTGGTCGTTTTCAATGAATCTGATGTTCGTGTGTGCGCCACAGTTGTTGCCTTGACCGGCCTTGGGGTGGCCCTTAGGCGTACCTTGCATGCCTGACTGGAAGTCCGCTGGAGTCCGCATCGTCAAGGCTGGCGAGACGGACAGCAATACACCGCAGACACCTGGAATGCATCGTGCCGCAGCCATCACTCACGCAGTAGCGGGCGCTGAGAAGTTGTGGGCTGGTACGGTGACGGTTGAACCAAATGCGAAGACCGGCGCCCACCACCATGGTGAACTTGAGAGCGTCATCTATGTAGTGCGTGGACGGGCCCGGATGCGCTGGGAGATGCGCTCGAATTTGTTGCCGAAGCCGAGGCCGGCGATTTCATCTACGTGCCTCCCTTCGTCCCGCACCAGGAAATCAACGCGGACCCCAATGAACCCCTCGACTGCGTCCTGGTTCGCAGCGGCCAGGAGCCGATGGTCGTCAATCTCGACATCGCGCCCGTAGAGCCACCGGAGGAGATCCGTTGGATCGGCCCGAATCACCCTGCGTGAGAGCTACATCCAGCAACTCGGCCTGAGGCTAGTCGATTACTTGCCCCCACTTTTCACGGTCCCACTGTTTCTCGCCGATTTGCTCGATATACTCTGCCCCCATTTTTTCAGTCAGCCAGGTCTTCAGAGGCACGTCGGCATCCGTCGGTTGCCACCAACCTTTCATATCGACACCATCTCCGAGCAGCTGGCGGCGGATTGGATCACATTTTTCGAGAATCTCGTCAGGCATCACGTTATAATCGAGACCTCGCAGCCATCGATAGCTATAGCCGAGAAACAGAACCTTGCGCGTGGTATCTGATGTATTGATGCCGCGCGCGTGCCACATGCGCCGATCGAAGAGGACCGCCGTTCCCGCCTTTACCTGCAATTGCAAGATGTCGTCCTCGCTGTGCAGATCTGGTGGACGATCCCCCTTGTGGCTTCCAGGGATGATTCGAATTCCACCGTTCTCAACCTGACTGATGTCCGTCAACCAGAAGCCCACCTTCAGCGATAGCCGCGGTTGAGGACGTTCCATCTCCGGCACCGGACGACCTCCATCCTGATGCCAACCACCCGGTTTCAGGTCAACTCGGTTGCTTGATTCTGGCGGATAGTAGATTAGGTGAGATATGTAGTGCTGGACATTCCAGCCAAGAAGATCCCAGATCAGGGGGAAAGTCTTTGGCCAGTCGAGTAGCTCCAGAAAAACGTCGTCTTCCACGAGGGTCCTGAACTTGGCCATCGTCGCCCCCGGATCGATGCTCTTGGCAACTCGCTCGTCGCGATCAACTCGGTCCGCCGCTTCCAGCAGTTGAGTGAGCATGCTCTCATCCAAGGCGTCGGGAACAATCAGATACCCCTCTTGATCGAACTGATCGCGCTGCTCTGCTGTCATGTTGTACTGCAAACAGTCGGTATGCACAGTGATCCTTTGTCGTTGGTAGGACACTATCCCTGCATGTATCGCTCTCGTTGCTGCAGGCGTAGCAATCCCAATAGTAGCAACGCGCCTGAACCAGCCAGCAAGTAGGCACGATTGTAGAAGGTGGTCTGCGACTGAACCATCGCCTCATAGGCCTCGAGCTGCGCGAAGGGATTATAGAACAGATTCCAACGACTACCCTCAAGAGGTTCGGTCAGGATCCAGAGAAAGAGACCGATGGAAACCAGTACAGCAGCGGCACCATTGCCACTGCGTACGATGGTCGCCAGGGCGAAACCAAGGCAGCCGAAAAACATAACGGGAAACATCAGATGAAAGACCATCTTCATCACGGAGAAGTCGGCGAGCGCTGCCTGACACAACAAGGCGAGCATGAGCAGAAATGTGCCAATGACGATTTGCTGTACCACCTGGCGCGCCAGCCACACTTTGTATCGATAGTCGGGGATCCCAAAAAGCGTTTCCAGCATGCGCGCATCTACATCGCTCTGAATCGCATACGCTGATGGATAGAATGTGAGCAGCATCGCCGGCGCCAACATGAAGTAGTAGATCTGCCCAGCGTTGGGAGGCACAGCCTCTTCCACTGCATGGATCACCGTAACGAAAAGGAACACGGCGACAGCGAACAGCAGGAAATAGATGAAGCGACCGGCAAAGACCTGTCCGGCGCTATAGCGGAAGAAATGCCACCCCGATCGAAGATGAGTCAACACCAGGATCTTCACGCCGCCTCTCCATCGAGGAGCCACAGATAGGCATCCTCCAATGTTGGCGTCACCGCCTGGGCATCCGGTAACGGCTGGTTCACTGACAGCAACCTGACGCGTATCTGCTCGCCATCGCGCATATGATGGACGATCCGTTCCGTCTTACGCAGCTGCGTGAAGCGTTCTTCATCGACCTGTGCCTGCCACACGACACCTCGTGTGCGCTCGACCATGTCCAGCGGACTGCCGTCAAACCGAACCTGCCCGCCACCGAGGACGGCGACCCTGTTACACGAACTGGAGATATCCTCGATGATGTGAGTGGAGAAGATGACGATCCGGTCTCTGGCCAATTCAGACAGCAAATTGCGAAAACGAATCCGCTCGCGTGGATCCAGACCCGCCGTGGGTTCATCAACGACGAGAATACGTGGTAGATGCAGCAGTGTCTGGGCAATCCCGACACGCTGCTTCATACCACCAGAGAAACCGCCGATCTTGCGATCTCGACTGTCATCCAGGTGGACCCGTGAGATCGCCGCCTCAACAACTTCCTTGCGCTCTTGCGTGTCCCACTTCCCCTTCAGCAGGGCCTGATAGTCCAGGAACTGATAGGCCGTCATATTCTCATACGTGCCGAACTCCTGCGGCAGATAGCCGATCAGTGCCTGCAGTTCCTCTCTCTTCTCGAGCTGATCATAGCCATTGATCTTCACGCGACCTCGACTCTGGCTCAGCACGCCGCAGATAATCCGCATCAGCGTGGTCTTGCCAGCCCCATTCGGACCGATCAGACCAAACATGCCGGAGCCGATCTCGAGGGACACTTGCTGCAAGGCAGTGAAGGGCCGTTTGCGGCGGCCGATGACGGGAATCGCCCCTATGAGGCGATAGAAGCCGGATCGACTGCGGCGGAAACGCCCGACAATACTGTCTACGTTGACCTCGCTACGGTAGAGTTTCTGCGAGCCCCGATACATCGCGACCCCGACATACCACACAGCACCGGCGATCAGTGTCGCCGGCCAGATTTCCCAACGACTCTGCCACCACGCCATATGCATGGCCGGCAAGAGCCAAATGACGAGCCCATAGCCGAAGCGGATCAGCTTGTCCTTGCGTAGCTGGCCATTGAGGGCGGGCAGATGCTCACTCAATAGGATGCGTAGATGTATGTATAGTCCCACGCAGAACAGCATCATCCACACAAGATGGTCCAGGTGCAGATAGGTGAAGTACGCGTGAAAACCGAATAACGGCAGTTGCCATGCCCAGGCGCCCCCCGTGGAAGAGATCGTCGCCGCAGAAGGCCGACCACGCTCGACATCGTGGGCAAGCTGCCTCTCCCCGCGTCGCCACTGCCGTTGGAAGCGCGATGGTTCGTCATACTCCTTCACCACATTGGCGACGCTGATATGCAGGGTCTGGTCCTGCGGAATCAGATTCACCTGGCTGCGTCGCAAGCTACTTTGCACAAACCAGGTAAGACCCGGAACCAAACCAAGCAGTGCCGTACCATCTGCAAATTGCCAGAACGTCGAGTCCACGTATTGAGTGACGAGCCATAGACCGGCCCCTAAGCCGGCAACATTCGCCAGCCGCGCCGTCGTGCTCAACTCACGTCCCCACTGAACCACCTGCTCGAGGCCGAAATACACCGTCGGAACCAACACGAGTGTGAAGACGGTGCCCGCCGCAAGACCCCCGATGACGGCGATCGCAAAGGGGACGCCAATCATGGCGACATACTCCGCCTCACCCATCGCCAGTGGCACCATAGCTAAGACCGTCGTCAGGGCTGTGATCGCAATGGGGCGAACTCGAATCTGACCAGCTGTCAGCAGCGCGCGACTCAGCCGATAGCCACGACGCTGCAACATGCGAGCGTAGTCAATGAGCATGATCCCATTGTTGACGACGACACCGAGGAGAATCAAAAATCCCACCAGGGCATTCGCATTGAAGATCGAGTTTCCCGTCAGAATCAGCCCCCAGAAGGCGCCAACCGTGGCCAGAGGCAGTGTAATCATCATGGCCAGCGGTGCGACGAGAGACTCGAATACGGACGCGAGAATCATGTAGATGAGGATGATCGCCGCGCCGATGAGGAAGTAGAATTCTGACAGATCCGTCTCGTCATGTACAACTTCGATGGCCACGCTCGATGGCAGATTGACCTGTCCGGCGAGTAGATCCACTGCAGCTCGTGCCCCATCAAGCAGATCCTTCGAGCCCTTGATCTCGGCGTGGAAGGAATAACCGAGTCGCAACTCCTTCTCTTGATTGACTCTGTCGTAACTGCCATAGCCGTCGCTGTAGCGCAGATCAGTCAACTGCGAAAGTGCGACAGTGCCCCCAGTGTTGGTCGACACCTGCAGCGAATAAAGATCCTCCACACGCCGTGCGATCTGGTCCCCGTCTTCACCCTTGAGGACGATGTCGATTTCATCCGCATCCTGTGGTCGCAACTGAGCCGCTGTTTTCACCTGTCGCTGCAGATCAGTCAGGGCGCCATTGATCGCCTGCGCATCGACACCAAAGTAAGACAGGGCCGCATGATCCAGATGCAGGTCGACCTGCGGTTCGCCACCATCGACCTGCAGATTGGCGTAGGCAATCGTTGACTGGCGTTCGAGATTGTATTTCAGATCGTCTGCAATCCGGCGAAGCATCGACAGATCGCTGCCACGAATGGCGATATGTTCCGACGACGAGCCGATCCCCAGCAGTCGCTGAAAAGCCTGCCCACCAGAGAAGCCCCCTGCACCGCCGCCACGACCACCACCGCTCCCACTGCGACCGACGGGTTGACTGAAGCTGAAGCTCAGCCCTCGGTAAGCACTCCAGAGATCCTGCTGCATGTCCGATTTGATCGACGCCAGATTCCGGCCCGCGATTTGCTGGAAGTCTTCCTTCAGGTCCAGTGATAGATGCAGCAAATCCGACTGCACATCGATACGGCGCTCTGCCAGTTCTTCCACACGCTGCATGCGCTCGTCGAGCTCGCGAGCGATCTCGTCAGCTACTTCCAGTGTCGTCCCACCAGGTAGTGTCGCATACAGATCGAAGGTCTCGAGTTCGACCTCCTGCCCCGCGTTAACGCTCACCCCAAGACACAGCAGGACACTCACAAAGAACACGAGGGTGCTGATCACAACGGTTCGCGTTGGATATCGTAGACAGGACTTCAGCAGCAACGAATAGATCTGCACCGGGCGGTGCCGTTGCGAGACACGATGGAAGTGTGCCGTGTGAACAGCAGCGATGCCCTCCCGCGTGCGAAACAATCGGTAGGCAAACACAGGGATCAACAAGACTGCCACGACCAACGAAACCAGCAGTGTGGACACCACTGAGATCCCGACATTGCGTCCGAGAGTTCCTACCAGAAAGTTGTCGGAAAAGACGAAGGGCAAGAACACGCACACGGTCGTCAGCGTCGCCGCTGCCACGGCACGCCACACCTCGCCAACACCAGCAACAACGGCGGTGAAGGGGTCTATACCACGTGCCAGCTGGCGATAGATGTTCTCGAGGACAACGACACTGTTGTCCAGCAACATCCCCACGGCAATGGCGATGCCCACGAGAGACAGTGTGTTGAGACTGATATCAAAAGCGTAGAAAAAATTGAGCGCAATCAGAACCGATACGGGAACCGCCGCGGCGACGACGGCGACAAGCCGCAGATTGCGCAGGAAAATCCAGAGGACGGCGATCACCAGAATGCCGCCGACCAAGGCCAGCTCCTGGATCGACTCGATATTCTCTTCGATCGGTTCAGCGCTGTCCGTCTGGATCACCAGCTCAATCCCGTCGCCCGCGATGTCGCGATTGATTTGATCGACTACATCGCGTGTGGCGTGAGACAGATCGATCAGATTCACGGCCTGATCCCGGATCAGAGAAATGGCGATGGTTTCCATTCCATTCACCAACGAGATCGACTGCCGTTCGGCGCCACCCTCATGGATCTTGGCCAATTGCCCGAGCCGCAACGAGCCATTGTCACTGATGACCGTCTGCGCCAGGGCGTCGATGTCTTCGAAATCGCTTACGAGGTGTACGAAGGAGCGTTGACCTCCACCCTCGACCTGGCCAAGGAATCGTCGCGGGCGCGCCGCCTGAGCGATTCGCTCAGACACGTCAGCCATCGTCAGGCCGTAGCTACGTAGCCCATCTTCGTCCAGCTCAACCTCGACAGAGTGCTGGCGTCCGCCAAAGATGCTGACACTGGCAACACCATCGATGCTCTCCAGCTGTGGCAGCACTTTCGCATCCACGACCTGGCGAATCTGATCCAAAGATCCCGCACCACGGGCCTGCATCCCCATGAATCGATTGGACATCTGTTCTGTGTCGATTTTGAAGGCAGATACGAAAAATTCGACCCCGAGGGTCGCCTGCACCGCAGCGACCTCCTCCTGCAACCTCAAGTAGGAATATTTCTTATTCGTTGACGGTGTGTAGTAGATGTAGAGTGTCGCTTCACGCTGCTGCACACTGGCTTCGATACGCTCGATGCCCTCCAGTGTAGCAATGGCACTTTCGATAGGGATGACGGCCTGGTGTTCGAGATACGCTGGCGCCGCATCACGTTGACTGCGAATCTGCACGATATGTAGAGGCAGTTCCGCGAAAGGAATCAGCTCCACCGCCAGTCGCTGATGCGAGACCACGCCGAGCATGCAGGCCCCCAGCAACAACATGCAGACCATGACCGGCCGACGGATAATACTGCCTATCATGCGGCAACCTGGGTGGAGTCAGCGGGACGCAGCCGATCGAATCGTGCGAACAAGTGGTAGACGCAGGGGATGACAACGAGAGTCAGCGCCGTGGACGTGACGAGTCCACCAATCACTGCAACCGCCATAGGCGCGCGCAAAGCACCCCCTTCACCGAAACCGATCGCCAGTGGCAGCAGGGCGAGCAGTGTCGTAACACTCGTCATGAAGATCGGCCGCAGGCGAGCCTGCCCCGCCTCGACGATGGCCTGGCTCAGATCCACCCCAGCGCGTCGCCCCTGATTGATTCGGTCCACGAGAATGATGGAGTCATTCACAGCGATTCCCGCCAACATGATCAACCCAATGAAGGACATCACATTCAGTGGCATCGCCAGGATCCATAGCAGCGCGATAGCGCCGACGCCGGCGAGGGGAATTGTCAGCAGAATCACAAAGGGATGAACGAGTGACTCGAATTGCGCCGCCATCACCATGTACACGAGAGCCACCGCCAGCAGCAGGGCGAAGCGCAGATTGCCGAACGCCTCCTGACGCATCTGCTCTTCCCCGGTCACAAGCAGGCGATACTCCGGTGGCAAAGCGATCTGTACCAGATCGGCCTTTACTGTTCGTGCCACTTGGTCAAAAGGCTTAGTGCTGCTCAGATGGGCGCTGACACGGACGATGCGGGTCTGCTCGCTGCGCAGGATCGCTCGCTGCGACTTCTTCGATCTCAGTTCCGCCATCTGATCGAGTCTCACCCGACGCCCATCCGGCGCCTCCAGCAGAATGGCAGACAACTCATCCAACGCCATGGGCGGTCGACGAAT
>Ga0114999_10004886_pt1 | contig 16034 bp, 15 predicted proteins | sample ArcticOcean_MG_C_3_FD_89820 | JGI IMG/M metagenome (GOLD analysis project Ga0114999, IMG submission 89820) | Marine microbial communities from western Arctic Ocean - ArcticOcean_MG_CB8_126 | ecosystem: Environmental > Aquatic > Marine > Oceanic | place: Arctic Ocean: Canada Basin | collected...
ATATCTAGATCTACTCCGAAGGCCACCCAAAGACTGGGAAGCACTAGCAACCGAACAAGAAAGTTTCAGCACGCGCGGCACGCCATGCGCCGGAGAAAAACCGCTGCAGACCGCCATCGGAGGCGCCTCCAGCGGCACCATCGAAGATAAAGCGGGTGGCTCCGCTACCGGAAATCAAAATGGGGGATATCCAGAGTGGCACGAGATTAAGTTGGTAGTTGGATGGGGCCCTCCATCTTTTATTCCCAATGATCCTCAACAACTTATTAAGAAAGGTGTATCTAATTCTGCTACCCCCCTATTCTTGACGTTGATTGATCATTCTTTTGACATTCGTCAGGATGGAGTATTTGAATTGACTCTCACTTACCGTGCCAGAATTGAAGGTCTTTTATCAGACGGCCGCGCCAATATTTTAGCTACTCCACGCTCGCGGGATATACGACACAGTTTGGAGAAACAACTAGAAGACGCGAAAAAAGCTTGTGATGATGATACGATTAAATCAGTTAAGGGTCAAATAAAAACTCACAATAATCTGCAAAAAGCCTGGTTGGGAGATGTTTTACTGGGTCCATTAGCCAGAGGCACCGGAGACTTTACGGGCCGTACCCAGATTTATACGGCCGTCGTGTCTAACGAGGATTTAATGCTCGCGCAGTTTCGGTCAAAAAACGATGCGACTCCCGTCACGATTGATAACCATAACTGTGATGTTATTGTCCCCCGGGCAATGAATCAATCATTACAAGCAATTGCTAATGAACAAGGAACTGCCATGGAATCTGCCAGAAATGAAATAGGAGTTATAGACAGAGACAACTTGGGATACCAACTAACAAATGAATCACTCGAAACAGGCAAGGATGGAAGTGACCCCGGGGCTTTAGTGTCTAATGTTAATACGGATATAGCCGTAAATAACTCAACAGCGGCCGTCAACGCGCAATATGAAAATCTTCTTGATCGCAATTTAGATTATCGCGCCAATGATGCGGCGGCAGCCCTTGAATCGACACTAGAAGACTATGCTGTAGACGCAGATTCGACCGACGACGGGTACATGCGAAGCATTACCGACTGGTTCCACGATAATGTTTATGGCGGAGATGTACCCAACTCAGTGGCAAGACTTACGAAAGCGGGCGCCCTAAGTGAAACGTTGGAAGATAAAAGAGACGAGACTGGGAAAAAGTATAAATTCTACCCTATTCACTTTATGTATGCAGGAGATCTAATTAATCAGGCCGCATATCATGCTTTAGATTACGAAGGAAACCCTGAGATCCAGAGTAAAACAGCTTTTTCGGGATGTACCCTCCAAAATGTTAAAATACTTTTGGGACCTTTACAATATCGTGACTTGGGGGGGACAACACGTAATATTAATATTGCCGATATTCCCATTTCTTTGCGAGCTTATGGACTTTGGTTTAAAAAACATATAACTAATCCTAACCGCTCTTCTTATTCGTTGCTTACATTTATCCGAGATATTATAAAAATGAGCTTATTAGATGTCTTTACAGCTGACTGTTTCGATGGCGCATTCAAACAGCCCATAGTTCTTAAGACCGGTATAATGTCAGTTCCTATGATGGAAGATGGGACTACGCCGATACACAACCGAATTCAATCTGCAGGGATTAAAAACTATTCGTCACCTGTCCAGCATGGCGCGCCAGCACCCATATGGTTTCCTCAAGGTACTCAAGAGAGCATAAAGTGGACAACGGGACTCACTCTAGCGGGAAATAGGTTGCCTCTGGGAACCTTGACAACTCAACACCCTCTTCACCAAATAAATGTATGGGATGAGGCGGTTAATATGATTCACTATGTGTATGTATATGCGGAATCGGCCGAACCTAGCGTAGATTTAACGGGAGATTTTAACGACGATAAGACACGAGGCATCTATCATCTATATATGGGCGCCGAGAAAGGTCTTGTGAAGGGTATTAAATTTTCCAAAACTGATCAGCCATACTTGCGTGAACAACGTTTCCAAGAAACATCACTAAATCCGTTAAATGAGCTTGCGGCAGTTTATAAGGCTGATGTTAGGATGGTGGGTAGTACTATGTTTTATCCTGGTCAATACGTTTTTATTAATATGATGCCCATCGGTCAAGATATGGGCCACCCTGGAGATGATCATGGATTGGATGGCCATGGATCTTATGCAAATCAGCTGGGACTCGGAGGATATCATTTGGTTACTAAAGTTACAAATGAGATAACGAGTGATAATCAATTTGAAACTAATTTGCAATGTTTGTGGGATAATAGTGGCGATGGCAGGTCTCGCCTCCATCGTACCTCCCTCGCTAAAGTAGACTCATGCCCCGCCGAAGGCGGCAACACAGCCCCTCCCGACCCGGGTACCTCCGGAGCCGGGATTGAGGAACCATAAGGAGATATATAAAAATGCCTAAAAAATTTCCAATTCCCCTTTATAACGCAACTAATGACTCTACGTCTGAAGAGTTATTTGTCAAGCGGACTGTTTATAGAGCATATGCTTTTTACAATATTGACAATCTCAAGGAGTTTAAAGTCCCGGCCCCCTTAAAAGACTTTTGGTCCTATGAAGATTCCTTATATGGCCGGGTCAACCACAGCGGGGCTCCCATGCTCGTCTCTTCTGAATACTTGGTAGAAATTGAAGACGGGGTAAAGGTAGTCAATTTTGTTGCTGCAGCCTATCGTCAAATGAGAAAAGAGTTCGGATTAGCATTATCTCAGGGGCGCCTTCCGAATGCTCCTCCCCCTTTGAATTCTTTTACTGCGAACGGAGGTTATAACGATCCTCGCAACGCCTATTATCATGCTCTTGATTTGTTATCGGGCCAGTTTTTCAAGCAATCCCTCGCTAATCCAGCTTTAGCTTCTAAAATAACCTCTTTTGAAGATTTTTTACCTCTTTATTTAACAAATATAAAAGCCCAAGCCAAATCAGTTCCGATTACTTTTTCTTCTTTTGTACGCGGGCCCTTTGGATCTATAATGCAAAGCGGGCTAGCCTTCGAAATAGCTTCTTATGATTGCGGAGACGATCTTAAAAAAATAAATGCATTTATTACTAATCCATGTTTTGAGTTTTATAAGCAGTTGGCCTTAAAGTATGGTTTCTTTATCGATATGAATGTTCCCTGGCGCCTTGTTGCTGATCTATCTTCTCCAGCCATGCAACAATTTATGAGCCTTTACACAGGGGGATCCGTGGGTCCTATAAAATATTTTCAAGTTTATACCCGGGCCGCCTATTTACGCGACATCAAGATTTTCCAAAAGAGCGCACTCGAAGTTTACAATGCTGTGCAATGGTCACGTCCCACATTTAAAAAACGTTATCCGAAAAAGGGCTGTTCTATCCAAGTTAAAACTATTTATCGTTACCCTGCTACCTCTCAAAATATGGAACAATTTTCTTTTTTATATTGGTTGAAGTTTTATATTGAATTAAAAAACATAGAAAAAGGGAATCAGTTCACTCCCGCCCGGCTCGCTCAGTTTTTTAATAATTCTAAAAATCTTGTAAAAGTAGTTGACAAATTCCACGCGATGGGTTATATTAATAATAAGTTTGATGATCTTCGTTTCCTTAATGGCTCATTGAACCACGCCTTGTACAAAAAATATTTCAGACCAGTTAATAAACAAAATAGGCCCTTTAGTGATTTTGCAGAATATTATAAAAATGCTCTTTCATACAGCACCTATAGCAAATATTAGGAGTTAGTGTGCTATTTCAAACACTAGATGATAAATCAGAGTGTGTCGGATTTTATTTAGATGGAGAACTTTTCTTCGATGGTCTACCCAAAAACCTCTCTCAGACCTGGGCTTATTCGGGTTCCCTCCGGGGAGAAAATATCCAATATGCAAAGATTTATTGTGGAGGGCTCACACTGGAAGAAGTCTGTCCCGATAATTTGCAACCTCGTTGGGCCCAAGTTTGTTCCAAACTAAAGGCTTTTCTGCGATCTTTCCAAACAGCTGACATATCCTTGGATGATAACTGTTTCTTTGATTTAGTTCCTAAGCGATTTCTTTTAGAATATTGCCACTTAAAGGATCAAATCTGTAAACATGTTTTTCTCACATTTCAGCGACCCGCCAACTATGATTTCCAAGTTGCTTTGGCAGAAATGATCGGGGAAATAAGATATCAGAGATTAAATATAAATCCTAAAAATTTATTTCCTCTCATGCATAAACCTCGCGCCCGACGATTTGCCCAAAACTTAAGCATAAGTTCAGTTTCTTGTAAATTCAATCCTTATGGGACAAAGACCGGTCGCCTAACAACTGAACCAGGGAGCTTCCCCGTCTTAACGATGGACCGAAAATATAGATGTATTGTAGAGCCAACCAATGATTTTTTTGTAGAGTTGGACTTTAATGCAGCCGAATTAAGAGTTCTAATATCCTTACAGGGAAAAACACAGCCGAAGGAAGATATCCATGAGTGGAATATCCAGAATGTTTATCGAGGATTAGTAACTCGTGAGGAAGCTAAAAAGAGAATATTCGCATGGCTGTATAATCCAGATAGTAAGGATTATTTATCTTCAAGAGCTTATGACCGAGACTCGGTGGTACAAAAGTACTTCACTCGGGGCCAAGTGAGAACCTTTTGGGACAAGATCATCCCCTCTGAAGAAAGAACAGCTTTAAACTATATTATTCAGAGCACATGTGCTGAAAATGTCTTGAGACAAATGATCAAAGTGAATAGTTATTTAGCAGATAAAAAATCTTTTATTGCTTTCCCTGTTCATGATTCAATTATTCTTGATTTAAAATTTGAAGAACGCTATTTACTTCCCCTTATAATTAAAATATTTGGGGATACCGCCCTTGGGAAGTTTATGGTAAATGTACGAGCGGGAAAAGATTTTGGGAATTTAAAAAAATTAAAGTTGTGAGCAAAAAATGAATATAGTAGGTTTAGGAAAAGCGGGGTGTAAAATAGCGGATGGTTTTAATCGATATCCCCAATACACTTCTTATAAAATTGATGTTGGGCAAACGGGAGATAAATGTTATGACTTTCCCTTTTTCAAAACAACTGAAGAGTATGAAGAAAAAACTCCCAATTTAAAAAAGTTTTTTAATGACATCCGGGGGGAAATTTTATTTATTGTGGGAGGCAGCGGCGCCATTTCCTGTGCTATCCTCAATATCCTCCAACAGCTGGATTCTAAAAATATTTCTATTCTATACATTCAGCCTGAACTTTTATTATTGAATGAGACCCAAGCCGCTAGAGAAAGATTAGTTCGCGGAGTATTGCAAGAATATGCTCGATGCGCACTGCTTAAGAGGATATATTTAATTTCTAATCAAGATTTAGAAAAGACTATCGGGGAAGTCCCTATTATGAGTTATTTTGATCGATTAAATGAAGTCTTGGTTCACACTTTTCATATGCTAAATGTTTTTAAAAATTCAGAGCCAGTTATAGGAAAAATCGAAGGTCCCCGCGATGTTTGTCAAATCTCGACATTCGGAGTTTATGATTTTATTAAAAATGAAGAAAAGTTATTTTTCCCTCTTAGCTGCTCGCGTGACATATGCTATATCTATGGGTTAAGTGAAGAAAAACTTAAAACAGACGGGAGTTTGTTCCGAATGATTGTAAATCAAATGAAAGGAAAACTATCCGATAACACGAATATTTCTTATGCTGTATTTCCTACCAAATATGATGAGAATATTGCTTATTGTGTGGCTCACGCATCACTAATACAGACATAACTGTTAAAAGGATGTTAACTTCTAAAGAAAACCTTGACATCTATACCTATTCATGCTAAATTGATAGTACAAACATAGAGGACTGTCATGTCATCAACTCATTTATCTAATCGAAAAAACTGGCAAGAACACGCTAGCGTGGTTGGCACCAAAGGCGAAGTAGACTTTGCAACCGCTTTAGCCGTCGAGCTTCCAACTCACTATACAGTAGAACTTAAGCCGCCCAAATTAAAAGTATACCCGGACGACAAAGGTATTATCTTAGACTGTCGAGTGTTTAACCAAAAAACTGGGAAATGTGTGTATATTGAAAAGAAGACCGGGAACAACGGGGGCAACGCTCACGAACGCGTGTATAAATTCCTTTCGCCGGGACTAAAAAATATTGTACGTTCCAGATATAACACGGCCTCAAATCCGTTTTACTTGGTGTTCTCTGGCAAGACTTTCCAAGGAAAGAAATATCAAAATGAGTTTTATCTTTTATTAGAAAAAGAGAACTATGCTATTATGGATCCCAACTTCGCGAATATCAAAAAGGTAGCTAAAGATATTATGGAGATTGTCTAATGAAGCCTCTTTTCATGTGGGCGGGTGGTAAGACCCGACTATTAAAACACTATAAACCGCACCTCCCTGAAACTTTTGAAAAATATCATGAACCTTTTTTTGGAGGCGGCGCCATGTTTTTATGGGCCTATAAAAAGAACCCGGCTGCTTCTTTTTATATCAACGATATCAACAAACATATCATGGGAATTTATCTGGCCATTAAAAATGATTGTGAAAGATTCTGCGAGATTATGGATAAATTTCAAACCATCTATCTACCTCTCTCCCCTCCAACAGAACCTGGCGGCAAGACCAATAAAACATTACAGAAAAAATATCAGTTAGATAAAGGGCGCCGAGATTGGGATTCTATTTATAAAGAGCAGCCCTCACGAAGGCATTTTTATTTTAAAGTTCGCGATCGATATGCTTGGGATTCCGAATTGTTCGATTCCACCTTTGAAGCTGCCATTTTATATTTTCTTATGAAAACAGGATTTAATGGAGTGTGGCAACTGAACGCCAACACTAATGGGCGATTTGGTACTCCGTGCGGACTTTTGAATCAAAAAGATAAAATTTATGACAAGGAAAATGTGTTAAAGTGGCACAAAGCTTTGCAAGCTTGCACTATTACAGCCTTAGATTTCACCGAAACCTCAGTTGATATAGATTCAACTTCATTTATTTTTCTTGATCCTCCATATCGAGGATGTTTTGCAGATTATGGAACTAAAACTGATGATGAGTTCCAAGAAGGAGTTATTCGGTATCATAACATCGGTACAAAACGCGGCGCGTTATCTATGTTATGTAATCGAGAACTAGATGATGGCTTCTTCCAGCAGAGACAGGGGCAAAATGAACTTTTTCATTTTGATGTTTCTTATACGGTAGGACGTAAAAAGAAACTTTTAGATAAGGATGGAAACCATGCCACTGATTCGAAAGGTAAAAAGCTTTTCCAAGAAGCCAAAAAAGCCAAAGAAATTCTTTTAATTAACACAAAAAACACTTGACAAACATTGAATAATATGTTAAATTATATTATAGGAGAGAGAAGTTGAAAGCAAATTTAGGAACATACACGAAGAAGGACGGAAGCCTACGAACCATGAGGTTTGTAAATCTTAATGAACTTTCCGAAGATTTTTTGTCTTCACAGTTTAAGGGAACAGGGAAGCCTCGTCAGCTTACAGAGGGCCACCAGCTTGTGTGGGATTTAGACAAGAAAGGATTTCGCATCTTCAATCAGAAAACCATTGTTGGCGAAGTAAAAGAATTCCAGATTAAAAGCGTGGATGAATTTGAACTTGTCCAAGATTTCGAATAAAAAGCAAAATAATGCTTGACAAGCATTCAAAAATATGTTATATTATTATACAGAAAGACGAGAGATTTGTCGTCTTTACTTTAGCTCATAGCACAATTTAAAACAACACAAGGAGAATTGAAAAATGGCATTAGACATTGATAAAATCAAAGCACGACTGGATTCAGTCAAAAACAAAAACAAGGCAGGTGGCTTTTGGAAGCCCCAAGACGGACAGCAGGTAATCCGTATTGTACCGACTGCCGATGGAGATCCCTTCAAGGATTATTTCTTCCATTATAATCTTGGCGGAGAAAACCGTTCTGGTATTCTTTGTCCCAAGAAGAACTTCGCAGATGATTGTCCCATCTGTGATTTCAAGGACCAACTCTGGAAGGAATATAATGATTCCTCGGACACCGATACTCTCAAGCTGGCGAAGGATATGTCACCCCGACAACGTTTCTTCTCCCCAGTTCTTGTCCGAGGCGAAGAAGCTGAAGGCGTTCGAGTTTGGGGTTATGGTAAGGAAGCATATACGGCTCTCTTAAACTTGGTTCTCAATCCTGAATATGGTGATATCACCGACGCCGATGATGGCACCGACCTAACACTTGGCTATGGTAAACCCCCAGGAGCACAGTTTCCAAAGACTACTCTGACCCCCCGTCGACGCACATCGCCGCTTTGTGATGACGCAGTTGGTGGTGAAGAGGAATGCGCTCGACTTCTCAAGACTGTTCCAGATATGGAAAATCTTTTTACCCGTAAACCTCAAGAGGAAGTCGAAAGTATTTTTAACGAGTTTATGAATACTCTTGGAGATGATGAGGAAACAGTGGAATCTTCGACACCCCGTGTGGCAACTACAACCACGGTTGATGCGGCCTTCCAAGATTTGTTGGGAACCTAACTTTAATCCGCAGGAAGGCACGGGATCAATACTGTAATAGGTGCCTTATTTTTACACACACACAGGAGAAAAAAATGAGTGGTAATAACAAGAGCGGGTATTCTATCCGCACCGATTTGCTAGGAATGGCAATCGGAATCGTAGAGAGTCGAGTCGCTCGACTCGATCAAAATCAATATTTGAAGCCAGAAGGGATGCGCAATGCTGTTAATCCTTATACGACTGAAGATATTCTAGTTGAGGCTGAAAAGCTTTATCAGTTTGTTCAAAATAATGGACAATAACTAACTTTAATCCGCAGGGAGGCACGGGATACAGGTGCCTCATTTTTTTTAACAACACAAAGGAAATATAAAAAATGTTAAAAGCACAGAAAGGTAATCAAGTTAAAGTCCATTATCGGGGCGTCTTGACGGATGGAACGGAATTTGATAATTCCTATAATCGCGGCACCCCTATTGATTTTCAAATCGGCGCCGGGCAAATGATTGGTGGCTTCAATGACGCTGTTGTCGGTATGACTGTTGGTGATAAGAAAACCATCAAGCTGGCCCCGGACGAAGCTTATGGGGAAATCAATCCTGAAGCAACTACTGAAATCCCCCGAGCATCCTTCCCGGAAGCCGTGGAATTGACCGAAGGATTGCCAGTACCCCTGGCAACCCCAGATGGTCAGCAGCTTATGGGTTCGATTAGGCGCCTCAACGAAGAAACCGTTACGATTGATTTGAATCATCCTTTAGCAGGGAAATCTCTTCAATTTGACATTGAGTTGGTAGCCATCGGCGATGATGAGTCTGGCGAACCCGAAGCGAATGAGAATTCTTAATACGATTCTATCGGTTAGCTTGTTTTTGTTAACCAGTTGCTATATTGATTATAAAGCACATGACCAACATGATGATTCTCCACGTATTCAAGACGCGGAGGCGGCATGTTGGTGGAATCCAAGCTACCAGGATTATGTTTGGTCATTTGATATATTAGTATCCCATCCAGATGGGTCTTCGGAAATCAGTGATGTCTTTGTAGATATTTATCAGCTTTCCTATTTGGGGACTTTGTATCTTTTGCCAGATATGGCAGGCTATTGGCGTCTTGTCATTGATGAAAGAGAAACGCCTCTTTGGTGCGGGGACTTTTATGAAATGGAAGTCGTAGCTTATGATTGGGATGGCAACTGGGACGCTTTAGGGCTTAGTCCGGGTTATTGAGGAGATGAAGATGAGTAAAAAACAAAACACTGGTAAATTATCCATTGCGGATATGCGCAAACTTGTAAATAAGAAAGCTGGTATGACAGTAGCACATAATTTACAGGAAGAGAATCCCACCGCAGTAACTCAATGGATCCCGACTGGTTCCCGTTGGTTAGATTCTATTATTTGCCGAGGCCAATTGGCCGGAATCCCAGTTGGGAAGGTAACTGAAATCGCTGGTTTAGAATCTACTGGCAAATCATACATGGCCGCACAGGTAGCCGCCAATGCTCAAAAGATGGGTATTGATGTTGTATATTTTGATTCAGAATCTGCGCTCGACCCTGCGTTTTTAGAACGCGCCGGGTGTGATGTGGACAAGATTCTTTATATTCAACCCACTTCGGTAGAGTTTGTTCTCGAAACAATCGAAACCTTGTTGGGCAGTGTCCCAGGTCAGATTCTTTTTATCTGGGATTCTCTTGCACAGACACCAGCCATCTCCGATGTGGAAGGAGATTTTAATCCCCAATCGTCTATGGCAGTCAAGGCTAGGATTTTAGCTAAAGGGATGGCAAAACTAACTTTGTCTATTGCGAATGCTAAATCAACCTTCTTAGTTTTGAATCAACTTAAAACCAATATTACTAGATTTGCTGCCGAAGCTATGACAACTCCGTATGTCACCCCCGGTGGCAAAGCGATGAATTATACTTATTCTTTGCGCATTTGGCTCACAGGGCGCAAAGCTAAGGCAAGTTTTGTGCTGGATGATAATGGATTTCGGATTGGATCCGAAGTTAAAGTTAAGTTAGAAAAATCTCGATTCGGGACTCAAGGCCGCAGATGTAACTTTAGAATTTTATGGGGCAGTGATGACGTAGCTATCCAAGATGATGAATCATTGTTTGACGCCATCAAAGGTTCCAAAAACATTACCCAAACAGGCGCGTGGTATACAATGAATTTTGAAGATGGGACTGGTGAGAAATTTCAAGCATCTAAGTGGTTTGAAAAGATGCAGGAAGAAAAATTTCGTCAAAGAGTTTTCCAGATTATGGATGAAGAAGTAATTATGAAATTTGATAAACGCGAAGGGAAAGCGGAAGACTTTTATGAAAAAGATGAATAAGACGATTTAAAAAACGTCTAAAAAAAAAGAGTAAATATGTTTAAAATATTATTAATAACCTTTGGTTTACTTATATCAAATATTGCAAGTGCAAAGACGGTCTGTGACGAACGCGTCCAGTATCGCCCAGCCCACTTCGATTCAGAAGGAAAATATTTTCCCGGCAAGCATGTGATGGCAGAATGCTGTACAGAACGTTATGATGAATTCCCATATGGGGTCAAGGGCCCTAATGCTTTCAAGTGTTACTTACCATATCCTGATCCTAATAGATACGCTCACCGGCGGCAACGCCCCTCGGTGGACATTCAGGTGAATGTAAATGCCTCACCACGACGACGCCCAGCGATAGGATGGCAACCCGACCAGTGTCGCCATAGGCATTATCGCAGTCACAACCGACATTATCGTTATCATCGACGATACCACCTACCTCGACAGTAACTTTACATCTTAAAGATTGCATTTGAAACCTTTTTATGTTATTATAATAATGTAAAAAGGCTTTAGTGTCTTTGGAGTTCAAATGAAACGCTTAATGATTATAGATGCGCTTAATGCGTATTTTCGTGCTTATATTGTAGACCCAAGTTTGTCGCCAACGGGGAACCCCATTGGTGGCTACAAAGGTTTCGTTAAAATTTTACAGAAGCTTTGTCGTGAGATGAAGCCCGATGCGATTATTATCGCTTGGGACGGCGCCGGCGGATCCCAGCGCCGGAGGATAACAAATAAAAATTATAAAGAAGGACGAAAGCCAATCCGGCTGAATCGCAATGTGCGTAATTTAACTGAAGATCAGGAACTAGCCAATAAAGTATGGCAACAAACACGCCTGATCGAACTATTAAATGAAATGCCAATTATCCAGTTGGTGATAGATGGTGTGGAAGCGGATGATATTATTGCACATGTTTCACAATCGCCGTTATATAAGGGTTGGCAAAAGTTAATCGTTTCAAGTGACAAAGACTTTTTCCAGCTTTGTGACGAAGAGACCGTTCTCTGGCGCCCCATCCAAAAGAAATTTCTTAACATGAACACCATCGTCAACGACTTTGGTATTCATCCTACTAATTTCGCCATGGCCCGGGCCGTAGTGGGGGATAAATCAGATAACTTGGATGGAGTACCCGGCGTGGGGTTAAAAACAATTTCGAAAAGATTCCCCTTTTTTGAAGGTAAAGAAGATGTAACAATCCCACAATTGATGGAGAGTTGCGAAAACGATAAGACTGGTTTGAAAGTATTTGAAAATATCATTGAAAGTCGTCAAATTATTGAAGACAATTATAAAATTATGCAATTATATTCTCCTTCAATTTCCATCGTCGGGAAAACATATATTAATGAAACGATTGAAAATTTCAAACCCCAGTTTAATAAAATGGGGTCCATCAAGCAAATGATAGAAGATGGCTTCGGAGATTGGAATACTTCAGACTTATTCAGCACATTTAAAAGAATCATAATTTCAGCTTGACGTTGGAATAAAGTAGTGTTATATTAACATTATTGGAGAAAGATGTCTCAATCTCATAAAGAAGACTTTAGTCGCTACGGGAAAGACTTTCAAGAAAGCCTGTGTCACTTAATCTTGCTTGACCGCCCCTTCGCGGACCAAATATCAGAAGTACTTGACATAAATTTCTTGGAGTTAAGATATCTTCAGGTCTTTGTAGAACTAATCTTCAAGTATCGGGAGAAATTTTCAGTTCATCCTTCAGAGAAGGTGATGAAATCAATTCTTCGGACTGAATTACAAGACCATAATGAGGCTGTTCAAAAACAGATAAGAGATTTTTTTGCTCGTATTCATAAAGCCGATATTGAAAACCAAGATTATGTTACAACCACTACATTAGACTTCTGTAGGAAACAAAAATTAAAAGAAGCCATGCTTAAATCAGTCAAACTTCTTCAAAGCTCATCGTTTGATGAAATAGCTGGGGTTATTAACGAAGCATTAAAGCTGGGAGCAGATTCAGATTTTGGTCATGATTATTTAAAAGATTTCGAACAACGGTTTATTCTTAAAATACGTGACCCTATTTCTACTGGCTGGAATCATATGGATGAGATTATGTCCCAAGGACTCGGTAAAGGGGAGCTGGGTGTTGTAATCGCCCCGACAGGCGCCGGCAAAAGCATGGCTTTAGTTCATCTGGGTACCCAAGCTATCTTGGCAGGGAAAACAGTTGTGTATTATACTCTAGAATTGGCTGATACTGTAGTTGGCTCGCGATTTGATAGTTGTATGACCGGCATCCCTCTTAATGATCTCAGCTCTTTTAAGGAAGAAATTTATGAAAAAGTAGAGTCACTGCCGGGTAACTTGATTATTAAAGAATATCCGACTAAAAGCGCTAGCGTGCTAACCATTAAAAATCATGTAGAAAAATTAAAAAATCGACAATTAAAGCCCGATATGATTATTGTTGACTATGGAGATTTATTACGACCCGAATCAACATTAAGAGAGAAAAGGCATGAGCTAGAGACTATTTATGAACAGCTTCGAGCATTAGCACAGACACAAAAATGTTGTGTTTGGACAGCATCTCAAACTAATCGTTCTGGATTGAATGCGGAAGTCATTACAATGGAATCAATTTCGGAGGCTTTCAATAAATGTTTCGTATCAGATTTTATCTTCACAATATCCAGAACGGTGGAGGATAAGTTAACGAATACCGGTCGTATTTTTGTTGCAAAGAACAGGAATGGGATGGACGGTCTTATCTTCCCTATTATTATGGATACTAGAAATGTTAAAATTAAAGTATTGCCCTCGACCGGGGAAACAATCGGGGAAGTTAAAGAAAGCGCTAAAAAGAGGCAAGAAGTTAAATTAAAAGAAAAATATACCAAGTTCAAGAAGAAAAGAAAGGAGAAGCAATAATATGTCAATTAGTACTTTACAAGAGTATACGAGAATAGCTAAATATGCTAAATATTTGCCCGTAGAGAAAAGACGCGAAACGTGGGCTGAACAAGTCCAGCGCGTTTTTGATATGCATAGAGAGAAATTTAAAGATATTCCAGAAGTACATAAATATATTGACGAAGCTGAAATTGCCGTTCGCCGCAAGGAAGTTTTGGGCTCTCAACGCGTCCTCCAATTTGGCGGGGATCCAATCTTCCAGCATAATGCCCGGCTTTATAACTGTGCTTTCGGTCATATTAATCGCCCGCGCGCCTTTCAAGAACTCATGTATCTTTTATTGTGTGGGTGCGGAGTTGGTTTTAGTGTCCAAGAACATCATGTGGAACAACTCCCCCCTGTCAGACAGCTTTATAGAGGAGAGAAGACCTTTGTCGTACCCGACACAATTGAGGGTTGGGCCGATGCTATTGGTGTTTTAGTGAAAAGTTATTTTGCGAGAACAGTGTCCTCGCAGGGCTCTCCACAATATCAAGGCTATCGAATCAATTTTGATTACTCCCTAATTCGTCCCACTGGATCCCCTCTTAGTTCGGGATCCAAAGCCCCTGGCCCAGATGGATTGAGTCGATCATTGGAATTAATTCGTCGAATTTTTGATGACGCGCTTCTAGGAGGAAAATTACAAGTTAACTTGCGCCCTATCCAAGTATATGATATAATCATGCATGCTGCCGATGCAGTTATCTCGGGCGGTGTACGCCGTTCAGCCACCATCGCGCTTTTCTCACCCGACGATGAAGAAATGGCCACCGCGAAAACCGGCCGCTGGCAATTAGAAAACCCTCAACGAGGACGTTCTAATAATAGTGCGTTGTTGGTCCGGGACAAAACTTCCCGACAAGATTTTGATCAATTGATGGAATGGGTGCGCGAGTACGGAGAGCCAGGATTTATTTGGGCAGAGGATACCGAGTGTGGTTTTAATCCATGCGCTGAAATTAGTCTTTATCCTGTCGATGATAAGGGAAACCCCGGCTGGCAATTTTGTAATTTGACGGAGATTAATGGAAAAAAGGCCGACACCGAAGAAAATTTTTATAGAGCCTGCCGTGTGGCAGCCATTATTGGCACCCTTCAAGCGTCCTATACTAGTTTTCCCTATGCCGGCCCGGTGACTGAAAATATTACTAAGCGTGAGGCATTGTTAGGTGTTTCTATCACGGGAATGATGGATAGTCCCGATATTTTATTTGACGCGACCATTCAGCGCAATGGCGCCAAGATTGTTAAAGAAATGAATAAATGCGTGGCAGATATCATTGGGATAAACCAGGCCGCGCGGACTACTTGCGTCAAACCGGCAGGATCCACATCGTGTGTTCTAGGAACAGCGAGCGGTATTCATCCCCATCACGCAAAACGATATTTTCGCAGGGTTCAAGCTAACAAACAAGAAAACCCTGTTCAGCATTTTAAAAAGTTTAATGCGCGCGCAGTAGAAAACAGTGCGTGGGATCCCAACGGTGTAACGGAAGTTATCACATTTTTATGTGAAGTCCCGGTGGGCGCCAAAACTAAAAATCAAATAGATGCATTAAAGTTACTAGAAAGTGTCAAGCTAACACAACAAAATTGGGTTCGTTATGGAACTAATATAAATTTATGCGTTCGATCAGGAATGCGGCACAATGTTTCTAATACTATTCATGTCAAAGAACATGAATGGGACGGTGTAGCTGATTTCATTTATAAAAATCGCAAAGATTTCGCCGGCGTAAGTTTGTTGCCATATTCGGGAGATAAGGATTATGTGCAAGCTCCATTTTGCGCAGTTCCCTATCCAAATGATATTTTGAGAGAATATGGTCCTGGTTCTTTTTTTGCTAGTGGAATCATCGAGAGCGCTCTGGTGGCTTTTGAAGGGGATTTATGGTCCGCGTCCGATGCAGTTTTGGGAACGGGGGAATGTTTACTAGAGGTTAATCTCCTCAAACGATCCTGGGCAAACGCAGCGATTAAATTTGCGGAAAGTCATTTTGAGGGCGATGTCCGTAAAATGACTTATTGTTTAAAAGATATTTATAATTTAAAATTGTGGGAAAAATTGACAAAAGAATACCAAGACATAGACTGGACCACAATGTCAGAAGAAAATAATAATGTAGAATTTACTCAAGACTCGGCCTGTGCGGGGGGGTCTTGTGAATTGCCAACTGAATATGTCGAGTCGCTTTATGCTTCTTTACATGAAAATAAATAGGAGTAAGAAGCAT
>Ga0114999_10004889_pt1 | contig 16025 bp, 13 predicted proteins | sample ArcticOcean_MG_C_3_FD_89820 | JGI IMG/M metagenome (GOLD analysis project Ga0114999, IMG submission 89820) | Marine microbial communities from western Arctic Ocean - ArcticOcean_MG_CB8_126 | ecosystem: Environmental > Aquatic > Marine > Oceanic | place: Arctic Ocean: Canada Basin | collected...
AGGGTGTATACCTGTTCCAGCATAAATCATGGGGTACTGGTTTGCGAGGCTGATGCATTTTTCTGTTGACTTTAAAGTTGTGCCGGCTGCTATTATATGAGTAACGTTATGCGATAATGCCCTTTCGATTATTCCAGGCAGTTCTGCATTGTCATATTGGTCAACATGAGTATGGCTGTCACATAGATTTATCATAGTCACTTTAGATTACAGATTTAGCAAATTGCTATATAATAGGAATATAAAGATTTTATTGTAGATTATATTTGGTGTCAAAAAACTAATAATGCAGTTATGATATTGTAATAGCTAAGGTTTTGACATAAGAATTCATCAATGGCTGTTCAAAATCAATACAGGCCATAATTTTAATGAACGAGGCAAAATATGACGAGCCCAAAAAGTATTTCAAGACATTCTACTGATTTAGATACAGAATATAAATGGGGATTCACCATGGACATAGAAGGTGATGTCGCTCCCAAAGGTTTAAGTGAAGATATTGTTAGGTATATATCATCGAAAAAAAATGAACCTGAGTGGCTACTGGAATGGAGATTACAAGCATTTAAATTTTGGGAACGTCAAATAGATGTACACCCGGAATGGGCTAATGTCAGTTTCCCCAAAATCGATTTTCAAGATTTGCATTATTATGCAGATCCGACTGCTAAAAAAGATGGACCGAAAAGTTTAGACGAAGTGGACCCTGAAATAATCGAAGGTTTTAATAAATTAGGAATACCGATCGAAGAACAGAAGCAATTGGCTGGTGTAGCAATAGATGCTGTATTAGACAGCGTCTCTGTAGCTACTACTTACCAAGATATGCTGGAAAAAGAAGGCATAATATTTTGCTCGATTAGTGAAGCTGTTCAAAAGCATCCAGATTTAGTAAAAAAATACTTGGGTTCAGTGGTTCCATACTCTGACAATTATTACGCTTGTTTGAATGCAGCTGTATTCAGTGATGGATCATTCGCCTATATCCCTAAAGGCACAAGATGCCCGATAGAATTAATGACATATTTTAGAATAAACCAGATAAATAGCGGACAATTTGAAAGAACATTGATTGTAGCAGAAGATGATAGTTATGTTAGTTATTTGGAAGGATGCACAGCTCCAGTAAGAAAAGAATCTCAGCTGCATGCAGCGGTCGTAGAATTAGTCGCAATGGACAATGCTGAAATCAAATATTCAACTTTACAAAATTGGTATCCTGGCGATAAGAATGGCCAGGGAGGAATATATAATTTTGTGACAAAGAGAGGAAAAGCAGTAGGTGTAAATTCGAAAATTTCATGGACCCAGGTAGAGACAGGTTCAGCTATCACATGGAAATACCCTAGTGTTATTTTGCAAGGGGATAATTCCATAGGAGAATTTTATTCTGTGGCATTGGTTAATAATTATCAACAAGCAGATACTGGAACCAAGATGATTCATATTGGTAAAAACACTAAGAGCACCATTATTGCTAAAGGTATATCGGCAGGCCATGCTGAAAATACTTACAGAGGATTAGTAAAAATAAACCCATCTGCTACCGGAGCAAAGAATTTTACTCAGTGTGATTCGTTGCTTGTTGGAGATATGTGCGGAGCACACACAGTTCCTTATATTGAGGTTAAAAATCCAACGGCTCAATTAGAACATGAAGCAACTACTTCTAAAGTGAGCGATGATCAGTTGTTCTATTGCCAACAACGAGGTATTGGCCAAGAAGAAGCTCACTATATGATTATTAACGGGTTTTGCAGAGGAATATTCCAAGAATTGCCGTTCGAATTTGCGATGGAAGCTTCACAATTACTAAAGGTTAGTTTAGAGGGGACAGTAGGATAAATATACATGATTGAAGTCAAAGATTTAAAAGCTAATATTGAAGAAAAAGAAATATTAAAAGGTATTAATTTAATTATAAATCCAGGAGAAGTGCATGCTATTATGGGGCCTAATGGTTCAGGAAAAAGCACATTAGCTAACGTGATAGCTGGCCGTCCTGAATACACTGTAACAAGCGGTTCTGTACAATTTGAAAAGCAAGAGCTTTTAGCATTAGAACCTGAAGACCGCGCTCGTGCAGGAGTTTTTCTAGCTTTCCAATACCCTACAGAATTACCAGGAGTTAGAGCTTGGCAGTTCTTAAAAGCTGCCGTTGATGCAATCAGAGTGCACAATGGTGACCCTGAATATACTGCAAGAGAGTTTGATCTGAGATTAAAAGAATGTGTTGCAGAAGTGTCTATTGATCCCGAATTGGTTAAAAGAAATGTCAATGAAGGATTTTCTGGAGGTGAGAAGAAACGAAACGAAATACTCCAAATGACGCTATTAAATCCTAAATTAGCTATTTTAGATGAAACTGATTCTGGATTAGACATAGACGCTCTTAAAATTGTTGCTGATGGGGTGAACAATTTTAGAAATGAAAATAACGCGGTATTAGTTGTAACTCACTATCAAAGACTATTGAATTATATAGTTCCCGATAAAGTACATGTATTGTTTGATGGAAGAATAGTTCAATCTGGTGGCCCTGAGCTTGCGTTGGAATTAGAGGCTAAAGGATATGATTGGGTTAAAAATTAAAATAGAACTTGTTCCAAAAGTATTGTTTTAGGATGTGTAGATTGTGAGTGAAATGGATTTGAAATATGAATGTTATGAAAAAGACTATGAACTGATAACCCAAAATTCAGTGGGGATTGCTAATAACGTCAGGAGTAATGCTTGGGCAGCTTTTGTTGAATCTGGCATGCCGGTAGCTAGGAAAGGGAATGAAAAGTGGAAATATACTAATGTTAATTCCATCTTAGAAAAAACTTTCCGTAAAAATGCTAAACAGTTAAGCTCTGAGATATCTGCCACAAGTATTCCATGTGGAAGTACAGCGCATATAAAGATTGTTTTATTGGATGGACACTTATCAGACGATTTATCTTCAAACATGAAGGCGTTTGAAGGCATCACTATTACTACTATACAAGAAGGTTTGGATGCAGGTAATGCAAATAAACATTTTGCAAAACATGCATCATTAAAAGATGGTTTTGTTTCGTTGAATACTGCCTTGTTTAATGAAGGAATTAGCGTGGAAGTAGATTCCACAACGGAGCCAATCACTTTGGAATTATTACATTTTACTACAGGGAATGATGGAGTCGCTAATTATCCACGATTATTAGTTAATCTAAAAGAAAATTCTAATGTGACGTTAATAGAAGGATTTTTCAGTAATAATGATGGAGAACATTTTACTGATGCAGTTACTGAAATAGTATTAGATCCTGGTTCTAGAATGGTTCATTCAAGAGTAATGCTTGAAAATTTAGATTCTGTCCATATGGGAACTACAAATGTTTATCAATCTTCTGATAGCGAATTTAAATCTGCATCTTTTTCTAAAGGCTCCAAACTGGCTAGAAATGAAATGTCAATTTTATTAGATGGTCCTGGTTCATCTTGTGATCTTGCAGGACTATATTTGACTGTGGACGATCAACATGTGGATAATCTTATTAATATTGATCATGCTAAGCCTAACTGTACAAGTAATATTAAGTACAAAGGAATATTAGATGGAAACTCAAGAGCCATCTTTGGCGGAGAAGTAATTGTTAGGAAAGATGCCCAGAAAACGAATGCTCTTCAGTCTGACAAAAACTTAGTTTTGTCAGATGGTGCTGAAATTGATAGTAAGCCAAGCTTATGGATTTATGCTGATGATGTTCAATGTGGGCATGGGGCTACTGCGGGTAGCATAAATGGAGATACAGTTTTTTACATGAAAAGCAGAGGATTAGATGAACGTACGGCGAGTCGCTTTTTAATCCACGCATTCGCACGTGAAATTATTGAAACAATAGATGACCCAGATTTCATGCAATACTTAGATGATATGTATGAATCATCTATCCCGGACGTAACCCTTAATTTGGGATAAATATGATGAAAGACGTAGAGAAAGTTGGAAAAAAGTTGGTTAGTGATATCCGGCAAGATTTTCCAATATTACAAGAAGTAGTTAATGGTCATAGATTAGTTTATTTAGATAATGGAGCTACTACGCAGAAACCTATTTCCGTTATTGATGCGATTTCTGAATATTACCGGCAGTACAACTCAAATATTCATAGAGGTGTCCATACTCTAAGTCAATTAGCTACAGACCGTTACGAACTTGCTAGAAACAAAGTTAAAAACTTCATTAATGCTCAAAATGATGAGGAAATTATATTTGTGCGAGGAACCACAGAAGGAATTAACTTGGTGGCACAAAGTTATGCTAGAAACCGATTAAAGAAAGGTGATGAAGTAATCATTTCTACAATGGAGCATCATTCCAACATTGTTCCTTGGCAAATGGTATGTGAACAAACCCAATCTATACTAAAAATCATACCAATAGATGAGAATGGAGTTTTGTTAATGGATGACTATGAAGCTTTATTATCTGATAAAACGAAAATAGTTTCTATTGTCCATCAATCTAATACATTAGGAACAATTAATCCAGTTAAACAGATTGCTAAGCTAGCACATGACGCTGGTGCTATAGTATTAGTGGATGGAGCTCAATCAGCTCCTCATTTAAGCATTGACGTTCAAGATATAGACTGCGATTTTTTCGCGTTTTCGGGACATAAAGTATGTGGGCCCACTGGAGTGGGAATTTTGTATGGGAAACAACATATTTTAGAGGAAATGCCTCCCTATCAAGGAGGAGGAGATATGATTAGAAGTGTTTCTTTTGAGAAGACAACATACAATGACTTGCCGTATAAATTTGAAGCTGGAACTCCTAACATCGCAGGAGGAATCGGATTAGGAGTAGCTATAGATTACTTAACTAATCTTGGAATGGAAAACATTGCTCTTCATGAAAAGAACATTTTGAGTTACGCTAAAGAAAGCCTTAGGAACATGTCCGGAATTAGAATAATAGGTGATGCTGAAGAATATGGGGGAGTATTGTCATTCGTGATGGATGCAGCTCATCCACATGATATCGGAACAATATTGGATTCTGAAGGTGTGGCGATAAGAACAGGCCATCATTGTACTCAGCCGTTAATGGACCGATTTGATATACCTGCTACAGCACGAGCGTCTGTTTCATTTTATAATACCAAAGATGATGTTGACAAATTTTTGGTGGCTGTTGACAGAGTCTCAGAGTTATTTGGCTAACGGGTAAACTAATAGGAGGATGATTTTATATAAATGCCGGGATTAAGTGATTTATATCAAGAAATACTATTAGAACACAATTCAAAACCAAAGAATTTTTTTGTAGTAGAAGGCCATACTCACCATAAAGAGGGATTTAATCCTTTGTGCGGAGACAGAATTCAATTATATGTGACCCTGAAAAATGATTTAATCACTGAAGTAGGGTTCCAAGGTTCAGGATGTGCTATATCAAGAGCATCTACTTCCATGATGACAGAAAGCGTGAAAGGTAAGTCGTTAGAGCAAATCAATATAATTTTTGACGAAGTTCGTAAAATGCTTACAGAGCCAGGTAGTGATTTGAACGCAGATATATTAGGCGATCTGGAAATGTTATCCGGAGTTACTGAATACCCAGTTAGAATAAAATGCGCCATATTATCATGGCATACTCTAAAGTCATTAATTGATAGTTCTACTGACAAGGTGTCTACGGAATAGGACAGACTCATGGATGAATTACGTGATAATTTTCTTGAAAATATTTATAAAGACACGATTATGGATCATTACCGTAATCCACGTCATTCTGAATTATTAGAAAGATATGATTTTGCCCAAGAGGAACTTAACCCATTTTGTGGTGATAAAATTTTATTACAACTTAAGCTTAATGATAGCTTCATAATACAAGATATTTGTGCCAAAGCCGAAGGGTGCACAGTAATTAAAGCTTCAGCTTCCCTTATGAGTATGTTTTTAACCAATTTGCATATGAATGAGATAAATGACCGAATTGAAAAATTCCATTTATTTTTAAAGAACGAACTTCCAAGTGACGAACAATATCTCATAGGATGCTTGGCCGAGTTATCAGTTGTTATTGATCATCCAGTAAGACTGAAATGCGTGTTGTTACCCTTCAGATCGTTAGAAAAGATACTCAAGCAATATAAAACTACAGTTTAATTATCCACCCACACTGTTGACCAAAAAAAGTATTCATTTGATACGTCAGTGGGGAAGAAATTTTTCACATTGTTAGAATGAAACCACGATGTTTGCAAATTCAAAGAATTATACATATAAGCATTATCTAATACATTATTTTGTATCTCACGTAACTTACTAGTTCTGATTAATTGGTTAGGTTCTTTTGATTGCTCTTCAATTAATTCATTTAAATAAGAGTCATTGTGATTAATGAAATTGATGGATCCTTTTTGATGAATTAAAGACAGAGTATATTCATTTAATGTATTTGTAGAAGGGATAACGCCCATCAATATATGATAAGTAGATTGTTTGTTGGTTAATTCTTTTTTATAACTATTTTCAGATAAAGGTATTATATTGATATTAAAATTAGCATTTTTTAAATCTTGAATTGTGAGCTTCATGATGTCGCTATACGAATCTCCAGTATCTTGAACTCCGATATTTAAAATATGAGAGTCAATAGCTTCTTTTAGATAAGTTTGAGAGGATACAGGATCTGCAAAATATAAACTTCGTATTTCTGTTTGGTTTATTTGTAAATCTGGTTGAGTTAAAGGTAATCCGATGCCTATTTTAGAATTAAGAAATCCAGATTTTTTATTATTCAACCATGGGTCTAGTGATTTGAGTATGAATTTTCTAAAATCTAATTTATCTAATGGTGAGAGGCTACTGTTCAACAATATTGTAGGCCCTCCATATCCGTGTGATTGTATTACTTGATAATCGGAGTCATTATTTACTAGCATATCGCTTGATAATGAATAATTTGAAGCTATGTCAGCTGTTCCAGATTGAATTAAGGCAATGATTTTTGATTCACTTAAATTTTCTATGTAATTTATGGTTATCTGATTTACTAAAGGTAATATTTTTTCATGATAAAAAGCATTTTTAGTCATTGTGACTTGAGAATCTGATGTAATAGAGGAAAATGACCATGGTCCACTACCTGGAAAGCGAGTAATTATTGTGTTGTCATTTGAGTGATTTTCAAGGTTTAAAGGATCAATAAGTTTATTAGTAGCGCCTGACAGCTGAGAAAGAATGTCATGATCATAATAAGAAGATTGCAACGTAAAAGAATAATCATTGTGTATCTGGATACCAGTAATGGATGCTGAATTTAGCCTTTGATTCAGTAAAGACCCTGTAATCACTTCAGGGAAGTAATTATTGGCCACATCTTTAGCCGTTAGACTTTCTCCAGTTTGCCACACTATATTTTGTTTTAATTTGAAAGTCCATCCATTATTGGTTTCATATTCCCATGTCTCGCACAAATCACATTCTAACTGGATACTTGGAGAAGGTGACGATGGACCGGTTTTGAGTTTAATCAATCTACTATATGCTATGCCAGGGCCTATGTTATTTTTAATTAAGTCATCTAGTGTGATGTTTTGAGGATCAAAAGTTTTTGGAACTGAAACGTTGATATTTGGCGACTCAGTCCACACTGCAGGAATGTAAGCATGACTAGGGGTGATCGCGTTGGTTGGTGAAATATTAGGTTGAGGTACTCCGCAAGATAAGGCTCCGAATAGGCTCATAAATATTGCACATAAGCATAACTTCCTGATTGTTAAGTTTTTATTCATAACAAGTTACATTATACAATTGGTAGTTGTAGGAAGTTATTGAATTGACGAGCTATTTTGAATTAAAAAGACCGCGAATATAATATATATGCCCAATATGCTGAAATAGTTCATTTATTATTTGTACAAAAACATCAGCGACGTTCATGTCTGGTCGTTTTTCTCTAGGGGTATAAGAAAATTGGTTATGCGTAAGTGAATTTAAATAAGATAACGTAGAAGAACGAACTGATGATCTATATTGCAATATGCTGTGCAATTCCAATTTTGGAAAATTGTTAACTTGTTCAGAGGTATGCTCAAATCCATTATCCCGCGTTGGTAAGTTGAATTTTTCATACCAGTTCTGAGATTCCCAAACTTCTGGAATGCCTTGGCAGAAAAAGTTAAACCACATGTCCTCTACTCTGCTCATGTGCCATATTATCCAGTTAATGTTATTTGCTTCAGTAGAGGGCTGCCACATTAATTCTTCGTCACCTAAGTTAATTACAGATTCGTTAAAATATTTAATTTCTGCTGTTAAAGCTAGTTCTATAAATTGTTTCGACTTCATCATAATTCTCCTAAAGCATTATTATTTGCAAAATCCGGTGATCGCTTTAATAAATTCTGTTTCAGATTCTAACTGAGGAATATGTCCGGTATTTTTAAGTACTGATAATTTTGAATTGTTAATCAGTGAATTAAATGTGTGACCATATGAAAGAGGTACGATTTGATCATGGTCCCCCCAAATCAATAGTACTGGCATATTTAGCCTGTGGATCCGTTTGGTCAGACCTCTATCAGGAATGGGCCAACAGAATTTTCCTACAGATGCTAGTGTTATGATTCTGTTTATATTAGCGGAAGCTTTCTCCATAGGGTCAGTTGGTATGCTGGATTTTGCAACTGCAATTGGAATTGTATTGTCGTACCACAACAAATCATTACGTTCTTGAGATGTCAGTATGAAAAAGTCTTTTATAGGTTCTGCTTCGTTCCACAAACCTAATGAAGATACTAATGTAAGGGTTTTGATTCTTTCTGGGTAACTCGACGCAATTTCTGCCGCAATCATACCGCCGTACGAATGACCAACTAAATGTATGTTTTTTAAATTTAGTTTAGTGAATAATTCATCGTAGAAGAGGATTAAATCCCAGATGTTGTCTAAGTGTTCTAATCCTGTGGATTTAGATATTCCAGGTTGGGCAGGTACGTATACTTTGTAGTGTTCCGATAGCGTTTGCAAATAACTTTCCCAGGCAGGGAAGCCGTCAGCTCCATGGATGTAAACTAATGGATCTCCAGAACCGTGAACCATTAGTTCCACATCGAATTTCCCATCTCTTAAGTTTATTATTTCAGAATTAATGGCACTCATATTAGCCTCGCTTTCACGTCTATATTAATGGATTTTCTTAATAGTAACCATAAAAAATGCAGTAATCAACTTAAATCAAGAGATAAATTATTGACACTAAATGAGTATTTAAATTATAATACACTTGCTCACTAAGCAGTATAATAAGCTTTAGTTCACTACTAGTGACCATACTCAACTTTAACCCCCTAAATCAATGGAGTAGTTGTTGTTGTTTTCCTCAAACTTATTTCAGCCTATTAATAAATATGCCCACTAAATACATTTTTGTAACTGGTGGAGTCGTTAGTTCCATAGGGAAAGGTATAACTGTCGCTTCTATAGGAAGAATTCTTAAAGATAGAGGATTTAAAATATCTGTTATCAAACTCGACCCTTACTTGAATGTTGACCCCGGTACCATGTCTCCTTATCAACATGGTGAAGTGTTTGTTACAAGTGACGGAGGAGAAACAGATCTTGATTTAGGCCATTATGAACGATTCATTGACATTGAACTTAACAAAAAATCAAATGTTACTGCAGGCCAGGTTTATTTGAGTTTGATTACCAAGGAACGGAGAGGAGACTTTTTAGGTGGTACCATACAGACTATTCCTCATGTAACTAATGAAATTAAAAACCATATAACAACTGTCGCAGATTCACTGGATGTCGATGTAATGGTAATTGAAGTCGGGGGAACCGTTGGAGATATAGAAGGACTTCCATTCTTAGAAGCCATTAGACAATTGAGAAATGATGTTGGAAGAGAAAATGTTTACTTTATTCATTTAACTTTATTACCTAATTTGACAGTTGCGAATGAATTAAAAACTAAGCCGACTCAACATAGCGTCAGTGAACTGAGAAGTATTGGAATTCAAGCAGACGCTTTGATTTGTAGAAGTGAAGGTGAAGTTCCTGATTTTGTGTTAGAGAAATTGTCATTGTTTTGTGATGTTAAAAAAGAAGCAGTCATACCTTTAATCGATGTAGACAATGTTTATAGAATTCCTATGATATTGGAAAATTACGGCTTGGGTAATTCAATAACTAATACTCTTGGCTTGCCACCAGGCTCTATATTCAATGATAATTTATGGCCTAACACTATTAAAGAAATGGATAGCCTTGATGAATCTGTGGTTATAGCATTAGTGGGCAAATATGTAGAATACCCTGATGCATATATGTCTGTTAAAGAAGCTATGACGCATGCAGGATTGAGAACAGATCGCAAAATCAAAATTAACTGGGTTCACTCTGAAGATATTGAACGTGATGGGGCTAGGGCGCATTTGAGCGATGTAGATGGAATAATAGTTCCCGGAGGGTTCGGTAGCAGAGGTATTGAGGGCATGATTTTAACTGCTGAGTACGCCAGAGAAAACTCAGTGCCATATCTGGGTCTTTGCTTAGGTATGCAGGTAATGATTATTGAATGGTGTCGTAATGTATTGAATCTGTATGAAGCGCATTCTGAAGAATTTGCCCCTGACACCCCTAATCCAGTTATCCATGTTATGCCTGATCAACTGAATGTTACGAATAAAGGCGGAACTATGAGATTAGGAGCATATCCTTGTCATATATCACCAGATTCTTTAAGCAGCAAATATTATGGAACTGATTTTGTGGAAGAGCGTCATAGACATAGGTATGAATTAAACAACGCCTACAGAGAATCCATGGAAGCTTCAGGATTGTTGTTTCCAGGATTATCACCTGATGGGACTTTAGTGGAAATAGCGGAAGTAAGCGAACATGAATTTATGTTAGGAGTTCAATTTCATCCTGAATTCAAATCAAGACCGAATTCCCCTCACCCACTATTTGTAGGATTTTTAGAAGCAGTAAAGAAAATGCTTAGAGAAGGATCTCAATTTGCATTCAAAGAGGCAGAGTTATGAAAATATTTGTAGATACAGCTAATGTAGAAGAAATTTATAAAGCAGTAGAACTGGGTGTAATAAGTGGAGTTACAACGAATCCTTCCTTGGCGGCTAAAGAAGGCATATCTGATCCAGAACATTATAAAAAAACCATTCAGGAAATAGCTAAAATTGTTGAAGGTCCAATATCAGTTGAAGTTGTTAGCACAGATGTAAAAGGAATGATAGAAGAAGGCAAGAATATCGCCGATTGGATTGATAATGTGTGGGTTAAGATACCAAGCACACTTGAAGGCTTTGAAGCAATTAATAAGTTATCGAATGAAGGAATTAAAATTAATCAGACGTTATGCTTTTCTACTAATCAAGCATTATTAGGTTCGCAAGCGGGATCTACTGTAATTAGCCCGTTTATTGGGAGATTAGACGACATAGCTCAAGACGGAATAGCTATGGTTTCTGAAATTGTAGATATGTATCGGATACACGGTATTGAAACATTGGTTATGGCAGCTAGCATAAGGCACCCACTACACTGTTCAGAAGCCGCACGAGTTGGAGCAGATATAGCTACCATCCCGTATGCGGTTATATGTAAAATGGCAAACCATCCACTCACGGATCAAGGATTATCGATCTTTTTAAACGATTGGTTTAAATCTAATTAGAGTTTTATTGTAGGAGTAAACATGACAACTGTTCAGAACATTTTTGATATATCAGACTTAATACGCATGTCGATGGAAGAATTAATTGCGATTGCCGAGGGAATGGATATTTCTATTGATACTACTGATGAAGAATTGATTAAAGAAGATGTATTAAGAAAGCTTTATAGATCTGCAGCTTCTAAAAATGCAGCGCAAGATGACAAATTAATATTAACGTCCAGTGGCATATTACAAGTAATGGATGACGGATATGGGTTTTTAAGGCAAGTGTCAGTCCATAAATCCACTGGTGATGTATATATATCACAATCCCAAATCAGAAGATTTACTTTGAGAACAGGAGACACCGTTAGCGGTCAAGTTAGGCCGCCTAAAGATGGAGAACGCTATTTTGGCTTAGTGAGAGTAGATAAGGTTAACGGATTTGACAGTGACAGCAAGAAATCTAAATCCTCTGTAGCATTTGAAACGTTAACTCCGATTTTTCCAGAAGTGCAAATTGTTTTAGAAACCGATAAAGGATCTTTATCTTCTAGAATGATTGATTTATTTTCTCCGATAGGGTTAGGGCAAAGAGGTTTAATAGTATCTCCACCTAAGGCGGGTAAAACAACAATCATAAGGCAGATAGCGGCCAGCGTACATGAAAACATACCTGAAGCTACATTAATGGTTGTTTTGATTGGTGAAAGGCCTGAAGAAGTCACTGAAATGAGGCGTTCTATTTACGGAGATGTTTTTGCCTCAACTTTTGATGAATCTGTAGAAGAGCAATGCCGAGTGGCAGAATTAGCCTTAGCTAGAGCGAAGAGATTAGTTGAAGCACAAAAGAATGTCATTATCCTTATGGATAGTGTGACCAGATTGACCAGAGCTTATAACCTCGCTGTTCCTTCTAGCGGAAGAACTTTATCTGGTGGTATGGACCCAGTAGCTTTGTATCCACCTAAAAAGTTTTTTGGAGCAGCTAGAAACATAGAAGAAGGAGGAAGCTTAACTATTATTGCAACATGTTTAGTGGACACCGGTAGTAGAATGGATGAAGTTATTTATGAAGAATTTAAAGGAACCGGCAATATGGAACTTCATTTGGATAGACGGTTAGCGGATCGCAGATTTTTCCCTGCTGTAGATATATTCAGGAGCGGAACCCGCCGGGAAGAACTGTTCTTTGATGAAAATGTAATGAAACAGAGAGACTTGTTGCGAAGAATGGTGAATTTGAGTTCAGACAATGGAACATCCAATGTTTTGGAAAGAGTTCTTGAAAGAGTATCTAAATCTGATTCAAATGTTCAATTTTTAGATAATTTGCATAAAGAAGCTAATAGCTAAAATCTAATACATGTTAATACATTTGTAGTAACACTTAAGTAACACAAATATATGATAATAACTTAGTGGGATTATATATATGCTCGTTATCGGGCAAAAAAAATCAAATCTAAACAAGGAGAAACGCTATATGGCAAAGAAAATTGGTTTCAAACTATCTTTACCTATAATGACCGCAGTCGTTATAGGCGTGTTGGCTTTAATGGTCAGCATGGGAATGTTCTCTGGCCAAAAACTCGTAGCTAACGATATAGCACCTGAATTAGATGGAGTTAGAATTGGAGGCGGCCCAGTGGCTGCCCCAGCAGCGGCACAAACTATGTCCGCAGCTGGAACATCTTCAGTAACAATTACTCCACCTGAAGTTGGTGCAACAGCAAAAATCGTTATATCTACAGGATCAGGAACAACCGCCATACTTGAAGGTGATATTATCACCCTCACAATGGAAAGCGTTTTTGGAGTACCTACTGCGATAGCAACATCTGATATCATTATGACATCTTCCACAGTGTCAAACGTATCTGGTGCCGCTAACGTAAGAGTTAACCCTAAAAACGTTACTGTGGAATTCACAGGGCAAAAACTAAACACCGCATTGATACACCTAGAGGTTCCAGACATGGACCCAACAACAGCTGGTACTGGTGGAGCAATGATGTCAGGTTCACAGGGCATTGGAGCTGCAGGTACTGTTTCGATCACGATCGGGCAATCTGCAGGTATTACCAACCCTACTGAAGCTGATTCTCCTACCGTAGGGGTATCCGCTAGCTTAGCATCGTCTGCAACAGAGTATGCTACAGCTGTAACTATCACTGGTACGTCACTCCCACGAAAACTAACCTCAAGTACTACTGGTACTTCTAGAGGCGGTTCAGTGACTGTTACTGGTTATGGTTTCAAAAACTCAACAACAGCTACCGTCTGGTTGGACACTAACAACAACAAGGTCAGAGACGCTGGTGAAGTTGACTTAGCTGAAGCAGTTGTCGCATCTGATGACACCTTCTCAGCTACATTCAGCTTAGCTGTACCACCATTTTCTGTAAGCGCTACCAACTATGTCAGCGCAATTGACGGAAAAGGTTCTACAACTAACGCTAACATTACACTAAGTGTGTCTGATAAAATTATTATCAGCCCTACTACAGCCGCAGTTGGCGAAACAATCCAAATTACAATGCAAGATTTCCCTGCAAGCCACTATGTAGTTTCAGGTGCAAATGGAGCAGTTAAATTTGGTTCAGTTAGTGCGACTGTTCAAAGCAACACAATCATCCAAGTAGGTTCTGATGGAAGTGCTGTATTTGACGTAATTATTCCAAACGCAGCAAGAACTGGTACGCAGACAGTATATGTATATGCTGACGCAAACCAGGACACTACTATTTCGGGAGCAAGTGCATCAGCTAATATAACTATTACTGGAGCAACTTTGACCGCAACACCTAACGCAATAGTTCCTAACCAAACTGTTAACTTACAAGGTTCTGGCTGGACAGATGGTGGCTCTGCTACTGTTAACGCAGCTTCTGATGCTTCAGTAGTTAGTTTGGGTGGTTCAACAACTGGTTTAAGAGCAACTGGATCAGCAGCTATAAGTGCAATTAACGCCGGTAATGGATCAATCACTATAGATAATGGTGGAAACTGGAGTGGCCCTGTGGTTATTCCAATGACATCTGGTTCTATGAATGGTGGAACTCAATTATTAGAAGTAACTGACAACGGTGGACGAACTGGTAATGCTGAATTGACAATCGCTTCTAGAGCATTGTCTATTAGCCCAGCTTCCAGCGGATTAGGTACTACTATTACAGTAGCTGGTACTGGTTACCCAGCAGAGAACTCCTCAACTGGAGCTTCTACTGCACCAACAGTAACTATGACCTATTACTATGGTTCATCATCTAAGAATGTGGCTACATTCACCCCAGACGGAACAGGAGCATTTAGTGGATCATTCACAGTACCTTTGGATGCACCAATTCCATCTGATAACTTAGTAAAATCTGCATTTAGCTACACACCATCCGGTGGAGCAGCTACTACAGTTACTAATACTGTTTCCCATTCAGTACCAACCGCTAGCTTGGGCACCTCAGCTTCTTCAGGCGCAGCTGGTACTAAATTAACCATCTCTGGCTCTGGATTTAAGGCTTACTCAACTGTAACTACTTTGACAGTAGGTGGAGTTGATGCACGACCTGCTCCAGTACCGGCAACAGATGGAACAGGCACATTATCTACTGAAATCATGGTTCCTTCACTTGCTGTAGGTTCACATGCAATCAGTATTACTATCGCTAGTACTACCGCAAGCGCTAACTTCTCAGTAACTTCCACGGGAATTTCTGCTGCAGCAAGTGACGCCGTAGGTGATGCTATCGGTACACCTGTCGGTGACAACCTCGTAAGAGTGTTCGCATTCGACAACGCTACCAAGGACTGGTCATTCTATGACCCATCCCCAGATTTGGCAGACGCTAATACTTTGTCCAACGTTTCAGCTGGTTCTGTATATTGGATAAAGACATTAGAAGACGCTACAGTAGCATTAAATGGAACTGACCGAGCACTGTATTCCGGTTGGAACCTGGTATCTTATTAAAGTAAGGCTAGGACATGTTTGTGCAGAAAATAAACAACAAGAATTTTCTGCACAAGTGTGCCTCTAAAATTAGGAGGAATAGATGAAAAAATTTAAAATCCTGGCCCTATTAGCTGTAATGGCGATTCTCTGGACGATCCCAGCAATGGCGTTCGCTCAAGAGGTTCCGCCTGCAGTGGTAATTGGAACAGCATCCAACAATGGAGTACCAGTCGCGGCTGGCACTACTATAACGGCTCACGTAAGTGGGTCAGATGTTGGATCTGCACTAACCTCAGCTGGTGGCAAATTCCAAGTCACGGCTAAAGGGGTCAAAGGCGATACACTAACTTTTACAATTGGTGAAGCAACTGCTTCTGAATCTATAAAATTAGCTGATAGTGG
>Ga0114999_10004893_pt1 | contig 16014 bp, 16 predicted proteins | sample ArcticOcean_MG_C_3_FD_89820 | JGI IMG/M metagenome (GOLD analysis project Ga0114999, IMG submission 89820) | Marine microbial communities from western Arctic Ocean - ArcticOcean_MG_CB8_126 | ecosystem: Environmental > Aquatic > Marine > Oceanic | place: Arctic Ocean: Canada Basin | collected...
CCATACCTTTCATTTTATTATGTCTTGGAAAATTTAATAAGATAGCAAAGCTTGCAAATAATTGAAGGCCTTCAGTAAAAGCAGAAAATACTGCTATAGTTTTAGCTATGTCATGATTAGAATTAACATTAAATCCCTGCATATAATCATACTTATCTTTCATTTCTTTATACTTCATGAAAGCTGAATACTCTGATTCTGGCATACCAATCGTATCTAGTAAGTGAGAATATGCAGCGATGTGCACTGTTTCCATAGATGCAAAAGCAGACATCATCATTAAAGTTTCAGTTGGTTTAAATACGTTCATATAGTGTCTTATATAACAATTACTAACCTCAACATCTGCTTGAGTAAAAAACCTAAATATTTGTGTGAGAAGATTTTTTTCGGGTACACTTAAATTTTTTTGCCAGTCACGCACATCATCTCCTAATGGCACTTCTTCTGGTAACCAATGTATACGTTGTTGAGTAAGCCACGCGTCATAACACCAAGGATATCTAAAAGGTTTGTAAACGGGGTTACCAATTAGCAATCCTGATTTAGTATCTAATATTTTCTTATCATTTTCTAATTTAGTTACTGACATGATAAACATTCTTCATAATCTTTGCTTTCTTTCGACTCATTTTTTGTCACATTTGTTGATAAATCGTTATTAACATTTTCTGCTCGTTGTATAGACTTAGATCTACAATAATAAAGACTCTTTAATCCTTTTTTCCAGGCTTGAAAATGTATTTGATGTAATTCCTTTTTATGAACGTCAGCTGGTAAAAATATATTTATAGATTGAGCTTGAGAAACGCATGGAGTTCTATCTGCACCAAGTTCAATAATCCATTTTTGATCAAGTTCAAAAGCCGTTTTAAAAACATCTTTTTCATTTTGTGTTAAAAAATTTAAATGCGAAACTGATCCTTGGTTGGTAGTAATAGTTGACCACACTTCATCATTATTTTTTCCATATTTTTCAAGAATATCTTTTAAATATCTATTTCTAACATTGTAAGAACCGGAAAGAGTTTTGTGAGTATAACTGTTAGCCGCAACAGGCTCTACTCCAGGAGAAGCTCCACCACATATTATTGAAATAGAAGCTGTAGGTGCAATTGCTGTTTTGTTAGAAAACCTTTCTTTAAAACCATACTCTTCTGCATCTGGGCATGGACCTCTTTCTTCTGATAATTTTTTAGATGATTGGTCAACCTCAGTTTGAATATGTTTAAAAATTTTATTATTCCAAACCTTGCTCATCACCGATTCTAAAGGAATAGAGTTTTTTTGTAAAAATGAATGAAATCCCATAACTCCTAAACCTACACTACGTTCTCTCATTGCTGCATATTTTGCGTCTTTAAATGAATCGGGAGCTCTAGTAATAAAATCTGTAAGAACATTATCCAAAAATCTCATCACATCATCAATAAAACTTGGATCATTTTTCCATTCATCAAATGTTTCTAAATTTAAGGATGATAAACAACAAACTGCTGTTCTATCATTTCCATCTTTATCTATGCCTGTAGGTAAAGTTATTTCACTACATAGGTTTGAGGTTTTGACATTTAGTCCAGCTAATTTATGATGCTGTGGAATTAATCTATTAACTGTATCAATAAAAATAATATAAGGCTCTCCAGTTTCTACTCTAGCAGTTAAAAGTCTTATCCATAAATTTCTTGCAGATACGGTAGACTGAACTATACCATCCTTAGGACTTTTTAACGCCCACTGCGAATTGGTTTCTACTGCTCTCATAAAAGCATCTGTAACTAGCACACCATGATGCAAGTTAAGAGCTTTTCTGTTAGGATCTCCGCCAGTAGGTCTTCTCATTTCAATAAACTCTTCAATTTCTGGATGATCAATTGGAAGATAACATGCGGCAGATCCTCTTCTCAATGAACCTTGGCTAATTGCCATAGTTAAAGAATCCATTACCTTTATGAACGGTATGATTCCTGAAGTTTTTCCAACACGACCAATTTTTTCACCTATAGATCTAAGGTTTCCCCAATAACTTCCAATACCACCACCCTTAGCAGCCAACCAAACATTCTCACTCCATAAATCTAAAATTCCACCCAAACTATCCCCTGCTTCGTTTAAAAAACATGAAATTGGTAATCCACGTTCGGTTCCTCCATTAGATAAAATTGGAGTAGCTGGCATGAACCACAGATTACTTATGTAATTATAAATTCTTTGAGCATGCAAATTATCATCAGCATAAGTGCTTGCTACTCTAGCAAATAAATCTTGATAGGATTCATTTTGTCCCAAATATCTGTCACTTAACGTTGCTCTACCAAAATCAGTTAATTTACTATCTTTTGATCTATCAATTTTAATTGTTATGCCTTTATCGTTTTGAAATAATTCAGTGTTTGAACTTAAAGAAAATAAATCAGGTTTTCTTCTTCCTTTTTCTTCACTGTATAAAGGCGAATTACCTTTGGGGTTAATTTTTTCGACAGCTTTCTCTAGTGCTAATGATAGGTTTTTGTTCATATTTTATTATGTTTGTTATGTTTTTATGTAAAAACAACTACATGTTGTGTACATAAAGACTAGATATACTAGATGTTTAAACAAATCAATAGAACATTATAAGAACATATATATAATTGCAAGAAGATAATTAAATGGTGGTAAAAACTATTAAATATTAGATAAACAGAAATGCCTACAAATCAAGAAATAAGAATAGATCCTTTAGGGTTTAGAGAATATGACGCTCGTTGGCTTTACCCTAAAGATATAAATAAAGCTGGAATCAGAAATATAGGTCTAGGCTTAGGAACTCAAATAATTTTAAAAACTAAAAAAAACCCCAGGGTTATAGTTGGTCACGACTACAGATCTTATAGTGAAGAAGTTAAAAAAAGTCTCATAGATGGTTTGCTAGAAACTGGATGTATTGTTGAGGATATAGGTTTGTCATTATCACCAACGGTTTACTTTGCCCAATTTAATTTAGAGGCTGATGCTGTGGCCATGGTTACTGCAAGTCACAATGAAAATGGTTGGACAGGAATAAAAATGGGCATAGAAAAAGGATTAACACATTCACCTAAAGAAATGAATGAATTAAAACAAATAGTATTTGAAAAAAAATTTATTAAAGGCAAAGGATTTTATAAAAAAATAAATGATTTTAAAAAAATTTATGTAAATAACTTAAAACAAAATAAAATAAAAAAAAAAATAAAAGCTGTTGTTGCATGTGGTAACGGAACTGCAGGAGTGTTTGCTCCAGAGGTTTTAAAAGGAATTGGTTGTGATGTAATAGAACTTGATTGTAATCTTGATTATAACTTTCCAAAATATAATCCAAACCCTGAAGATTTAAAAATGTTACGTGCAATAAGCAAAACTGTTAAAGAAAATAATGCAGATGTTGGTTTTGGTTTTGATGGAGATGGCGATAGAGTTGGTATAATTGATAATGTTGGTAGTGAAATTTATTCTGATAAAATTGGTTTACTTTTAGCTAGGAACTTGTCTTCTAAATATAAAAATAGCAAGTTTATAGTTGATGTTAAATCAACTGGACTTTATAAAAATGACAAAGTTCTATTGAAAAATAACTGTGAAACTATTTATTGGAAAACTGGTCATTCACATATAAAAAGGAAAGTGAACGAAACAAAAGCTTTAGCTGGATTTGAGAAAAGTGGACATTTTTTTCTTAATAAACCAATAGGTTATGGTTATGATGATGGAATAAAATCAGCAATTGAAATATGTAAAATGCTAGATGATCAAAATAAATCATTATCTGATCTTATGCATGAACTTCCCAAAACATACCAAACACCAACAATGGCACCTTTTTGTAAAGATGATGAAAAATATAAAGTAGTTGATAATTTAATAGAAAAAATTAAAAAAATTAAATCTGATAAAATTAAAATAGATAATCAAGTTATTGAAGATATTCTTACTGTTAACGGTATAAGATTTTCTTTTGATGATGGATCTTGGGGACTAATACGAGCTTCATCAAACAAGCCATCATTAGTAGTTGTTACTGAAAGCCCTTCCTCTGATTCAAGAAAGAAAAAAATATTTGAATTTATTGATGATTTGCTTAAAAAAACTGGAAAAACTGGCAAGTACGACCAAAAAATTTAGATATTAAAGTAACGATATAAAAACAAAGTTCCTATAAAAAATAAAAAAATTCCAAACAATTTAGTAACTTTTTTTTTATCTATTCTATGAACTGTATTAGCTCCAATTCTTGCCATAAATGTAGTTATAGGTATAAATATTATAAAAGCTGGGATATTAATAAACCCTATACTTAGTGGCAAATTTACACTTAAAACAGATCCAGTAATTAAAAATCCCATAGCACCAAATAACGCTATTACAAATCCAATCGCTGCTGCAGTTCCAATAGCTCTATTAATGGGATAACCAAAATATTTTAGAACTGGAACATTCATTACCGCTCCACCAATTCCCATGGGAGCCGAAACAAATCCTGAAATGAAACCGCATATTAGCTTAGGGAAAAAACCAAAATTAATTTTAATTTCATCAGTTTTTTCTTTAAGAAACAGTAGATATACGCCAAGCAAATAAACAACAATTGAGAAAAACAATATTAATGAACTAGTATCTAGTGTTGCTGCTAATATAGTGCCAGATATTACCCCTGTCATTACAAAAATTCCATAGGATTTTATTATATTAAGGTCTACTGCCTTATGTTTATTATGAGTTAGGATAGAAACAAATGAAGTTGGGATTATAATTGCAAAAGACGTTCCAACAGATAGATGCATAACATACTCTTTGTCTACGCCTAAAGCGTCAAATATGAAAAAAAGAAATGGCACTGTTATAAGTCCACCTCCAATACCAAATAAGCCAGCAAAAAAACCAGCTGGTATAGCTGTCAATACCATTAATAAAATAAAATATGAATACTCATTAGATAAAATACTATTAATCATGCTAGTGCACTGTTTGCTTTTTCATTATTTTGAACAATAGTCATTATATGTTTGGCTTTTTGAAAATCAGAATCTCTTGCCATCATATTTTCGCTTAAATATCTCTTCCAGTTTTTTGAACCAACTTGACCATGATATAGTCCAACAGTATGCCTCATAATATGATTTACTTTGGTTCCTAATTTAACTTCTTTTTCTAAGTATTCTAATAATTTTTCTGCAACATCTTCTCTTGTGGGACTGCTGTTATTATTAAAAATTTCTTTTTCAATCTCAACAAGGAAATAAGGGTTTTGATAAATAGCTCTACCAATCATAACACCATCACATTTTTTTAAATGTTTTTTTATTTCATCTACTTTAGAAATTCCACCATTTATTATAATTTCTAAGCCAGGATTTTCATTTTTAATTTTATGAACCATATCATAATTAAGTTTTGGTATATTCAAGTTTTGTTTAGGAGACAAACCTTTAAGTATTGCTTTACGAGCATGAAGAATAAATGTTTTACAACCAGCTTGCTTTAATTTTGATATAAAATTATTTAAATAAGTAAAATCTTCAGTATTATCAAATCCAATTCTTGTTTTGGCTGTAACTGGAATACTACACGAATTGATCATTGCATTAATACATTCTGAAACTAAATTTGGTTCTTTCATTAAGCAAGCACCAAACATATTTTTTTGCACTTTTTTACTTGGGCATCCTAAATTTATATTAATTTCATCATAACCCATATCCTCAGCAATTTTTGCTACTTCAGATAATTCTTTTTTATCTGACCCTCCTACTTGAAGTGCTAAAGGTTTTTCTTCTGAACTAAACGACAATATTTTTTTGCGGTCTCCATGAATTGCTGATTTTGTTGCTACCATTTCTGAATAAAGCATTACATTTTTACTCATTAATCTTAAAAAAAAACGATCATGTCTGTCCGTGCAGTCCATCATTGGAGCTACTGCTACTTTTCTATTCATGTTATTTAATTATATTTTTTTATAATGAAAACGCTATATTTTTATTCAGCTTCAGCTTTTTCAGGAGTATTTTCGTTTATGTTTTCGTCTAGCGCTTCAGCTGTCTTTTCTACTTCAATTTCTTCACTTTCTTTGCTTGGCTCTAAAGACACTTTTTCTGGAATTCTTCTTACTCTTTTAGATGGTAAAATTGCTGCACCACTTTTTGAAACTTCTCCCTTGTATATTTTATCAAAGTCATCATCTTGTTCATCTTCTTCATTTTCTGACTCAATAGAATCTTCCTTTTGAAGTCTAAGTCTATTTATGCCAGATTCTTCTAATGTTTTGATTGAAATTTTTCCTTCAGCAATTTCTCTAAGTGATATAACGGTATTTTTATCATTATCTTCAGGCACAAGAGATTTTGTTCCAGCGTTAAGCTGAATTGTTCTTTCCTTAGCTAAAAGAACTAGATCATATTGACTGTCAATTTTTTTTAAGCAATCTTCTACTGTTATACGTGCCATAGGATGGGTTATAACTAATGAAAAGCTGAGATAAAATCAAGTTATTTTTATACATAAACAGGTTCAATTTTTTTTCTAAAAAAGAAGAGTAATAAAACAACAATAGCAATATAAACAGCACTAAATATAGAAATAGAGTTAATAGAATATCCTGAATCTATTAAAAAACCAAAAACTGCAGTACCAGTAGCAGTGGCAAATACCATCAATCCAGCGGTTAAAGCCTTAATTCCACCTATGTGTTTTACTCCATAAATTTCAGCCCAAGTTGATGAGGCTAGTACATTAGCAAATCCATTGGTAATACCAATTAATCCTAAAAATATGAAAGAAGAAATTGGGCTTTCAAATAAATACAAAACTATCGTAGACATAAAAAGAGGAATATTCATATAAATTAGTAATTTTCTACTTGAATATTTATCAATCAAGAAGCCGCCTATAAATAAAGTAATTACTGATAAAATTGAATACACCATAAATGATTGTGCTATTACGAATGGTCCCCAATTTTTTGATGTAAGTATAAATGATTGATAAACAAAAACTCCTGTAGCAATTGCTGGCATAGATAACAAATTTAAAGTAAGAATGTAAAATCTATAATCTCTTAGCACTTCAGATCTTGTCCATTGCTTGATATTATTATCCTTTTCTTCATGTTTTTCAGGGTTTTCTCTAGAATTTAATTTAATTTTTTTAATTAAAAAAAAAGATGTCACTGGTAATAAAACTAAAATAAATATTGATATAGAAATCCAAATATACCTCCAGCTAATAATAGTTAATAAAAAAACTATTAAAATTGGCAAGATAAATTCAGCTGCTGATAATCCAAGCCAAGTTATACTTAAAGCTTTACCCCTAGTTTTTTCAAAAAATCTTGAAACTGTAGTTGACGCTGTATGTGACATTAAACCTTGACCACTTAACCTGAGGAAAAAAATTCCAACAAATAAAAAAGGTATTATTTTTATCGTAGAAAAAAAATAACAGGAAAAAGAAAGCAAAATTACTACAAAAATTGAAAATTTAAAGGCATTCACGTCGTCAATTTTTTTACCTATCCATATTAATACAAAACTACTAAGTAGCGTGGCTGAAGCATATATCGTGCCAAATTGACCATGAGTAATTGATAAGTCTGCTCTAATACTAGAATTAAATAATCCTATAAAATAACTCTGTCCAAAACTGGAAAAAAATGTAAATATAAAACCAAAAAAAATTACTTTTAAACTTAAAATTTTAAACATAAAAAATTATGACTTATAATGTTTCTTTTGTTGGTCTTGGTAACATGGGTTATCCAATGGCTGGTTATATATCAAAAGCTGGGCACAATGTAACTGTTTTTAACAGAACTAAATCTAAAGCAGAAAAGTGGATTGGCGAGTATAAAGGAAAAATGGCTAATTCCCCAGAAGAGGCAGCTAAAGAATCAGACTATATATTTACGTGTGTAGGTAACGACGATGATTTAAGAGAAGTTACACTTGGAAAAAATGGTATTTTTAAATCTATTAAAAAAAATGCCATATATATTGATAACACAACTGCATCTGCAAAAATTGCAAGGGAACTTTACAAGGAATCTAAATCTCGTGGATGTGGATTTTTAGATGCACCTGTATCAGGAGGTCAAGCTGGAGCAGAAAAAGGTATACTAACAGTGATGGTTGGTGGTGATTTAGAAGATTTTGAGAAGGCTAAAAGTATAATAGATTGTTTTAGTCAAAAAATTAAACTTATAGGATCTGCTGGAAATGGACAGCTTGCAAAGATGGTTAACCAAATATGTATAGCTGGGGTTCTTGGTGGTTTATCAGAAGCTATTAACTTTGGCTTAAATGCAGGATTAAAAATGGAGAATGTTATGGAAGTTATAACACATGGGGCAGCGTCCTCCTGGCAAATGGTAAATCGACACAAAACTATGGTTGACGATCAGTTTGATTTTGGTTTTGCAGTTGATTGGATGAGAAAAGATTTGAAAATTGCTTTTGATGAAGCAAAAGAAAAAAAATCTCCACTACCTGTTTCAAAATTAATTGATGGATATTATGAAGAAATCCAAAAAATGGGTGGTAATAAATGGGATACATCAAGTTTGATTAGAAGATATAGAAAAAAATAAATTACGTGTCAGAAACAAAACCTGCTTATTGTAATAATCTAGACAACACTTATCACAAAATCTGGGAACTTTTAGAAATAGGTCTTTCAAACCGTGACGACCCATTTCACTTGCCGGCTTTTGTTTGTAACAACCAAAATTCTACTAGTGGAAGAATTGTTGTACTTAGAGGGGTAAATAAAGAAAACAAAAATTTGTGGTTTCATAGTGATATCAGATCAAAAAAAGTTGAAATTTTAAAAAAAAATCCTAATGCAAGTTTTTTATTTTACAACAAGAGTGAAAAAGTTCAATTAAGAGTATCAGTAAATATCATTATCAATTACCAAAATAAGTTCACAAATCAATCTTGGAAAAAAACTGCACATATGAGTAGACAATGTTACTTGGGAGAAATTTCTCCAGGAACTGAAACTTTAGAGCCAACGTCAGGACTAACCGATAATATTGATAATTCTAAATATACTATTGAAGAAAGTGAAGTTGGATACAAGAATTTTTCCATAATTGAAGGAAAAATAAAATCTATTGAATGGTTATATTTAGCTTCTAAAGGTCATAGAAGAGCCATTTTTAATTTTAATAAAGATAATATTGATAAAAAATGGTTGATTCCTTAAAATAATATCTATGTCACTAACCGAAACACCAATTTGTAATTTTGGAGAAAAAGCAAAAGATTTTGATCTGCTTTCAATTGAAAAAAAAAATGTTTCTTTAAAAGATATCAGAGGTGAGAACGGTACAGTAATAATGTTTATATGTAACCATTGTCCATATGTAAAAGCTATAATAGACAATGTTGTCTCTGATGTTAAATTCCTTAAAACAATAGGAATAGAGTCTGTTGCTATAATGTCTAACGATGTAAAAAATTATCCTGAGGACTCGTTCGAAAATATGATTCTCTTTAGTAAAAAATATTCATTTTCATTTCCTTACTTAATAGATGAAAAACAATTAATTGCAAAAAAATATGGAGCTGTTTGTACCCCAGATATTTTTGGTTATAATAAAAATTTAGAACTTCAATACAGAGGAAGGATTAGGGAATTAAAAAATCTTAAACCAATGGGAGATAAAGAAAGTGACTTAATGAAAGCAATGAAATTAATATCTAAAACAAATAAAGGGCCAAAGAAACAAATTCCAAGTATGGGGTGTAACATTAAGTGGTTTAAATAATGTTTTTAATTGTAACAAGAAATTTTCCACCAGACATTGGTGGTATACAAACTTTAATGGGAGGATTATCAGAAAACTTGATTAACCATGGACCAGTAAAAGTTTTTACTTACGAATATGAAAATTCACAAGACTATGATAGCAAATCTGCTCTTAATATTGAGAGAATTAAAGGCATTAAGCTTTTTAGAAAATTCAGAAAAGCTAATCTAGTTAATAACTTTATAAGCCAAAACTCTAACATTAGAGCTATTTTTTTTGATCACTGGAAAAGTTTAGAAATAATTAAATTAGAATATTTGAAGAAAATTAAAACATTTTGTTTATTGCACTCAAAAGAGATCAATCATGACATAGGAACATCAACAAATAAAAGAATTATCAATAGCACTAACAATGCTGACTTTATAATTGCTAATTCTAATTTTACAAAAAATCTTGCAATAAAAATTGGTATAGATCAATCTAAAATAAATGTAATTTTTCCTGGAATAAATAAACCAACAAATATTCCTGAAAGTGCTAAATCAGAAGCTAGTACTTATTTCATAGACTCATTTCCTAAAATCATAACAGTAGCAAGGCTAGATAAGAGGAAAGGTCATGACAATATTTTAATGTCTATTAAAAATTTAAAATCTAAATATCCAAATATTAAATATATTTCAATTGGTGCGGGTAAAGAACAAGAGAAATTATTAAATTTAACAAAACAATTAAAATTAGCAGAAAATGTAATTTTTTTAAATAATATTAACTATGATTTAAAAACTGCATTAGTTTCAGCAGCCAATCTATTTATTATGCCGTCAAGAGTTGAAAATAAATCAGTAGAAGGTTTTGGTATAGTCTTTGCAGAAGCTGCTTCTTTGGGTGTTGGCTCTATAGGAGGAAAAGAAGGAGGTGAGTCAGATGCAATTATACATGAAGAGACGGGGCTGCTGTGTGATGGAAGTGATTTAAATTCTATTTACGAATCTATAATCACATTTTTCAAAAATAAAAATTATATTAGATATGGTGATAATGCTAAAAGCTTTTCTAAAAAATTTCATTGGAATGAAGTTGTCAAAAAATATATTAATTTAATTAACTAAATTAAGATCATCTTTTATACATAAGTACACTTCATTTGCTGAAAGTAAGTTTAAATCTTTTGTTATTAAAGCTTTAAAGTTTTCTGTTTCAATGGATACTTTTTTTGGTGTCGTATGATGGCCAAATATAACTTTACCTGACTTACCAAGATGAGCAGCCATATGAGCTGGCCCAGTATCATTTGCAACAACATAACTTGATTTTTTAATTAACCCAGCTAGTTCTAATAAATTTATTGGATGACCATTTTTTAAAATTAGAGTAGATAAACTTTTTTTTGCTTCTTCATCTTCTGATGGACCAGGTGCTATAGCGACTTCTAAATTTGAATGATTATTTTTAATTAATTTTGTCAATTCATTAAAATATGGCCATTTTTTATGAGATAATTCAGGTGAACAAAAGGGAAATAATAAAACATATTTTTTTCCAAAAAACTTATTCACTATATTATCTATATTAATAGGTGCCCATGAAAAATTAGGTTTAAGTGTATAATTTATTTTAACATTTGACTTTTCCAATTGAGTTTTAAATCTTTCTAAAACAGGATCTTCATCAAACATTCTTTTCTTCTGTCCTTTTTCAAGAGATGTTTCTGTGCTGCTCCAATTATTGCCAATACTTAAATATTTCTTATAAAAGGAGGTTCTTGAAGAATTTTGTAAGTCATAAATCTGTGAAAAATTAAATTTTTTTAATAGTCTATGGAGTTTGATTAAATAAAAAATATTCCAGCGTGGTAATCTTTTATCTATTAAAACTCCATCCAAATAAGGACATTTACTTAAAAGCTCCGTATATGGCAATGTAGTTAAAATAAAGATTTTATTGTTCTTGTGTGATTCCCTTATATCTCTAAGAACACCGCTTATTTGAACAATATCCCCTAAAGAACCATGTTTTATAATCAAAATATTTGACATCAGTTATTTAAATTTAGTAAATGAATTTAGCATAATTATGTCTAACAAATCTAAAAAAATTTTAACAGAAGTATCAGCAGGAGAGCTGCTGGATAAAATAAGTATTTTGGAAATTAAGTTGGCAAAAGTTGTCGATAAAAAAAGTCTTGAAGAAATAAAAAAAGAACATACATTACTTAAAGAAGCTCTAGCTTCAAACATAAATCTAAATGATGAAATAAGTGATCTATTCAAATCCTTAAAAGAGGTAAATTTAAAGTTATGGAGTATTGAAGACAAGCTTAGAATTTATGAAAAGGAAAAAAACTTTAGTAAGAATTTTATAGATTTAGCTCGAGATGTTTATATAACAAATGATAAACGCTCTATAATAAAATCAGAAATAAATAAAAAACTAGGATCAAATATAAACGAGATTAAACAATACGTAAAATACTAGTTTAAAGATTCGTAATCATATTTTTTTTCAAGAAATTTAATTAAATTGTGAATTAAGAAAGTCATTAGTAAATAAATGCTACCAGCTACGACAAATACTTCTACCGGTCTAAAGGTTGTTGAAATTATATGTTTAGCAACTCCTGTAAGATCTAATAACGTTACTGTGCTTGCTAGAGAGGTTCCTTTTAACATTAATATCATTTCGTTTCCGTAAGCAGGCAATGATTGTTTGATCGCTATAGGTAGCTTAATTTTAAAAAATGTATACATCTTATTTAAACCTAGCCCTTCTGCTGCTTCCAAAATTCCTTTATTAACTGTTTCAAAAGCTGATCTAAATATTTCCGAAGTATAGGCACCTGTATTTAAAGTAAAAGCTATTATCGCACAAGAATAAGGTTCTTTTAAAACAATCCAAAGAAAAGATTCTCTTATCCATTCAATCTGTGCGAGACCAAAATAAATTATAAATATTTGTACTAGTAGTGGCGTCCCTCTAAACACATAGGAATAATAATAAGATATGTAGTAAAAAATCTTGATTTTGCTAGTTCTTAATATTGCAAAAAAAGCACCAACAAAAATACCAAAAAATAATGATAATAAAGTTAATTGAATTGTAAGACTGGTAGCATTTAATAATTTAGGAAAACTTTCAATCATCAAATCCATTTAATATCCTTTACTGTAATTTTTTTCTAATTGATTGAATAATTTCATACTTAAAAAAGTTAAAAATAAATATAGTACAGCAGCAAAAGAATAGAAGAAAAGTGGATCTCTGGTATAACCAGCCGCAATATATGATTGTCTCATAATTTCAACAAGACCTGTTACTGATATTAAAGATGTATCTTTTAAAGTAATTTGCCAAACGTTGCTTATATTAGGTAGGGCTAATCTTAACATTTGTGGAATAATAATTTTATAATAATAAATTTTTTTCTTAAGTCCTAAAACTTTTGAAGCTTCAAATTGACCTTGATTTATTGATTGAATGGCTCCTCTAAAAACTTCTGTAGAGTAAGCTCCAGATATTATACCTATCGATATTGCTCCGGTTAAAAATGCATTTACTTCAATGTAGCCATTGTACCCAAATACTTTAGCTACAAACATAACGGCCCCACTTCCACCAAAAAAAAATAAATAAATAACCAAAAGTTCAGGCACTCCTCTAAAAACTGTTGTGTAAAAACCTCCTATTAAATTTAATATTTTGTTATTCGATAATTTGAACGAAGCAAATACACCTGCCAGCAGAAAACCAATTATGATTGCTGTTAATGCTACAGCAATAGTCATTATGGTTGCGTAAAAAAGTTCATCTCCCCAGCCGGTATCGCCGTATGCTAATAGTGACATAAGTTTAAGGCGACAGAATAAATATCTATCGCCTTAAGAAATAAATTATTACATTGAAGCGTCAAAGCCAAACCACTTGATGGCTAATTCACTAATTTTTCCATTTTTTCTTGCTTTATTAATAGCTTTATTAAAATCTTTCAAAAGCTGAGTGTCTTCTTTTCTTATACCAACTCCCACTCCTCCGCCGAAAGGACCTCCGGAATAAACGGGGCCAGTTAAAACGACAGGCTTACCAGATTTTTCTGCAAAGTCTGTAATAGCTAGAATATCTGCCAAACCTGCATCAATTCTGCCAGCAACCAAATCAAGATTTACTTCATCCTGAGTTTTGTAAGTTCTTATATTTACTTTACCAACTAAACCTGACTCTAAAAAGTCTTGATGAATTGTTGCGGTTTGAACACCAATAGTTTTTCCTGCTAACGCTTCAGTCAAAGTTTTTAAAACTTTTTTAGTTGCAGAATCTGTATTTGAAAGATTAATAGGTGAAGTATCTAATCCTTCCAGACTTGAACCTTTTATGACAGCTAATGATGCTCCATCTGATGCATAACCTTGAGAAAAATTAATAGTTTTTTGTCTCTTTGGAGTTATAGACATTCCAGCCATAATCGCATCAAACTTTCTCATGATTAGTCCTGGTATCATACCATCCCAATCTTGCTCAACGATAGTACAATCATGCTTCATGATAGTACAAAGTTCTTTTGCAAGATCTACTTCAAATCCAATTAGATTGCCTGATGCATCTTTTGCATTCCATGGTGGATAAGCACCTTCAGTTCCTATTCTTATACTGTCTGCTTGAGCAATAGATAAAAGTATTACTAATGCAGCAATAGAAGATAGAAAAAATTTAAATATATTTTTCATTTTACCTCCTGTTTAAAAAGATTAATTCTAGAATTAAAAATAAGATTATTCCAGAAAAAATAACACGTGATATAGTTGAATTTTTTAGAGATTCATCACAGATGAGGCAAAATTCCAGCGACAATCAAAGCTTTGTATGTGGACTTCATCTAATTTAGCGTTTCCAAAATTTTTAGAAAGAACTTTTAGCCAACTATCAACTTGTTTAGGTTTTTTGTCCTTAGATCCAACTTGAGCAGTAATAACGCCACCAGGTTTTAAAATTCTTTTTAATCCATTCATGTTTTTTGCAGCTAAATCAATACAGTACTGATCGTCATTGAGATCTACAAAAATTTTATCATATTTTGAATCCTCTGCAGATTTTATACTTTCAAAGGCATCGCCCCAAAAGGTTTTAATACTATTGCTTTCTTTAACTCTACTAGAAATTTTAGGGAGATATTTATAACAGGCTGTAACAACCTCTGGGTCTAGTTCATACCAGTCAATTAAATTAAATCCTTTGGAGATACATTCTCTAGCTACCCCTGCGTCTCCACCTCCAATTATAGCAGCTGTAGAATTAGCACTATTTAAATTAAGAGCTGAACTTACAAATTGTCCACTGTATTTTTTTTCATCTTTTTCAGAAACCTGGAGTTCACCATCAATAAATAATGCATTTCCAAACTCTTCTAATTTTAAAATTTCTATATGCTGACCTACTTTTGATACAAAATTTTCCAAAACATCATTTACTACATAATATTTTTTTTGTCCTGGAGTGCTATATATATCATCATATAAGCTAACGCTACTTCTATCAAAACTCTTAACAACAATTCGTTCATGCTTGATTTCTTTTTTAAGAATATCTAAAGCAACTTTGGGAGATACTTTTGCACAAGTAAAGAAATCAAAACTTATTATTCCTTTTTCTGGAAAGGTATGAATGCTCATATGACTTTCAGCAAGTAAAGCTACTAAAGTAAAACCTTGAGGTTTAAAAACATGGTCAGAAACATTAAGAATTTCAACTTTTGCTTTTTTGGCTATTTTGTAAATAATTTTATTATAAAATTCAGGTGAATAATCTTGTTTAACCCCTAAAAAATCTAATGTTATGTGTTCACCAACTTTTTTCATAGAATCTCCCTATATTTTTTATACTTGTTATTTTTTATATGACAACTAAAAAATAGACTGTTAATAAGTGCTAGGAGTTTAAATTTTGAAAAATAATTGGTCTTCATCTGTTGCAAAAAAATATATCAATAATTATAAAAAAATTGGTATTTCCAAAGATTTAGCCTTGAGAGTTTATACAACTAGACTTTTAGGTAGAAATAGAGAGCTGGTTTTGCATGGAGGAGGTAATACCTCTGTAAAAACATCCGTTAATGACATAGATGGGAAAAAATATAATGTCTTGTGCGTTAAAGGTAGCGGTTGGGATATGGGTGAAATTGAACCTGAAGGGTTGCCAGCAGTAAAATTAAATCCACTCTTAAGTCTTAAAAACAAAAAATACCTATCTGA
>Ga0114999_10004896_pt1 | contig 16008 bp, 16 predicted proteins | sample ArcticOcean_MG_C_3_FD_89820 | JGI IMG/M metagenome (GOLD analysis project Ga0114999, IMG submission 89820) | Marine microbial communities from western Arctic Ocean - ArcticOcean_MG_CB8_126 | ecosystem: Environmental > Aquatic > Marine > Oceanic | place: Arctic Ocean: Canada Basin | collected...
AAGTTTGCATCATCAACATCAGAAAAGCATTTGATGCCACGCATAGAGTTAACTGCTCCGCGCTTAAAAGATTTAGCTGAGTTAGACGACCCAACCTTCAGAAAAAAATTTTCAGGGTCACCCATAAAAAGAACTGGGCGTGATCGCTTCATTCGCAATGTTTTGATTGCTATCGGCAATAGTGGGGATCTGAGGCTTAAGTCATCTGCCAAAAAATTAACCTATGATCCTAATGAGATTATTGCCAATACAGCACAGTGGGCATTATCTAAATTACGTGATGTGGGAGATAAAATTGAATAAAAATTCTCCTTTTTATGACACAAGTTCATGACAATGTATCAAAATTTTAAATTACTTAAGCATTTCATTGCTTCACTAGCTATTTTTTTTGGCCTTATATTATACGATGCTCAGGCTAAGAAACCAATTGAGGCAAAACAAGACACACCTTTAATTGTTGGCGATGTTTTTCGTGATTGTCTAGACTGCCCTGAAATGGTTGTTGTCCCAGCTGGTTTATTTATTATGGGATCAAACGGGAAACGTAAGGCTGAAAGACCCGCACGCCGGGTTAACATCATGGCACCTTTTGCGGTTGGGAAATATGAGGTTACTTTCGATCAATGGGACGCCTGCTTAAAAGATGGTGTCTGCACACACAAACCAGACGACCATAATTGGGGGACGAACGGGAGGCCTGTCATTAATGTCACCTGGTATCAAGTCAAAACCTATTTGTTATGGTTATCTCAAAAAACAGGGCACATGTACCGCCTACCTTCAGAAGCGGAATGGGAGTATGTGAACAGAGCTGGGACAATAACCGCTTTTTGGTGGGGTAACGAACCGGGAACAAACAATGCCAACTGTAAAGATTGCAAAAGTCAATGGAGTGCCAAAAGTTCGGCCCCTGTTGGTTCGTTCCAGCCAAATCCATTTGGCTTATTTGATACTGTTGGCAACGTGTTTGAGTGGGTATCTGATTGCTGGAACCCTGATCATGAGGGTGCGCAAAATACAACTGCACCACGAACTACAGGAACTTGTGATTTACGTGTAATTCGTGGTGGATCTTTTTATTACTTTAATAAAGTTTCTCAAGCATCATATCGGGCAAAAAACCCCACTGGCGTCAAAAGCTATTGGCTAGGGTTTAGAGTGGTTCGTGAACTTCCATAACATAAAAGATTGTCGCAATTGACACTTCTCATAATAATTACTTAAAACACACAAACCTTAATTTCAATCAGCTTATTCATAACGGGTTAAGTTATCCAATTTCTTTTGTACCTTCTTCAGCTGTACTCTTAAAATTTCAAGATTTTCATCTTTAGTCTCAGCGACAAGCTGCATTGGCTTGGTGGGATTATTATTGAGTTTTGATTGTTGTGCATTTACTACTTGGTGAAAGGGGAAATTTCAGGCCTTTTTGAGCCACACTTTTGGTGAAATAATGGAAGAATTAAAAAATCTTAAAAGCAAATACACATTAAGTTACTCTATGATCTTCTTATATGCTCTGACATGATTGAATTATTACATCCCTAATCAGAATAATGAAAGCCTACCTATATTGTTGAAACTTTTATTTTACCACAGTTCTATTAGCTGAAGTTTTTCATTTTTGATGATTATGGGTGGGGCCAAAATAGCGTCGAAAAACATATTTTTAAAAACCAACAAAGTAAAATTTATACACTTAAATACAATATATATGGCTTAACTTCAAAAATTCTATATAAAATAATACCTTATGTGGATAGATGTTGTTGACCTTAGGGATTTTTATGCGGATGGTTTGGGGCTAATTACGCGCCGGATGATCCGTCATAAATTGCGCTCCATCTGGCCCAATGTTTCAGGGAAAAATGTATTAGGCTTAGGCTATACTGTTCCTTATTTAAAAAGTTTCCAAGGCGAAGCACAACGTGTAATATCAGCAATGCCGGCTCAGCAAGGTGCCGTCCACTGGCCCAACGACAGTAAAAGTTTAACTGCATTAGTTGACGAATACGAACTCCCTTTCGACGATCTATCGATGGACCGGGTAGTCTTAGTTCATGCTCTAGAATGTGCGGAGCAAATCCGTCCGCTAATGCGTGAAATCTGGCGTATTATGTCTGGAAGTGGACGACTGATTGTTGTCGCACCCAACCGGCGCGGACTGTGGGCCCAATTTGACCGTACCCCTTTTGGCCATGGCCTTCCCTATTCCAGCGGGCAATTATCACGACTTTTACGCGACACCATGTTCACTCCGGTCGATACACACCGTGCCCTTTACATGCCCCCAACCCGGTCCCAAATGCTGTATTCAGCTGCACCTGCCATCGAAAAAATAGGGGCCACCATCTTTTTTACCTTTGCAGGTGTTATTATAATGGAAGCCATAAAGCAAATTTATGCCGGTCATCCAACGACAGAGCGTAAGCGTAAGCGTAAGCAAAAGCGTAGCGTGATCACAGTGCAACAACAAACGCAGCTAACACAATCTATAAAAGGCCTGCCTCGGCAACAAACAAATTCATTGTAGAGCCCTATTGATCCTAAAAATGATTGTTTTCTTTGCTTTCACCCACACATAGCATTATTATTAATCTTTCATTCATCAATAATATCTGTGCCATTTCTCAACATTTAATGATTAGGTAGGTTCCTAAAAACAGGGAAGTTAAAATATATTAAAAACGACGGAAAAAAATATGACAAGCGACAAAGAACAACTTAAGACTCTTCGGGTTCGGATCGACGAAATTGATGCAAATATCCATGATTTAATCATGGAACGCACTGAAGTTGTTGAAGGTGTCCGGAATATTAAAGGCAGTTTGGGGTCAAAAGTCATGATCCGACCATCGCGAGAAGCCGAAGTTCTTTACCGCTTAATGGAACGCCATAAAGGTCCTTTTCCAAAGCAAGAAATCGCCCGCATCTGGCGTGAACTAATCGTCGCAACTTGCAGTTTTGAAGGGCCACTTTCTGTTGCCGTTTATCATCCTGACAATGAACCTGGATATTGGGATTTAGCGCGGGATCAATATGGGTCTTTCACACCAATGACCCGTTATCCATCAGCGAGGCGTGTTGTTGAAGCCGTACAGAACGGAAAAGCAACGCTGGGGGTTGTACCTATCCCAAAGCTCGACGAAGACGATAACTGGTGGCGACACATTGTCAGCGAGCGCAATAACACGCCCCGCATAATAGCCCGCTTACCATTCATTGGTATAGGCAACGCCAGAAATTCTGGCCTAGAAGCCCTGGTTATTTGTCCAGTCTTACATGAAAAAACTGGGCGTGATCGCTCTTATATTGCGATCGAATCAGCGGTGGATATTGGCTATAACATTATTCAAACCGCTCTAACCAAAGCCGACTACACCGTAGCTTTTCACCAACACTGGCACGATCCTTCTCGTCCCCCTGGCTGGTTTTACTTCATTGAGGTATTTGGCTTCATCAATCCAGACGGCAACCAAGCAAAAAAGCTAATGGGGGCTTTAGGTAACAAAGTAAACCGTATTGTGCATTTAGGTGGTTACGCAACCCCCTTGAGCAAACAAGACCTTAAACTAACCAAGAAATCATCAGGGAAGCCAAAAAAGTGATAATACCTAACGCAAAGCCTGGCGTAATGCGAATCAAGCCTTATGTTGCAGGCGAATCAAATTTAGAAGGATGTGGCAAAATAATAAAACTAAGCTCTAACGAAGGTGCTCTAGGGCCCAGCCCAAAAGCCCAAGCAGCTTACACAAAAAGTGCCGCTGAGATAAATCGTTATCCAGATGGCAGCGCAACCGAACTTCGCAAAGCAATAGCCGAAACCCATAACATAGACTCAGATCAAATCGTTTGCGGCGCAGGGTCTGATGAATTGATTTCTTTGCTATGCACTTGTTATGCAAGCGAAGGCGATGAAGTCCTCTACAGCCAATACGGGTTTTTGATGTACCCAATTTCAGCTATGGCTGCAGGTGCGACGCCAGTTGCTGCACCCGAAACCTGCTTAACCGCTAATGTTGATGCACTGTTATCTGCCGTCACTGATCGCACCCGGATTTTGTTTTTAGCAAACCCCAATAACCCTACAGGTACCTATTTGTCCACCAATGAAGTCAAACGGTTGCGCGATAATTTACGCGAAGATGTGTTACTTGTGATTGATGCTGCTTATGCTGAATATATTTCCCATGATGACTACACAACTGGGGTTGAGTTGGTTGATGCTGGAAATAATGTCATCATGACACGTACGTTCTCAAAAATTCATGGCCTTGGCGGTGTCCGCTTGGGTTGGGCATATGGTCCTGTAAATGTGATTGATGTTTTGAACCGAGCCCGGGGGCCCTTCAACGTCAACTCTGCGGCTCTCAATGCAGGCGTAGCCGCTATTCACGATCAGGCCTTCACAAGAAAAAGCTTCTTGCATAATTTAAAATGGCTCGCATGGACCCGCGATCAATTACGTGAACTTGACCTGAAAGTAACAGATAGTGTGGGCAACTTCTTACTTGTAGAATTTGATGAAAAAAGCCCCAAAAACGCAACTGCTGCTGATGAATTCCTTAAAGGAGCAGGAATTATTGTTAGGAGCGTAGCCTCATACGGATTGCCCAATCATTTGCGTATAACTATTGGCACCGATAAAGAAATGCACTCCGTTATAGACGCACTTTGCCAGTTTATGGGGAAGATTAGTGATTGATCACAAAACTCAACGCGTGGCATTGGTTGGGATCGGATTAATAGGATCTTCAATCGCCCATGCTGTTCGCGAACACGGATTGGCAGAACACATCGCTATCACGACCCGGTCCGAGACCACACTGGTGCGCGCCAAAGAATTAAACCTAGGCGACAGTTACCACGCTGACGCAAAGGACGCCGTCAAAAATGCTGATATAGTTGTAATTTCAGTTCCCTTAAGTGCTTGCCGAGCCGTTGCCATCGAGATCGCAGATGGTTTAAAACCTGGTGCTATTGTAACCGATGTTTCATCGTGCAAAGCCTCTGTTATTGCCGATATGGGCCCTCATATCCCAGATGGCGTTCACTTTGTCCCAGGCCACCCCATTGCAGGCACCGAGCACTCTGGCCCTGACGCTGGTTTTGCCAACTTATTTAATGGCCGCTGGTGCATCCTTACTCCACCCAAAAACACAAATCAAAATGCCGTCGAAAAGATTAGTGACCTCTGGAAAAAAATGGGTAGCATGGTCGAGGTAATGGAGCCCGAACACCACGATCAAGTCCTCGCAATTACATCCCACCTTCCTCACTTGATTGCCTATTCAATTGTCGATACCGCAACCAATTTGCAAGATGACTTAAAACAAGAAGTAATTAAATTTTCTGCCAGTGGATTTCGGGACTTTACTCGCATTGCAGCATCGGACCCCGTCATGTGGCGCGATGTATTTATGAAAAACCGGGATGCTGTTTTAGAAGTTTTAGGCCAGTTTTCAGAAGACTTAGCAGCCCTTCAACGCGCGATTAGGCGTGGTGAAGCAGATAAATTAGAAGAAGTATTTACACGTACACGGGAAATTCGACGCAGCGTTATTGATTATAAACAGGACTAACCCAGCAACGTAAGGGACACGTAATGGAAGCCGTCATACAAAGTTTCTTAGCCGGGTTTCCGGTCTTAATGCTCCATTCATCTGTGACGTTGGCGATCTTGGTCGTTGCCGTGTTCTTGTATGTTAAAATCACTCCATATGATGAAATTGCCCTGATCAAAGATGGTAATACAGCCGCCGCCGTTTCACTGGCTGGGGCGATCATTGGATTTGCTCTTCCGCTTGCTTTTGCCATGGCCAGCAGCGTCACGGTTTATGAAATTTTGATTTGGGGGCCTGTGACTTTGCTTTTGCAATTGGTCGCTTTCAGGATCACCGATGCTCTTCTGAGCGACTTACCAAAGCGTATTATTGCTGGTGAAATCGGCCCAGCTATCTTTTTGGTCTCTATAAAAATTGCCGTTGCCGCAATTAACGCAGCAGCAGTTACCGGTTAACAATCATGCGCCGCATTGATTGGATCATGATCATTACCCTTGTTGTACTGGCACTTGGTGGAAAGATTTTCAGCTTTGGCGAAGGCCCTGTTAATCCGCAAGCCCATAATAACCCGAGAGAAAACCCAAGGCGACCAAACCCTAAATCTTTTGGTGATAAAATTTGGAATACAGAAACACAAGGCTGGCTATCTGAAGGCCCAACACAAAGTCAGAATGAAAGCCTAGCTTTTGCTCAGTTACCAGAAATTGGAACAATTGAACCCAGTTCGGAACACACATCGTCCGTTGGTTCTGCTTTTGCTATATCAAAGCAGGGGTTGTGGTTAACCGCTAAGCATGTTGTTACGGGATGCGATAAAGCGATTGTGCAAATCGGTAATAAAAAAGCATTAAAGATTAACAGCATTGATTTTCACCCCCAAGCCGATATCGCATTGCTGACAACCCGCGGGGCACCCAAACCCTTAAATTTATTAAAATCAACCAATCAACTCAACCATGCTTTTGGCATAGGCTTTCCAACCGGGCAACCGGGGGCTGTTCATGCCCGTTATATTGGTGAAATGACCATGCACCACCGGGGCCGCAACGGATTTCGGGAACGCGTTCATGCGTGGTCGGAACAATCGCGCATCCCCAATCGCTCAGGATCATTAGGGGGATTAAGCGGGGGTGCCGTTATGGATGATCAGGGCAATATCATTGGCATTATTCAAGCGGAATCCCGACGCCGGGGCCGGATAATGACGGCAAAACCAGAGGCCATTCAAAAGTTAATTGAAATGGTTTCAGCTCATTCGCCATCGACAACAACGAGCAGCCCCGAGTTTTCCTTATCCCCTGATGACTACCCAAAAATCGCGCGCCAACTGATTACCAGCTTGCGGGTTGCAAAAGTTCATTGTTTTGTAAAATAAATCACCAACGGACGGGGGAAATTTTCAATAGCTCAACCGTTCCGGCATACAGTGTTCGGTCTTGCAGTGTAAGCGCCATATTTAAATAAGAACTATCACCATCAACTGATTTCTCAGACAACACCCCGAGGGCAATTTTTGTCGCGAACAATGTCCCCATGGGGATCAATCCTTGATTATACAAAGCATCAACCGTCTCGAACACACCGCCCACTTTCACAGCAAAGGCACCAACTGGCTGCATATGTGAATCAAGCGTAATCGTTCCATCCCCCCGAACCCGAAGGGGCGGATAATCTAAATCAAGGGATTTAAAATCGAGGGTGCCTCCGCCATCGCGCCAAGCCATTAAAACATCCGGCCATTTACCCAATTGAAAACGGCCGGTAAAATGACCCTTCGCATCCACATGGCGCACGTCGCGGCCCAAAGGAGATTGCACCATTTCAGGTAATTCAATACCGCGAATTCTAAACTTAAAAGAAGGAGCCTGCTCTGAAATTTCAAAAATCGAAATATCGGCTTCCGTAACCTGAAAATTATCATTTGCGCTTACATCTTTAATTGCTAAAGCATTCAGATTGATACTTATCTGATCAGGAGCCCACTCTTTTAGCGTCAACACCCCGCTCCATTTTTTGGCTGTCCCTTCAAATATTGCCACACCTGCGGGCTTGTGTAATTCCCATTGGTGCGGGCCTTCAACATTAAACATCAAGCGATGAATGGTCCATGGTTTTAAGGATAAATTCAAGACATCGCCCGCCCAAGTCCAACCCCGATGCCCTGACTTTTGGATTTTTGGTTTCTTAATTGAAAAATGAATAGAGCCCGGAAATCCTTTTTGAGACATTTTTTCAAAAGTGGCTTCAACGCCTTGCGCGCGTTGTTGCTCGATCCAAATGGCAATATTTTTTTCAAATTGAGAAGCAACCACGTACCACCAGACCCCATAACCTCCCGATAAAACGGCCAAAGCAAAAATAACGATCAACCCCCGCTGCAACTGTTTTATGGGTGCAGAAATTTGAGCCTCCGATTCTGGATCGATTGGCAATCTGTTTTCAGTCATACTAACACTTCCATCGTTTTATACCTTATACGTCGTTGCCATAGGAGGATGAAAGAACTAGCTTCTGTTGAGCTTTGAAAGATATGTAATGAATACGCCTAAATCTCCATCTGTCCTGCCCATTCCCGCTTGGATCGCTTTTATGCCACCGGTCTTTGTATTGCTGTGGAGCACGGGCTTTATTGGCACAAAATTTGGATTACCCTACGCCGAACCCTTCACCTTCTTATCCCTTCGCTTTATCATTGCAGCAACAGCATTAACACTTTTGTCCTTATATGTGCGGGCACCTTGGCCAAATACGTTTGTTCAAATACGCGATGCCGTTATTGTTGGCGTGTTGTTGCATGGGACTTATTTGGGTGGCGTATTTCTAGGAATATCGCTTGGTACCGGGGCTGGAATTTCAGCTGTGATTACCGGTCTGCAACCTATTTTGTCGGCTTCCTTGGCCATTCTTTTTTTGGCCGAGCGCGTATCCAAAAAACAAATGGCAGGCCTTATTATCGGGTTCACAGGGTTGGTGCTTGTTGTTTGGACGGGTCAAGGGACTGGTACTTGGGCCGGTGTGGTCGCATGCCTTTCAGCTCTTTTAGGCATCACAATAGCAACTCTATACCAGAAACGCTTTACGTCGGGTCGCGATCTTCGAACGTCTTCTGCGGTTCAATTGATCGCCGCATTTGTATGTGTGTTCCCCATCGCTTTAATCTTCGAGTCCCGCGATGTGATGTGGACAGGTGAATTTATTTTTGCCCTCACTTGGTTATCTCTCCCCATGTCGGTTGGCACTTTTTCACTTCTGCAACTTATGATCCGCTATGGGGCCGTCGCAAAAGTAACAAGCCTGTTTTATTTGGTGCCTCCGGTTGTTGTTATTGAAAGTTGGTTTCTGTTTGGTGAAATATTGGATTTACAACAAGGAGCTGGAATGGTTTTTGCGACCTGTGGCGTGGCACTGGTCGTGGCCCGAAAGAAAAATAAATGAACCCGTCCCTCCATAAACCTGATGGTGATATATGGGTCTTTGCATACGGCTCCTTAATGTGGCACCCAAATTTTGAATATGCCGAAAAACGGACAGCTCATTTACACGGTTACCACCGAGCCCTTTGCATTTATTCTGTTGAATATCGGGGTACACACGATTTACCTGGCCTTGTTTTTGGCCTGGATAGTGGTGGTTTATGCCAAGGCATGGCGTTCCGTGTGTTAGGAAAAGATGCAGAATCCGTCATCCGTAGTTTGGATGAACGCGAAATGGTTACTGGAGTTTACTGCCCAACTTGGGCAGATATCAATTTGTATTCAAACGACCAAACAGAACCCACAAAAACCAAAGCCTATATATTTGTCGCCGATACAAACCATACACAATACGCCGGCAAACTTTCAGATGACGAAACCGTCCGCTTGGTTCAGCAAGGCCATGGCAAAGCGGGGCCTTGCATTGATTACTTACAAAACACATTGGATCACTTGATAAAACTAGGCATTGATGACCCATCCCTAGCTGGGATAGTCAAAAAAATATTAGACACTAATGCTTAAATTATTTTTATCATCCACACTTTGAATATGCACAGGACAAACATGTGTCGCATCCTTCTTGTCGGGTCAGTGATGATTGAGCACACTTTGGGCACTGGCGAAAGGGTGGTCCAGATGGACTGTTACTTTCACCATTCAGCGTATCTTTTGACCTCAAATAATCGCTGTCAACTGTTGGCACCATATTAACAACAGCGGCTTCACTTTTTGGTTCCGTGTTGAAATCCCCCCGTAGTGATAAAAACCCTACGTCGATCAAATGACGTTCAATCACTTCGCCAATAGCAGCCAATAAGGAAGGCACATAGCGCCCTTTCATCCATTGTCCTCCACGCGGATCAAATACCGCTTTTAATTCTTCAACAACAAACGAAACATCTCCACCACGCCTAAACACAGCAGAAATCATTCGTGTCAGAGCAACCGTCCAAGCGTAATGTTCCATGTTTTTAGAGTTTATGAAAATCTCAAAAGGCCGAATACGTCCAGCATCATCCAAAATATCATTAACAGTGATGTACATAGCATGATCACTCTCAGGCCAGATGAGTTTATACGTTTTGCCTTGTAAATCACCCGGACGATCCAGCGGGCGGAACATCTGAACAACAGCACCAGAATCACCCTCATCAATAGGCTTCAATGTTTTGGATGCTGTTTCTAGTGGAAGTTCTGGTTCAGTAGCTATCTTTTTATCATCTTTCTTAATCTCAAGAATAGAACCCGTTATATCGTTTGGGCGGTAAGTGGTGCACCCTTTGCATCCCAAATCGTAAGCCTGGGTATAGATACCTTTAAATTCACTAAATGTCATAGCTTCAGGCACATTAATAGTTTTGGAAATGGAACTATCAATAAATTTTTGCACTGCCGCTTGCATGACCAAGTGATCGTTTGGGCAGAGCTGTTGCGCATCAACAAAACAACCGGGCAAGGAGGCGGCTTCACCAAACATACGTTGATATAAGCGATACGCATAATCCATTACATCTTCTTCGCGGCGGGTGCCATCAGGCATTAAAATATGACGCGTATACTTGAAACTAAATACCGGCTCCAACCCGGATGACACATTATCAGCAAAGAGAGAAATAGTTCCGGTGGGGGCTATTGACGTCAGTAATGCATTTCGAATTCCATGCTGAGCAATCGCATTTTTAATGTCTATATCCATCCCTTTAATGGTTTCACCCTGAATATATTTTTCAGCGTCAAAAAGGGGGAATGCTCCTTTTTCTTTTGCTAAATCAACAGAAGCTAAATAAGCAGTTCCTGATAATTCCCGCATCCACATCTCTGTCAATTTCACTGCCTTAGCGCCACCATAACGTGCCCCACACATGATCAGCGCATCGGCTAGCCCTGTCACACCAAGACCGATTCGTCGTTTAGAAATAGCTTCATTACGCTGCTGTTCCAACGGAAAGTTTGAAATATCAATGACGTTATCCATCATCCGAACAGCTGTCTTAACAAGCGATTTAAGCTCATCTATATCCATGGATGCATTCTCTGTGAAAGGATCATTGATAAGACGTGAGAAATTGATCGATCCTAACAAGCATGCTCCATAAGGTGGTAAGGGTTGTTCACCACAAGGGTTAGTTGCTTGAATGGATTCACAATAATTTAGATTATTTTTTTGGTTAATGCGGTCAATAAAAATGACCCCAGGCTCTGCATAGGAATACGTGGCCTGCATGATCCCATTCCAGATTTCACGGGCTGGCAAGCTTTTGTAAACAACGCCATCAAATTGCAATTCCCAAGCGGCGTCTTCTTGGACCGCCAACATAAATGCATCCGAAATCAAAACCGACAAGTTAAACATCCGCAGCCGACCTGGCTCACGCTTGGCTTTTATAAAATCCATTACATCTGGGTGATCGCATTTCAAGACCGCCATCATCGCGCCCCGACGTGAACCGGCGCTCATGATGGTTCGGCACATGGCATCCCATACATCCATAAACGAAAGTGGACCGGATGCATCAGCACCAACGCTTTTTACTGGTGCTCCTTTAGGACGAATAGTGGAAAAATCATAACCAATTCCACCGCCTTGTTGCATGGTCAGGGCAGCTTCTTTTAGGCCATCAAAAATTCCGGAAATATCATCAGGAACGGCTCCCATAACGAAGCAGTTAAAAAGAGTGACGGAACGATTCGCACCAGCGCCAGACATAATCCGCCCCGCTGGAAGAAAGCGAAAGTCTTCCATAGCCTCAAAGAACTGTTGCTCCCAATAAGTAGGGTCGACCTCTTTTGCTGACAACGCTTTAGCTACTCGACGCCAAGTATCAGGTATCGACTTATCAACTGGCGTCCCTTCAGCTGTCTTTAGACGATATTTCATATCCCAAATTTGCTGTGAAATAGCGGAAACTTGGGCCATATAAACTCTCCTAGATTAAAGTGCGTAGTACAATCACTGACAACTGAAAACTAATTTAATTGGCAATCTATTATGCGTAAAGGCAAATGTTCTTGATATGTTTCCACATTTTGTACTCAAAAATCAATATCAAATATGCTAATTAATAGTTAGAGTTAGCAATGTTACCCCCATTATCCCTAGGCCGTGGATAGTTTTGTCATCAAATTTAGAGAAACCCTGGCTCACAAAATCGTATTATTTGCATCTACTCTAAGGTGATTTTAGTTTCAGGAAACTTCAAAATCGCCTCAGCAACCAGCCGGTCCGTTGCAGCTTCAACCGTTGATTCTAATTTCTCCATAAAATCACGCCGTTTCAATCCTCGATCGATTGGAGGTAAAAATTCGATTGTAATCACACCCGGGCGCTTAATAAAACTATGCCGCCCCCAAAACAGGCCTGAATTGACTGCAACGGGGATAACTGGAACATCCGTTGCAGAATATAAAGCGGCAATCCCTGGGTGATAAGGCAACTTAATACCGGGTGCGCTGCGCGTTCCTTCAGGAAAAATAATCACAGAATAATTCTGCAATAACCTATTTTTAGTATCTTTAATCAGTTGCTTGAGGGAGCTGGCACCACCGCTGCGGTCAATTGAAATGGCGCCATATTTATTCGCAGCCATACCCCAAAATGGGATTTTATGGAGTTCTTTTTTTAATATGTAGCTGGGGTTTTTAAAGATTAAAAAATAAATAAACGTATCCCACGCCGATTGATGTTTTGCCGCATAAAGAGCAGCCCCATCAATAATAAATTCACGACCTACGACTTCAAATTCAAGCCTAACAAGCACTTTCAATGCACAAACCAGCGTCTGGGACCAACACCCTACAATCCAATGAATGAAAGGCCTAGGGAACAACGTGCTCATTGCCATAGCAGCCAAAGAGAAAGCGGTAAACGTTATAAAAAAGGTATTGAACAGAGCCGATCTGATTACTAACATTTAATTCTCACCCATATTCAAATTCACCAACCAGTTGAAAATGCTTGGATTTTTAATCACAACTTCTATTTTTTGACGCACCCAAACTAAAAGAAGCTTGTTATATTCACCAATGACAATAGTCGCTGTTCCAGGATATGCCCACCATCTGGCTTGTTTTACGTGTTTTGGGAAAATTGGATGTGCAATGATGAGCGTATTTGGTAGTACATTTTCAAATTCCAATAAACTGCGCGGCATATGATATGCAGCGGTCACTAAACGCAAAGACTGGATTCCATTCCTGATAACCCAAGCCCCCGTTTCCAACGCATTTTCATGCGTATTAGTGGCATTTCCAATAGCAATTCGCGTCCCAAGGGCAGAAGGCCCCTGCTTTGAAAATTTAAGCAAATGTCGAACTTCGTTTCCCTCATAAACGCCAGAAACAAAAAGCAAAGCTTTTATGTCTTTCGCCAACAAGCTTAATCCTTCATCAAGCCGACCACTACCGCCAGTCAGAACGACAATAGCTTGCGTTTGCACTTTATTCGTCTCACCATCGATAGGGATTACACCATCAAATTTAACCAAGCCAATAACCCAAAACCCAAGAGCTATAAATAGGCCTATAAATAAATTCCTTAAAATGGAAGCTTGGTAAATATTATTTCTTCTTGCCATTCAAACAGCCTATAACATCTGCCGGAGTGATCTAAGGACAGTCATTCTTGCGGTTATCATAGCTATAACAGCGACGCCAACAGGCAAAAGCCCCATAATCAACCAATGATAGGCAACCAGTTGCAAGTCGGGCACAAAATACCCATCCATGCGACCCATCAAAGACCCGATCCCCATAAGGGCTATAATTCCAAGCACCAAACCAAGCAACCCGCCCGTCAGCCCCAACGCCAAAGCGCGGCCAGCAAACTGGCCCGCAATATAAGCATCTTGTGCGCCTATTAAATGCAGAACGTCAATTGCCTCATGGTGAACTGCAAGCCCCATTTGCGTTGTAAAAACAACCGTTCCTACTGTCGCTAAACCAATACACAATAGCACTAATATAGCTAAAATTTGCACCGTTTCGATAAGATTAACCATTCGCTCTAACCAGACCTGATGATCATCAACACTACTTCCAGGGGCAATCTTATTGATCTGACTAACTAATTTATTAGTATCAAGCTGAGCGCCAGAATGAAGCTCCACATCAATTAGACGTGGTATCGGCAAGTCATTAGAATTAGTGACCTCCCCCAACCAAGGTTCTAATAACTTTAAAACGCGTTCATCTGATATGACTTCATACCTATATATTGTCTTTGTGGATGCCAAAACGTCAAGAACAGCCTGAAGACGTGGATCATCTTCCGATGCAACTTCGGCGGACGAAATTTGAACAGTTAAAGTCCCTGTAACCCCCTGGTTCCATCGCGTAGTTATTGAACTTAATATCAAAATTCCAGCCACAGCAAGGACAGCTAAAAAGACCATCAGTGCGATAAGCCATGGTAAAAAGAGGCTATGCCCATCACGGTCCAAAGGCAAATCTGAGCGGCGAGTAATAAATTTGAGCATAAGATTTAAAGAGAAGTTTCGAGGTTAGAAGGATCACTAAATGTTTTGCTGTCGTTGTTGAATTCGCCAAAAGGATCAGTAGTGACTGCCACGGAAGCGACATTTTTGTTATCCCCAGCCAAAGATTTCGCTTTTGGATCGATCTTTGTGATTGCGCTTTCCATCTTTAACTGGCCATCATCCAATAAAAGTCTTCCGTGTCCTAAGCTCTCTACAACTTTCATATTATGTGTCGCAATAACAACTGTTGTCCCTAAGCGGTTCAACTCTTCGAACAAATGCATTAAGCGAAAACCCATCACATCATCTACGTTACCAGTCGGTTCATCCGCTAAAAGTAAACGAGGGCGGGCAATGACTGCGCGGGCGATGGATACGCGTTGCTGTTGCCCTCCAGAAAGCGTAGGTGGACGAGCCTGCATATGCGATTTTAGCCCAACCCACGTTAAAAGTTCTGAAACATGTTTTTTAACAACACTTTCTTTTGCACCTGCAACTCGAAGTGGTAATGCTACATTATCATAAGCAGATAAATGATTAAGCAATTTAAACTCTTGAAAGACCACCCCAACCCGGCGACGCAATGCCGGTAAATTTGGGCGGGGAGTTGTTGGAATATCGTGACCAAATAGTGAAATCAAGCCGCGTGAAGGTTTAAGCGCCAAATAAATAAGCTTAAGAAGGGACGACTTACCTGCGCCACTTTCACCAATCAAAAAATGAAAAGACCCCCTCGTAAGTGTGAAGCTTATATCTTGCAGCACTTCCGGTCCGAGGCCATACCGCAACCCCACATTTTCAAATCGCACAATTGCTTCATCGGCTACTTGATCAGATGCTACTATCACTTGGCCTCAAGCTCCTACTCGGAAAATTCTTCTAGGAATTAGAGGATGTCATGTTCAAGCTCCTTCGTCCAGACCAGGACCAAACCATGAACTCACTAAAAAAATAGGTGTATTTACACAAATGAAACTATGTCCTAAGTCTATAAATTTTACCTCTTGAAAATACTATGATTTGAATAATCCTCTCAACTATATGATTTTAATTCATAATTTATTAATTTCATAGTATCTATAAACTAATGTAGATGCAGGGGATTACTTGCGCACTTAACAGTAAAACCTTATAAATATTGAAACATTAATATGGCCTACCATCTATGATTATTAGCTGCTCTAATTGTTTGACGCGTTACGAAGTCGATTCAGTTGCCATCGGTGCTGGAATAGGGACACGTTGTTCTCATTGTGGGCATAGTTGGTTCCAGAGACCAGTGGCATCAGAACCTCCCGCCAAATATATACAGCAGCAACGCGCTTATCCCCAACCTCAGTATCAGCAACCCGGATACTTACCTGGGGCTGAATACGCACCTCTACCAGGTTACCCTCTTCCGCCGGGTTACCCTGGATCGCCTTACCCAATGCCCGGTCAACAAGCCTATGAATCTCCCACACCAGAAGCCCAAACGGTGCCAGAGACAAT
>Ga0114999_10004897_pt1 | contig 16006 bp, 17 predicted proteins | sample ArcticOcean_MG_C_3_FD_89820 | JGI IMG/M metagenome (GOLD analysis project Ga0114999, IMG submission 89820) | Marine microbial communities from western Arctic Ocean - ArcticOcean_MG_CB8_126 | ecosystem: Environmental > Aquatic > Marine > Oceanic | place: Arctic Ocean: Canada Basin | collected...
GATTATCCTGAAAATTATTCGCCGCTTGATCTCGGCATCGGCACTTGTCGCATGATGGTGGCTGAGCCTACTGATGTCGAAGCTGAAGATGACCCGAGCCGCTGGAGCCATGTCTCGGTAGCCACTAAATATCCTGAGGTTACCAAACGGCACTTTGCGGCCCGCGGTGTTCAGGCAGAATGCATTAAATTGAATGGGGCGATGGAGCTTGCTCCCAAGCTCGGGTTGGCTAGCCGGATTGTCGATCTCGTGGATACAGGACGTACCCTTAAAGAGAATGGTCTCGTTGAGGTTGAACACATAGCGGATGTAAGTTCGCGTCTAGTTGTTAATCGGGCGGCTCTGAAGACCCGACCGGAACTTCTTGGCGGCTGGGTTGATCGAATACGAGAAGCGGTCAATGACGGATAAAATCACCTTTGATGACCCAGAATTTCAGGGCCGTATTGATGCTCTAGTCAACGGCCGCCGAGACGTTGATTTTGATGTTGATGAGGTGGTTCGCGGCATTCTGGAAAATGTCCGGGCGCGTGGCGATGCTGCTGTGCTTGATTATACCGAAAAATTTGATCGGCTATTGCTGGCTGGACCGGCTGCGATGCGTGTCGGCAAAGATGAAATTGCGGCCGCGCGCTCAGAGTGTAGCAATGAAACAATAGCGGCCCTGGAGCACGCTGCGCTTCGCATTGATTCTTATCATATGAAGCAAGTGCCAGTAGGCTTTGATTATATTGATGATGATGGCGTTCGGTTGGGCTCCCGGTGGACCGCGATCTCATCTGTTGGGCTTTATGTACCGGGCGGTACAGCGGCTTATCCAAGTTCGGTGCTGATGAACGCCGTTCCTGCAAGAGTTGCGGGCGTTGAGCGGCTGGTGATGGTCGTGCCAACGCCAGATGGTGTATTGAACCCGCTGGTTCTGGCGGCTGCCTCAATTGCTGGCGTGGATGAAATCTACCGCATTGGAGGCGCGCAGGCGATTGCTGCATTGGCCTATGGAACGGAGAGCATTGCGGCTGTTGATAAGATTGTTGGACCGGGAAATGCTTACGTAGCCGCAGCAAAGCGTCGTGTTTTTGGCGTAGTCGGAATTGATATGATCGCGGGACCTTCTGAAATTTTGGTCGTTGCCGATGCAGAAAACGAACCTTCCTGGATAGCTGCAGATTTATTGTCTCAGGCGGAGCATGATACTGACGCACAATCGATCTTGATTTGTGACGACGAGGCATTTGGCGACGCCGTTATGGCTTCTATTGAGGAACAGCTCGCTACTCTTCCACGTGCAGAGATCGCGCGCGAAAGCTGGGAGAAGCATGGTGCTGTCGTCGTCGTTGAGACTCTGGAGGATGTAGTTCCACTCATCGACCGGTTGGCTCCTGAGCATTTGGAACTTGCGGTTGCCGAACCTGAAGCTCTCAGTGAGAAAGTTCGCAACGCGGGGGCAATTTTTCTCGGTCGTTATACGCCAGAAGCGATTGGTGATTATATCGCCGGACCGAGCCATGTTTTACCAACCTCGCGGAGCGCTAAATTTTCATCGGGGCTCGGCGTTCCTGATTTCTTGAAACGTACTTCTATCATCGGGTGCGACGCAGCTTCGGCCGCAAAGGTTTCAGGAAGTGCTGAAATCCTGGCGGGTGAAGAGGGCTTGGATGCCCATGCTCGATCCTTAGCTGCACGTCATTCAAAACCTTGATTGGTTTCAGATGGATAAGGAGCAGACGTGGCCGTTGTTGATACTTTAGTTCTGGCATCGGCATCGCCTAGACGCCTGGAACTTCTGAAGCAGGTTGGCATTGTGCCTGTCTCGATTGATCCGGCCGATATTGACGAAACACCTCTTAAAAATGAGGGGCCTGACAAGTTAGTGTCGCGGCTAGCTCGAGAAAAATTACAAGTAGTGATCCCGCGTCATTCGGGTTGTTGGGTGCTCACTGCGGATACGGTCGTTGCGTGTGGCAAGCGTGTTGTTCCGAAGCCGGTGAACGAAATCGAAGCGCGAGCGAGCTTGTTGCTGCTCTCCGGACGTCGGCATCGCGTGATCAGTGCTGTATGTATTGCGACGCCCTCTGGTGATGTCCATCATCGCAAAGTGTCGACATCTGTATCCTTCAAACGGCTTCATGAAACTGAAATCGAGCAGTATGTCTTGAGTAGCGAATGGCACGACAAAGCTGGCGGATACGCTATTCAGGGAATGGCAGTCCGGTTCGTTCGGTCGATCAACGGCTCATATTCAAACATTGTTGGTTTGCCGTTGTTTGAAACTTGCGGGTTGCTTGAAGGGTTGGGTTTTACAATTGATGGTTCTGAATAATGTCACGTGAGTTATTGATCGAAACCGAAGGCGACGAGGTCCGCGCGGCTGTGATCGAGGACGGGTCTCTCGTTGATCTGATTATCGAGCGGGAGAACTGCGGCAGCATCGTCGGTAATATTTATCTCGGTCGGGTTGAAAGGGTCATTCCTGGCATTGGTGCCGCCTTCGTCGATATTGGTCGGGACAAATCCGGTTTTCTACCCCTCTCCGAACACCGCGGCGGTGAGCCTATCGGCGACCCGGTCGTTGAGGGGGGGATTGTTTTTGTTCAGGCCAAACGCGACGGCTTCGCCGAGAAGGGCCCCCAACTCGCGCGCGATCTGTCTCTACCGGGACGATTCCTTGTATATGGACCAACTGGTGGCCGTCTGACTATTTCCAGGCAAATTGAGAATGAAGGAGAAAGAGAGCGTCTGCTCGGCTTGCTGAGTGAAATTGCCGAGGATGGAGAAGGTTTCGTTGTACGAACAGTCGCAGAAGGCACTGACCGTGATGTCTTGGCAGGCGAAGCCGAATATCTGCGGAACATGTGGCAGGGTGTCGTAAAAGAACGCGACGCGGCGAATGCCCCGGCATTGTTATTCAGTGAACTCAACTCTCTCCAAAAGGCTATCCGTGACCAGGCGCAGGATAACGTCGTTGCCATTCGATTTGATGACAATGCTGCCTATAGCGAAGCGAAAGCCTATTGCAATCAATTTTACCCTACGCTTTCTGAGAAACTATCGATGGTATCTAGCCCAGCTCCCTTGTTTGACCAGTACAATGTAGATGCCGCAATTGAAACAGCCTTAAGCCGTAATGCGCCGTTGCGGTCTGGTGGCGGGCTGGTAATTGAATCTATGGAGGCTCTGACGGCAGTCGATGTGAATTCGGGCAGGTTTACGGAGGGGAATAGTCCGGCCGAAAATGCCAGAATGACTAACCTGGAAGCCGCAGTCGAGCTCACGCGGCAGATCAGGTTGCGTAATCTTGGCGGACTAATCGTCGTCGATTTTATTCACATGGATGATGAGCCGGGTTGGGAAGCCGTCCTTGAAGCACTACGCAATGGATTTTCTCGGGATCGGGTAAGTAGCCGTGTTGTCGGTCGTACGAAAGGCGGGTTGATAGAACTTATTCGCCGCCGCCGCCGTCCTCCTTTGGCAGAAATTTTACTCGAGAACTGCCCCGAATGTGGCGGTGATGGTCATGTGTGGCGGACGGAAAGCCTGGTATTTGAAGCACTTCGGTCTTTACGTCGCGAAGCGGCAGTGGGCAGCCCGGGCCGTTTAAAGCTTAACGCAAGTCCAGAGATTCTTGAAGCAATTGAACGTGGGGGTAATAATGGCACCCCATTCTCCCGCGTTGGAAGACAGGTAGTTACGCAGGTTATGCCTGACTTTGGCCCGGAAGAGTATGAGATTTTCATCGACGGAGAGGGCGATGGTGGTAATTGATTTAGCGTCCAAACGAAAGGGCGGCAAATGCCCAATTTGTAGTGCCTCTGGTGAAGAAAAATATCGCCCATTTTGTTCTCGCCGGTGTGCGGACCTCGATCTGGCGAAGTGGTTAAACGGCAACTATTCAGTGCCGGTCCTCGAAATAGACGAAGGCGATCTCGAGGAATTAGAGGCCATGGTCGAAGATGACGGTGATCTTCGAGAAAAGGATTATTAGCCACGCTATTTTAGAGCCGAACTAGTATGGACAGGGGAGCTGAATTCTCTTATAAGCACCCCTCGCATTTATGCATGCCCAGGTAGCTCAGTTGGTAGAGCACAGCACTGAAAATGCTGGTGTCGGTTGTTCAATTCAACCCCTGGGCACCACTTCCTTTCTATTTTGAATTTCCAAAGAGCACCTAGTAAAGATTGTCGCCACCGTTGACGACAATGCATTGGCCGGTCACAAAATCGCTGTCACTTGAGGCGAGATATATAACTGTTCCGGCAAGGTCTTCCGGCATTTGTATTCTGGGAATAGCACGGGCCGATACAGATCGATCAAAGCGTGCTGGTGTGTAGCCCTCTTCTGCCTCCATCACGTCAGTGGATGTCAATCCTGGCGCTATTGAATTCACGCAAATACCGTCTTTACCAATTTCTTTTGCGATCGCGCGGCTAAAGGCAACGACCCCGCCTTTTGACGATACATAATGTGCGAAGTGCGTCGTGCCCTTCATCATCGTATCTGACGCGATATTGATGATCTTGCCGTATTTTTGCGCTTTCATAATCGGGGAGGCCGCCCGGGCGCAGAGGAAGACACCTCGTAAATTGACGGACATGACCTTGTCCCACTCATCGACAGGAATGTCTTCAAAAGGTTTTCGGTCCAAAGAAGAAAATACGGCGGCATTGTTCACAAGAATGTCGAGTCTGCCGTATTTTTGGACCACCGAATCCACCAGGTTTTGCACTGACGTCTCATCACTGACATCGCATATTTGTGACATTAATTGTGCGTCCGGTAGGTCGGCCCTGACCGCTTCCTCGGTCTTTGTGCAGTCTTTGATATCGACGATGACAGTTTTGGCGCCTTCGGCAGCCAGCGCCTTCACATAAACGGCACCAATCCCTTGGGCGGCTCCTGTGACTATTGCTACTCTGTCCTTAAGCCGCATGAGACTTCCTTTTAAGTAATTTCGGATTGTATCCAACGTGTGAAATTTTCAGCTACTACGTTACCAATGCGCTGCAGGGATATATAGTGGTGTGATCAGGAATGTTACTTTTGGTGATTGTCAAGAAAAGGAAAGGGGTAGAAGCAGATGGTTGATCAAGTAAATGAGTTAGAAGGTAAAGTTGCTATTGTGTCAGGTAGTGCCCGTAACATTGGCCGTTCAACTGCAATTGAACTAGCTAAAGCTGGAGCTTCTCTGGTTATAAATGCTCGTGAATCGAAAGATTTGTGCGATGAAGTTGTCGCTGAGATCGAAGGAGCGGGAGGAAAGGCCATTGCCTGTCTGGCAGATATCAGCGATGCCGATGCCGTCCGAACGATGGTTGCTGCGACGATCGAGGCATTCGGCGGGGTGGATATTTTGGTTAACAACGCTGCTGTTCGTTCCAATATTCCATTTCTTGATATTGATCAGCTTGAATGGGCGCGGATTGCGGCAACATGTCTTCAAGGAACATTGAATTTGTCTCGTGCGTGTATCCCATTGATGATCGAACGCGGTGGTGGCGCTATTGTTTCGCTGGCGGGATTGTCTTCTTACAAGGGGTCGGCAGGCCGCTCCCATGTCATGGCAACTAAAGATGGGCTTATGGGCTTAACCCGAGGCCTTGCTATTGAGTTTGGTGAAAATAATATTCGTGCGAATTCGGCTGTTGTTGGCCGGTTTGATACCGAGCGTAGCGCGAATGCGCCACAATCCGGATATACCACGGAGCCAGATATTCCGTTGGGTCGAATGGGTGTTTCACAAGATATGGCTGACCTGGTTCGCTTTTTGGTCGGACCAGGCGCCTCCTATATAAGTGGCCAGACAATCCATGTTAACGGTGGGGCTTATTGTCCTCACTAAGAGGTGCCCGAAATGAACGTTGTAGTATTCGAAATTATATCAATATGATCGGCTGACGGTATCAAATGGTGAGCCGAACTCAATGAGTGAAACAGTGTTTGTGACCGGCGGAGCGGGGTATATAGGGAGCCAGTGTTGTAAACTGTTGGCCGCGAACGGGTATCGTCCGGTTACCTATGACAATATGTCGTCCGGTCGTCCGGAATTTGTCCGTTACGGACCGCTGGTTGAGGGCGATATTCTTGATGGTTTCCGGCTTGATGCCGCATTACAGGAATACCGGCCCAAAACAGTCTTTCATTTTGCCGCACTGATAGAGGTGGAGGAATCTACTCGCGAGCCCACCCTCTATTACGATGTCAATGCCAGCGGCACACTCGGTCTCATCGAAAAATGCAAAGAACACGGAGTGGAACAGTTTGTTTTTTCTTCAACGGCCGCTGTTTATGGTGAGCCACCGGTAAGGCCAGTGATGCTGTCGACCCCTACAGAACCCATTAACCCCTATGGCTGGTCAAAACTCATGAGTGAGCGTTTCCTCCAAGACTGTGCCGCCGATGCGGAGATTGGCGTAACAATTTTCCGGTATTTTAACGCTTGTGGGTCGGACCCTGATGGCGAACTGGGCATGCGTTTCGAAAGGGCGTCACATTTAATTCCCCGATTGATCTTGGCTGCGGCGGAGAGAACACCTTTTTCGATATATGGGACAGACTACGAAACGTCCGATGGGACGTGTGTTCGGGACTATATTCATGTGTGGGATGTTGCTAATGCCCATATAGCCGCCATGGAATCACCCGTTGAGGTTGGCCAAGTCCGTACTTTCAATATTGGCGTTGGCAGAGGGTATTCAGTGCGTGAAGTTCTGGCCAGCGTTGAGCAGATAACCGGTTCAAAGATCGACCTGCGGATAGAGAACCGGCGTGCTGGCGATGCATCAGAACTGATTGCTGGAGATATTAAGAAAGCAGAAACGACCCTTGATTGGAAAGCAAAATACACGGAGATCGACGATATTGTTAGACATGGCTGGGATTGGTATTGCGCCGAACACTAATTTTGCTTCCCCTCGGTAAAGCTCTGATAGGTGGGTGCTAGCCCTTTTTCCAATCCCACTTCGGCTTGCCAACCAAGCTTCATAACTTTCTTACTGTCGAGGAGTTTCCGGGGGGTGCCATCAGGGAACTTAGTATTAAATTCCAGTGAGCCATTAAATCCGACGGTTCTGGAAATGGGTTTAGTCAGATCTCCAATTAAGACTTCTTCGCCTAAACCGATGTTTATATGCCCTTCATCTGAATAGTTTCTCATTAAGATGCGGTTTTTTCAGAGTCTAATGCCATCGCTCGATCTTGCTCTGTGTCTGGGGATGATAGGGGGCTCCACGGATATGCTTCATAGCGTGGTCTTCGAGCCATTCAGTCAGCTCACCAGAGACGTAGCTGGAGCCGTTGTCAGATAACAGTCTCGGCTTGTGCTCAACGTGGACCTGATCACAACCTGATGCTTGTAGGGCAAGGTCCAGGGTCGCAGTGACATCACTCGCCTTCATGGTCGTGCATAGCTTTCAGGCAATGAGGTAACGCGAGTAATCATCAAGGATTGTCGACAGATACATCCAGCCCCAGCCAATGAACCAGAAATCCTCCCTTGTACAATCTCGCTAATTTTTTCCATAGGCGCTGACGGCAGACAGTCAGTCGTTATCGGGCGTTTCCAATGCAGTCGCATTCATTCGGTTTGCTATTGGGGCAGGGATATAGGTACCCCCGTGAGAAGACTTATCAGGAGAGGCGTGGAGCCCAGAATATAATCGAATGTTTCGCGCATTATGAAGAAACTTTACAGAGGGATAGCTTGTGTGTCTTTATCTGTGCCCTTTTGCATATCGATATCAGTGTGAGTGTAAGCTATATCTATGACCCCTGATTCTCTTCTCATAATGTTTATCGCCCTTGCGGCAGGTTCGCTCGTCAAGGGAATATCTGGCTTGGGTCTGCCATTAGTTGCCATCCCTGTTATGGCGGGGTTCATGGATGTCGACCGTGCCGTTGCAATTATGGTCATTCCGGGGATATTGATTAATTGTTATTTGCTTTGGACCTATCGTAAGCACGCGATTAATCTCGCGTCATTGCCTTTGATGGTTTGCGTCGGCGTTCTCGGCGTCGTCATTGGAGCGTGGATTTTATCCCGCACGCCCCAGGTCTATCTTTTATCTTTCATGGCGCTATGGCTTGGCGGCTATTTGCTCAGCATGCTCTTTAAAACAGGTATCGAGATCCCCGAAGGAATTATGAAACATACGCCAGCTATTGTTGTCGGCTTCGCTGGTATAGTTCAGGGGGCAATCGGTACCGCTGGACCGGTGTTGGCACCGTACGTGCATTCTTTGAATCTGAAGCATCCGCAGTTTTTGTTCGTCGTTTCCGTTCTTTTTCAGATATTCGCGATAGCGCAACTCTTCGCATTCACATGGTTTGGGCTTCTGGACCTAGAGCGTGCCTACCACAGCATGCTCGCCTGTATTCCGATTGCGATTTTTCTGCCGTTGGCTTTGTGGTTATCAAAATTTGTCAGCCACAAAGCCTTCAACATTATCGTAATCGTCCTTTTGATTGTCATCGAGGCCCGACTACTGTGGCGGCTTCTTGGCTGAAGCCTTTGGAATATCAGTAATATTTAAAGTAGTGGGGAGACCTTGAGTCACCCACAGTGCCTAAGTATACTCCGCTCGCAAGACGCTATTTTATGGCTGTTCTTCCTTGTCAGAATATCCGACGGACTCCTCAATATAAAGTTGTCTAGGATAGCTGGCCGGGCCAATTTTGGTCTCGGAGGGGCAGGTAGGCACTAGACAGAAGGAGAACACCGTTGGCTAATGACGGTATAATTAACACTATTGGAGTGGACCTGCCTGATACCGAGATTTCGGTTAAGGATGTCTTTGGCCTTGATACCGATATGATGGTGCCGGCCTTCAAAAAACGTACAGAATATGTGCCGGAGATCGATCCGTCGTATTGCTTTGATCATGATACGACTATCGCGATCCTGGCTTCCTTCGCCCATAGCCGGAAACTGATGGTTCAGGGCTATCATGGTACAGGGAAGTCGACTCATATCGAGCAGGTTGCGGCGCATCTTAATTGGCCGCTGATACGAGTTAACCTCGATAGCCATATCAGTCGTATTGATTTGATCGGTAAGGACGCGATTGTTCTCAAAGACGGTAAACAGATCACCGAATTTCGCGAGGGCATTCTTCCCTGGTCGATCCAGCATCCGGTTGCTCTGGTCTTTGACGAGTATGATGCCGGTCGGCCCGACGTCATGTTTGTTATTCAACGCGTTCTGGAAGCCGATGGCAAAATGACGCTACTCGATCAGAACAAGGTTATTCACACGCATGGTGGTTTCCGTCTTTTTGCGACCGCGAACACGGTTGGTCTCGGTGATACCACTGGACTGTATCATGGCACGCAGCAGATCAATCAGGCACAGATGGATCGCTGGAATCTGGTTGCGACGCTGAACTATCTTCCGCACGAGAAAGAAGTGGAAATCGTTCTGTCCAAGGCACCGAGCTATAATAACAAAGCAGGCAAAGAAACCGTTAGCTCTATGGTTCGCGTTGCTGATTTGTCACGCGCGGGCTTTATGGCCGGTGATATTTCGACGGTTATGTCGCCACGGACAGTCATAACCTGGGCTGAAAACTCGGTTATTTTCGGTGATGTTGCCGTCGGGTATCGCATGACGTTCTTAAACAAGTGCGACGAACTGGAACGTTCGACGGTTGCTGAATATTATCAGCGCTGTTTTGGCGAAGAACTTCCTGAATATAAAACAGTGGCAAGCACTGCTGCTTAAGGGCACTGGGATTTGTCTCTAATTATGGACCGGAGCTGAAATGGCGTCAGACGAAAACAACGTTGAAAACTTTCGTCAGGTGACCGCGGCAACCATGCGCGCCATCGCTGAATGCGATGAGATTCAACTTACTTTTGGATCGGAAGCCCGTTTGGTTGGAACGAACGCTCGTTTGCCGGCGCCTCCTCGCGATATGAAGGAAGAAGACGTCGCTCATCTCCGGGGGGAGGCGGATGCTCTTGCCTTCCGGATGAAATATCACGATGCCGACGTTCATAAGAAGTTTGCTCCTGCAGCAACGGATGCTCGCGCTGTTTTTGAAGCGATGGAGCAAGTCCGCGTCGAGGCCCTTGGCGCTAAAGAGTTCAAGGGATGTAAGCAAAACTTGAGCGCCGCTTTTAAGGAACGATGTGAAGCGGCAAGCTATCACCGGGTCGGCGATCAGGAAGATGTTTCATTGGCTGAAGTGGTTAGCCTTTTAAGCCGTGAGCAACTCATGGGTGAAGAGCTTTCGGGGTCAGCACAGAATGCACTCGGTTATTGGCGGAATTGGCTGGAAGCCCGGATCGGATCCGATTTCAGCGAACTTGAAAATAATATCGACGATCAAGAAGCCTTCGCCCATACCATTGATAAACTTCTCGTTCATCTCGATTTGCTCGACCTTGAAGACGAATCTGATGGCGATGAACAGATGAGTGAAGAAACGCCGGAAGAACAGGAGTCCGATGATTCCGAGGATGAGAGTGAAGCCTCAGAAAGCGCCGAAAGTTCCGAAGGTGACGATGAAATGGATGATCAGGATCAGGAAGAAGGTCCTGAACAATCTGAAGACGACTCTATGTCTGGTGAAGAGGACGAGGACTTACCGGATTCCGACCGTCGACGTCAGCAGCAAGGCGGCGAAGGAAACCAGGTTAAATACCGCGCCTACAGTTCAGAATATGACGAAGAGATCGATGCGCTTGAATTATGCGAGGTAGAGGAGCTTTCCAGGCTCCGTCAACATCTTGATCAGCAACTCTCTCACCTTCAAGGAATTATTGGTCGCCTGGCTAACAGATTACAGCGTCGGTTGATGGCCAAACAATCGCGGTCATGGGAATTTGACCTCGATGAGGGGATGCTGGATGCTGCACGGCTAACACGCGTTGTCATTGACCCGACGCACGCCCTTTCATACAAGATGGAACACGAAACAGAATTTCGTGACACTGTTGTTTCCCTTTTGATTGATAATTCTGGCTCAATGCGCGGGCGGCCTATTGCCGTTGCTGCGATGAGCGCTGATATTCTCGCCCGTACTTTGGAACGTTGTGGCGTTAAGGTCGAGATTCTTGGCTTCACGACGCGCGCCTGGAAGGGCGGCCAGGCTCGCGAGAAATGGCTGGCCGACGGAAAGCCTGCGGGCCCCGGACGTCTCAATGATCTCAGACACATCATTTATAAGGCCGCTGATGCCCCATACCGTAGAGCTCGTAAGAGCCTGGGTTTGATGCTTCGCGAAGGGTTGTTGAAAGAAAACATCGATGGCGAAGCGTTGTTATGGGCCCATAGCCGCATTGTCGCTCGACCCGAGCAACGTAAGATACTTATGGTGATATCCGACGGCGCACCGGTTGATGATTCGACACTGTCAGTCAATCCGGGAAATTATCTCGAAAACCATTTGCGCTCGGTCATTGAATGGATCGAAACGCGCTCGGCTGTTGATATTGTTGCCATCGGTATCGGGCATGATGTCACGCGTTATTATCGACGTGCTGTAACGTTGATGGATGCTGAACAGCTTGGCGGTACCATGATGGACAGTTTGGCTGAATTGTTTGATGACGATGAAAAAAAGAAAACAAGCCGCGGTCGTAACCGAGCTGCCTGAATCTGTTGCTATCCGTTTTTAGAAGTCGGCGCGCTGTTCAATCTTGCCGGGCTAAATAGGGTTAGCATAGCAATCACCATCAGTAGTGCGGTGATCCAGAAGATCCACCGTACTTCGCCCTGATCAATTATCCAGCCGTACAGCACAGGTACAATAACGCCGCCGACCAAATGACCGGTCGACATAAAGCCGAATACTTTGCCCGCATTCCCTTCCGGCGTAATCGCCCTGACCATCATATCGCGTGCCGGGCGAACCAGCCCGAGTAACCAGCCGATGATGGCGAAACAACACAGTATGGCAATGTGGTGGAGTTCAGTAATTGCCATATAAACGGTGACAATTGCGGACAGTCCAAACGCGAAGGCGGCGATAAAGTCGTGGCGGTCGGTTTTGTCTGCTAGGAGCCCGCCGCATAGAACACCGACAACCCCGGCTGATGCGAAGGTGGTGAGCGCTGCACCTGCAGCAACAAGCGGCGTGCCATAAAGCTTTACGAGCGACGTAACGGTGAAAGCATTTAGGCCGATGGAAATCATCGCTGTCGTCAGAAAGAAGAGGTAGAGAATTAGAAAGCGCGGTTGTATCAATAGCGCGAAGCCTTCGGCGATCCCAAATCCTTTGCGGACACTTTTGGCCTCTTTCTTCCGTCCAATGTGGTCGTGGATAATGTTGCCCTGGAAGATCATCGCCAACCCAGTAATGGCGCCAAGCAATGCAACAGAAAGAACGGCGATTTTCCAATCCCAGAATTCGGCGATGAGAACAATGGCAATGGGACCTGCCGCGGTTCCGGCTGTCCCTGAGGCTGTATGAATACTAAAGGCTTTGCCAATGCGTCTTTCGTCTATGGAAGACATTAGGATCGAATAATCGGCTGGATGAAAGACTGCGTGACCGAGCCCGGCGATTACCGCCAGTAAAAGCAGCATTTCATAAGACGATGTTAGTGCCATCGCACCTATGGAAAACGTTTTGATCAACAAGCCAGTAATTAGAATTCGTTTTGCACCAAACCGATCTACCAAGAATCCAATTGGGAGTTGGGCAATTGCACCGGAGGCATTAATGAACGAAATAACTAATCCAAGCGCAGCGAAACTAACTCCATAATCAGTCTGCATGAGAATGAACAAAGGAGGTAATACGAGCTGGGAATAATGGCTCATAAAATGCCCGGTACAAATCAGGCTAAGAACTCGGGAGTCCCGGCCCAAGGTGGAAGAGAGGCTTGCCACGTTCAGTTTCTCATTTTATGCGCTAAACAGCATCATTAGGCCGGCGGCGAACAGTCCCGCCAATAAAGGCAGCATAAAGGATGATGATACTCTTAGCCCTACAAAATGTACGCCAAGAAATGGTATCTCCCAGGCGAGAATCCGATGGATCGCGAACACTTCCCACGATGTGAGGAACGCTGTCAGTTGAGGAATGCCAACACCAAGTTTGATCATAGCGACGGCTAAGGGAAATGCCACAATGCCGCCGGCTGGCACCAAAATTCCGGCGACCGAAGCAATCAAGATTCCTTTAATGCCGGATTCTGTACCCAACCAGGTACTGATGATATCGCCCGGTAATAGTTCGGCGGCAAAACCTGCCATGAAAAGAGCGCAGAAAACGCGTGGTGCCATGATTGCGAGATAGCCCATGCCGATCCGCAATCCCTTTTCCGCGGATCCGTCCTGACGTCTATAGCCGACGAGTAAGAGGCTGAGAGCCGCTATCCACATAGCGAGGGCTACGAGTGTTAAGGAGCTCATTTTAACTCTGGCGGCGTGGGCACTTTTAAACGAATAGGTATGTAGAGCGCGATGATGCCGGCGATAATAGGCAGAAGAACACTTGCGCTGACCCGAATGGCCGTAACATCCGGACCAAGAAGCGGGAGCTCCCAGACGATAATGCGTTGCATCCCTATAATTGCCCAGGAGGAGAGATAGGCAACGAGCGCACCTTTGTTTGCGCCCGCGGCATAGAGAGCTATTACGATAGGGAAGGAGGTGAGAGGGCCCCCTGGCGTTAATGAGCCTGCGACGGTCGCGATCAGAACACTCTTGATTCCAGCATTCTCACCGATCAGACGTGATATGACTTCCCTGGGGACCAGGATTTGTAGAAATGCAGCGATCAAAACTGCAGCGCCGACTCGCGGCGCGATAAAGGTCATCAATTCCCAGGAGTCTTCAATCGCCCGGTCATATGCAGTTGGGCCTTTTAGGTGATAAACTGCAAAGCCAGCGCCAATTGCCAATCCCGCGAAAACGAAAAGTGACGGACAAAAGGACATCCTTAGGAGTGACTTCTCCTTTTCCTGCTTGGTATTCTTGTCGGCCATGCTGGGTTTAGCGCCTAGGGGTGGACGTCTTCAGTGAACCAATCTGTTGGCAATTCGTGTCCAAGCCCAGCTTCTTTGGCTTTGCGATAGGCCAGCCCGGCAGCTGCCGCAAATTGTAGTCCGAGTCCCATGTCATTGATGAAGACCGTCGATTCATTGTCGCTTTCCCGACCTTTGGCCTCACCGACAATCATCTCGGGTAATTTAGGACAAGAATCGAAATCGAATGTTGCATTCACTGCCCAGCCTTTGCCGGAGCGACGGTCTGGTGGCGCCAGGTTGCTGGCGGTTACTGTGTCAGGCTGGCGCTGACCAAAGTGAAGCCCGACACGGTCTGCACGTCGTAGAGCGGCTTCCTCAACTTCGGGCATTTTAATAGAGCTGACATGAAGTCCGGGCTTCACCCATTTTTCAAAGAAAATGGCGTCGATACTGTTTGATGAACACATGACGATATCGACATCCGAGACAACTGCCTCGACGTTGGAAACTGGCGCAATCTCACAGTTCAATACGTCGCTCATTTCCTGCGCGAAGTTCACTCGGTTTTTTTCATTGGGGCTAAACACCTTTATAGACTTAATGTTACGGACTGCACAGGCGGCCATGAGCTGAGTGCCGGCCTGCCAACCTGATCCAAGAATTCCGATTGTGTCGGCGTTTTCGCGTGCCATGTATTTGATCCCAAGACCATTTGTGGCCCCAACGCGCGTTCTCTGGACGACGCCGTCTGGCATGATAGCCAAGGGTTCGCCAGTTATGGTGCTGAACAGCAGAATAAGGCCAACCCATCGATCATTGGGGGCAGCAGGGACCTTAACCCGCCGCATAGACCCCTCGATTGTTGGCCATGTGACGATATCGGAATTGAGCCGCACGGCGCTGACACCCTGGCTTGGAATAACGCCATCCATTGTCTTAAAGCCATAAACTGCGTCTTCACGTTCAGTAGGCGTGAGACAATCCGAACGCCTACGTGTGACAGCGGTTCCGGCATGGAGGTCACGATAGGCGTCTTCCAGAATATCAAGACAATCTGGCATCGTCAGAACTTGGTTTATGTCGTCATTAGATAGGATAAGGGTCATGATCTGCGTCTCCCTGTACGGCTCTTTTGAGCCTGTTACTTTATATTTAGCAAAAGAAAACGCCGGGGAGGTATGTATTTGGCCCCGGCGTTCTCGAATTTTAAATTTCTGCCAGGCAATTCGGACAGAGGTAACGGTTTGCTATCCGCGCATTCCGTATTTTTCCAACAACGCGATGGGGTCTTCTCCTTCGACGTAGCCTTCATATGGTTCCAGCTGTTCGTACCAGGCGGCACCCATGGCCTTCAGAACCCGATTATGGATGCTGATGAGACGTGCGGGATTGTCTGGATTGGAATTGAAGTGCTTATGGGCAACGTAAGGGGGAATATAGACGAAATCACCACGCTTCCATTCGAACTTTTTGGGCTCTTCTTCCCATTCCCATGTAAACTTAATGTCGACTGAGAAATTCACATCCCAGTGCAGATCATAACCTTCCCCCTCGGCGACGAAGAATACTTCTTCGGCGAGATGACGGTGCTTGCCAGATGCCTGACCACCCGGGATAAACTGCATGTAGATATCAACGCAGTTCTCCACGGTTTTCATTTTTTCGTGGATCATATGTTTGAGAATGCCATGCGGCGAATTCTCAAATGGCATTTCATTGGCCTTTACGATCTTAAGCTTGTTTGAGTAATAATCCTCTACATAAGCTGCGGTTTCGGCGAGGTTTTCGCTGTAAAAATTACAGGTTTCATCGCCTTTGATAATTGCTTCGCTCTCGTCCAACTTAACTTCTCCCTGGAGTTAGATCGTCTTTATTCGTGAACCCGCCTTAGTAATCAGTCGGCGGTGCGTAATTTTCCTGCCCTGGCTGGATATCCGAAGGGGGCATCTTCACGTTCTTCTGGAACAACATGTGCATGAAAAGAAACAGCGGTTTCGCCTTCATAACCAGGACGACATATTCTTCATCAGGGCTCGAATTGAAATGTTGATGAACGCAACCGTTTTCAACAATCATGACGTCGCCGGCTTCTGA
>Ga0114999_10004898_pt1 | contig 16002 bp, 10 predicted proteins | sample ArcticOcean_MG_C_3_FD_89820 | JGI IMG/M metagenome (GOLD analysis project Ga0114999, IMG submission 89820) | Marine microbial communities from western Arctic Ocean - ArcticOcean_MG_CB8_126 | ecosystem: Environmental > Aquatic > Marine > Oceanic | place: Arctic Ocean: Canada Basin | collected...
CGCGTTGGTATCGTTCGTTGAACGACCCCACCAGCCAGGAGTACCTCGATGACCGCCGACGCGACCGTGACGATCGGCTTGCTGAACCCCGGGCAGATGGGCTCCTCGATCGGCGTGGCCGCGAAGGCCTCCGGTGCGCGCGTGATATGGGCTTCCGAGGAGCGCGGGGAGGCGACCGTGGCTCGTGCGGAAGCCGACGGTCTCGATGACGTGTTCTGGGTCAATGCCGTCGTGAACCAGAGCCATGTCATCATCTCGATCGTGCCGCCAGAGTTCGCGACCGAGGTCGCCGACGAGGTGCACTCACTGGGGTTCCGCGGCACCTATGTCGACGCCAATGCGATCGCACCGGGTACGAGTCGCCAGATCGCGGAAATGGTTGCGAAGAACGGTGGCAGATTCGTCGACGGCAGCATCGTTGGTCCGCCAGCTCGCCAATCCGGCACCACACGCCTCTACCTCTCCGGTGAGCAGGCGGAGTTCGCCGCGCAGTTCCTGCGAGGTGGAGACCTCGAGGTGATTCCGATCCCTGGCGACGCCGGAGCCGCGTCCGCGCTGAAGATGGCCTATGCCGCCTGGACGAAGGGTACCAGCGCGCTGCTCGCCGACATCCACGCGCTCGCCCTCGTAGAGGGCGTGCATGAGCCGCTGATGGCCGAATGGCAGCGCTCGCAGCCCGAGTTGCTGGCGCGCTCCGATCGAGGCCTCGCGGGTGCGGCTGCCAAGGCGTGGCGCTTCGCGGGCGAGATGGACGAAATCGCCTCGACGTTTGAAGCTGACGGGTTACCCGGCGGCTTCCACCGCGCCGCCGCCGAGGTCTATCGCCGCCTCAAGGGGTTCAAGGACGATCCGAATGCCCCCGGCGGCGCGGAGTTGGCGCAACACCTGTTGCCGCCTCGGGAGTAGTGAGCGCGACGCTCGCGGGTGTGAGGTTGACGTAAGGGCAGCGTAGACAGGGGTCCGAGTGGAGGTCGCGTGATGCTCGCGACTGCCTGCGGCGGTGGGGCTACCGAGGCGACCGCCGTGCCTGCCTCGAACGGCGCGGCTACGGGCTCCACCGCGACGGACGCACCGCTCGATGCCAGGACTGCCTGCGGCGGTCGTGGGCTACGACTTCCCGACGAGGGAACCGGTCCTCGTGCCGGTCGGGTACACGCACCTGCGCGACTACGTCGACAACACGGGTGCGTTCCTCCTGACGAACGGGAAACCGATGCGGGTCTTCGTCGATGCGATTTGGTGACCGATCTGCGCTCTGACGCGACCCGTCGTGCACGGGTTTCGACCGGACTACCAGGACGAAGTGAACTTCGTGATCCTCGCGACATCAAGGAGCAGCGTGCGTTCGCGGCTGACATGGCTGCGGCGCGCCATCCGGCGTCCGGTGGGATCACGCCGAACGCCGGATGGCGCAACTGATCGCCGCTTCGATCCGTTCAACAACGAGCACATGAAAATCCTGCTCGACGAGCTGGTCGCGACCTACGGCAACTAGCCCAGATCGAGTTCGAGATAGTCGGGGAACACTCCCGCGAGTGTCAGGTACTCCCTCGCACCCCACTCAGCGAGGTCGACTGGCGCGGTGGGCCCATTGGCGCGCACAAAGCTACGAATAATGCATCGCTCCGTGCTCGCCTTACCGTCGTCGCCGTGTCGCAGCCAAGTCATCGGGTGGCCTACGCGCGCTTCGATTTGATTCCGGTGGCGCGCGATGTCGTCGAATAGCTGGTGCGTCGGTTCTGGCTTCTCGAGTGTGAGCTGGACGGACAGGCGGGGGCGTAGCGAGGTTGCGGCCGGTCCGGCAGGGTCGAGTAGCCTGCCGATTTGACATGCAATCGCGAGGTGTGCTGGCTTCCGCGTGAACGCATACGGCGTTGGTGGATGGCGGAGGTGCAGGGCGTCTAGGGCTGTAGGGTTGCGTTGTTCGATTGCGGATAGTACATCGAGGATCAGCTCCATCCGTCCGCCTACTGCGTCGCGGTCGCGCATGCTTGCTCCTTGGCTAGCCGCTGATCCCACGCACCGTGTCATGCAAGATCTCGATCCCCATCCGCAGGTTCTCGACCGATAGGCATTCATCGTTGCCGTGCGCGCGTCCGACTTCCTGCGGTCCAAGCAGGACCGGGATGAAGCCGTACGAGGTGATCCCGTTGCGACGGAAGACGCGCGAGTCGGTAAACCCGGTCGAGACGCTCGGGACGATCAGCGCATCCTCGACGTGTGCCTTCACGGTCGTCGACATCACGTCGTACAGCTCAGTGTCGAGCCGTGACCGCGGCGTCGAAGACTCGAACTCGCGGGTGATTTTGACCCCGTCGTCGTCGATCACCTCGCGCAGTTCGCGCATGAACTCCTCGGGGTCGTAGTTCGGGACCAGCCGACAGTCGAGGGTGGCGATCGCTTCGGCGGGGATCACGTTCATCTTCACACCCGCGTCGAGCGTGGTGAGCGAAATCGAGTTGGCCTGCAGCGAGTGCAGTCGCGGGTGCTGCTCAGCGAGGCTCGCGAGGAGCGACTCGGTGGGGGGCTGTTGCACGATGCCGGCGTCGTGCAACAGCTGGAAGTACTCCATCACCTCAGGCGCGACCATCAGTGGTCGATCCCACTCGGAGATGCGCTGCAACGCACGGACGAGGCGGACTGCAGCGTTGTCGGCCGTCGGGACGGAGCCGTGGCCCGGCGCACCGGTCGTGCGCAGGGTGAGCCAGAACGGCCCCTTTTCCGAGACGCTGATGTTGAACGTCGGACGCTCGACGCCCAACACCTCGACGGTGCCCGATCCGCCTTCGTTGATGACGTACTCGCACTCGAGGAGCTCGGGGTGCTCCTCCGCGAGGTACTCTGCGCCGAAGGCTGAGCCGGCCTCCTCGTCGGCGACCGCCATGAAGGTCAGATCGCGCTTCAGCGGTAGGTTGTGGCGCTTGTGGAGGAGGAAGGTGATGAGCTCCATAATCCCCATCCCCTTCATATCGGTGGCACCGCGCCCCCAGATGAAGCCGTCGCGGATCTCGCCGGCCATCGGTTCGACGGTCCAGTGCTCGCGTTCGAACGGAACGACGTCGGTGTGGTTGAGGAGGATCAGCGCGCCGCCTCGAGAGCCGTCGCCGGGGAGGCGTGCCACGAGGTTCATTCGATCCTCGGTCGCCCCATAGGTCTCGTAGGGGATGCCTTCGCGCTCGAGGATTTCGCCGAACCAGCGGACGGCGCGCGTCTCGTTACCCGGCGGGTTGATGGTGTCGACGCGGATGTATTCCGAGAGCCACTCGGTGGCCTGCTCGCCGAGTGCGTCCCAATCGATCTGGGGTTCAGTGGTCAACGGGGAGTCTCCTGTTTCTGGCGGTGGATAAGGGTTCGTCGCGGGTCAGCCGCTGAATGCCTGCTTGAATTGCTCGATTGCGTCGATGTGTTGGCCGATAGCAGTGAAGCCCGCGCCCATCGTGTTCACGGACATGTGCGTCGCACCCGCCTCGATCCACTCATTCGCGAGGGCGGCGGCTTCGGCCGAGTCGCCACCGAGCGTGACGCGTGCTTCGATGCCGACGTCGGAGGGCGAGCGACCTGCCGCCTCGGCGGCTGCGCTGACCCGCTCGATGCCCGCCGGTAGCTCCGAGGGCTGGCGGTACTGCGGGAACCAACCGTCGGACAGCCGTCCGACGCGCTCGATCACGGGATCGGACATGCCGCCCATCCAGATCGGGATCGACTCGTTCGTCGGGAGGGGTTTGATACCGGCGCGGAGGATCGAGTGGTGATTGCCCTCGAAGCTGATCGTTGGCTCTGCCCAGAGCGTTCGCAGCAGCGCGATCTGCTCTTCGACACGGCGGCCGCGGTTGTGGAAATTCTCCCCGAGGCCGTCGTACTCGACGGCGTTCCAGCCAACGCCGACGCCGAGGCGGAGCCGCTCACCAGAGAGTACGTCGATTTCCGCGGCTTGCTTGGCGACGAGCGCGGTCTGGCGCTGCGGCAGGATCAGAATCCCGGTCACCAGCTCGAGGCGCTCCGTGATTCCGGCGAGGTAGCCGAACAGCACCATCGGCTCGTGGAAGAGCGTGTTGTGGTTGTACGGGCCGGTGAAACCGCCGGGACGGTCCGGGTCGGCGCCGAGGACGTGGTCGTACACGAGCAGGTGCTCGTAGCCAGCCGCCTCGGCCGCCTGTGCGTACTCGCGGACCGGGCCTGAATCAGCGCCGATCTCCGTCTGCGGAAAAACAACCCCGAGCTGCATGGACTCCTGCTTCCGGCGGCATGTTAGGTGTGGTGCGGCCACCTTGAGGGTGCGTGGATCACCTGTCAACGCGGGCTGCAGCACTCAGGTGGACGGTTCGCGTCGTGGTCAGCCGATCGGTAATCTCGCGACGACGCGAGTACCCGCTCGTCCCGAGAGCGGCAGTGAAGACGGAGGCCACGCGTGACGCTGTGGCGCTGGTTGATCCTCGGGGCGGGGATCGTTGGGATTTCCTGGTCGGCACCGCTGATCCGACTGGCGGATCCCGCGCCGGTGCTGACGATCGCCGCGCTCCGGCTCGCGGTCGCCTCGCCGGCGATGGTGGTCTACGCCTCGGTCAGCGGGGTCGACGACCTGCGCGACACCAACCGCTCGGATCGGGTCGCGCTGGTGCTCGCCGCGCTGGCGCTGACTGCGCATTTCGCGCTGTGGATTGCGGCGCTGCAGCGGACCTCGATCGTCACTGGCGTCGTCCTCGTGACGATGCAGCCGATCTTCGTGGGTCTCGGCGCGTGGATCTTTCTCCACGAGCGACCGACGAGGCTGATCGTGATCGGATCAGCAGTTGCGCTGGTCGGCGCAGCGATGCTGGCTGGCGACGATTTCGGTGACCGCGGGTCGCTCGAGGGCGACGCGCTCGCGGTACTCGGTGGGCTGATGGCGAGCGCCTACCTTGTCATTGGTCGCAGCGCGCGGCATCACATCTCGACCGCGAGCTACGGGGCGAGCGTCTACACGATGACGGCGCTGTTCCTGCTCGTCGCGGTCGCGGTCAGCGGCACCTCGCTGACCGGACTCCCAGCGGGCTCCTACCTCGCGATCATCGCCGTCGCTGTGGTCTCGCAGCTGATCGGGCACAACGCGATGAACTGGGCGCTGGGCTTCCTGCCGGCGGCGATGGTGGCGATCGCCATCCTCGGCGAGCCAGTGGGGGCGACCGTGATCGCGGTGTTTGTGCTCGATGAGGTGCCTACACTGCTCGAGCTGGTCGGGGCGGCGGTGGTGCTGGTCGGCATGTACCTGGCGCTCCGCCACGCGGAGCCAGTGATCGCTCCTGAGCCATTCGCGCCCGAGACTGCAACGCTGAGGGGGCCGACGCGCCCGAACGCTGAATAGGAGACTCCTTGATGCCGGCATTGCCGACGACGGGGCCGCTGGCCGGCCTCCGCATCCTTGATCTGACCTGGGTGCTCTCCGGCCCGTTCGCGACGATGACGCTGAGCGACCTCGGCGCGGACGTGATCAAGCTCGAACGACCTCCCTTCGGCGATGTCTCCCGGACCACCGGTCCGCTCGTCGAGGGTGAGTCCGGCTACTTCTTTTCGGTCAATCGTGGCAAGCGTTCGATCTCGATCGACCTCAAAGACGACGAGGGCAAGGCACTTTTCCGCCAACTGGTCGCCGAAGTCGACGTGTTGGTGGAGAACTTCACACCGGGCGCGATGGATCGGCTGGGCCTCGGCTACGAAGCACTTTCCGAGGCGAATCCACGTCTGATTTACGCCGCGATCTCCGGCTACGGGCAGACCGGCCCGATGGCGGAACTGCCTGCCCTCGACGTGATCGTTCAGGGCGCCGGAGGCGTCATGTCGATCACCGGTGAGCTGGGGCGGCCACCGACGCGCCCCGGCTTCTCGCTGGGGGACATCGCCGCGGGCCTGTACTGCGCCATCGGTGTGCTTGCCGCGATCCGCGAGCGGGACCAGTCGGGTATTGGGCAGATGGTCGACATCTCGATGCTCGACAGTCAGATAGCAATCCTCGAAAACGCGTACATGCGTTACCACATCACGGGGGACACGCCGCAGCCGCTCGGTACGCGGCACCCGACGGCGGTGCCGTTCCAGGCGTTCCCGACGAGCGATGGCTACCTCGTACTCGCGCTTGCCTGGGGCGTGCCGAACCAGTGGGGGCTGCTCTGCGCGGAGCTGGGCGTACCGGAGCTGATCGACGACGAGCGGTTCGCGACGGCGCAGGTGCGTTCCGAGCACCACGCCGAACTCGAGCCGCTACTGATCGAGGCGTTTGCGCAGCGCACGACCGAGGAATGGGTGACCGCGCTGCAGCCCTTTGGCATGCCGGTGGGCCCGCTGAACAACATCCCGACGGCAGCCGCACTGCCGCAACTCGCGAGTCGCGAGGCCCTCGTCCCGGTCGAGCACCACACGATTGGCACGATTCCGCTGCCCAACACGCCGGTGAAGCTGTCGCGTACGCCGGGCGGGATCAAGGGCACGTCACCCGATATGGGCCAGCACAGTCGCGAGGTGATCGCAGAGTTGTTGGGCCTCGATGCGGCGACGATCGACGCGTTAGTGACGCGTGAAGTGGTGCACGACGAGCGGGCGCCCGTAGAGCTCGGATGACGCCGAACAGCCTAAACACTGGGGTTTGCACGACCTAGTACACTCGTCGTGCGACTTTGTGACACATAACGCAAGGTCCGCGCGTTCTCGCCGACAGCCGTCGGCTATGATGAGCGGCCCTCGTGGGCCCGCGCGCACTTGCTCCACGAATGGAAGAGTGGTCTTAGCGTGACATCAGCCACGCGCCCGTCTTCGACGGGCCACGTTCGCAATCTCAATCCCGAGGCCGGCGGCAACATGATGCCCGCCGGGCCGGGTCACGACGCCTGTGGCGTTGGCTTCGTTGCCAGCATCGATGGCGACCGCAGCCACAACCTCGTCGAAACTGCGGTGCGCGCGGTCATCGCGCTCACCCACCGCGGCGCCGTCAACGCCGATCCACTGACCGGCGACGGCACCGGTATCACCGTCGAGATCCCGTTCGAGCTGCTACAGGACGACTGTGCCCGGCTCGGCACCGCGGTCGAGAACCGCGACGACCTGGCCGTGGCAATGGTCTTCTTGCCGCACGACGAGGCCGACCGCGCGCCCTCGCGTGCCGCGCTTGAAGCCGAGGTTGAGCGCCTCGGCATCGGCGTCATCGGCTGGCGCGAGGTGCCACACGACCCATCGGTGCTTGGCCCGCAGGGCCTGGCGTCGTTGCCCGGCATCGAGCAACTGCTGATGAAGCGGCCTGACGATCGCCACGGTCCGGAGTTCGAGCGTCAGCTCTACCTCGGGCGGCGGCGCGCCGAACGCACGTTCCGCGAGCAGAGCCTCGACTGCTACGTCGTCTCGATGTCCTCGCGGACGGTTGTATACAAGGGGCTGATGATCGCCCCTCGTATCCAGGAGTTCCTGCCGGACCTGGCGGACGAGCGGATGGTTTCGCGGACCGCGCTCCTCCATCAGCGCTATGCGACCAACACGCTGCCGGAATGGAAGATCGTCCAGCCGTTCCGCATGGTCGGGCACAACGGCGAGATCAACACACTACTCGGCAACCGGAACTGGATGTCCGCGCGAGAACCGGAGTTGAAGTCCGCGATCTGGGGCGACGACGTCGAGGATTTGAGCCCGGTGATCTGGCCGCTCGGGTCTGACACCGCTTCGTTCGACGAGGTGCTCGAGCTGCTGGTGATGTCGGGACGCGACATCCTGCATTCGATGCGGATGCTGATACCCGAGGCATGGGAAAACATGCCGAATATCCACCCGCATCTGCGCTCGTTCTACGAGTATCATGCGGCGCTGATTGAGCCGTGGGACGGTCCGGCGGCCGTCGCGTTCACCAACGGCACCACCACCGGCGCCGTGATGGACCGCAACGGGTTGCGTCCGGCGCGCTACCAGGTGACCGCCGATGGCATGGTGATTATGGGTTCCGAGGTCGGCCTGGTCGACACGCCCTTCGAGCAGATCGTCGAGTCAGGGCGGCTCGGACCAGGCGAGATGATCGCGGTCGACGCCGCACGCAAAACCCTCCTCCATAACGAAGAGATCGCACGCGAGCTGGTGCAGCGCCGCCCGTACGGTGAATGGGTCGACCGGCACCTCGTCCACTTGCAGGCGGACACGACGACGCCCGAGAACGAGTTCCAACCAACAGTAGATGTGTTGGCGATGCAGCAACTGCACGGCTACACCCGCGAAGAAGTCGAATACGTCATCAAGCCGATGGCGGAGAACGGCAAGGAGCCTGTCGGCTCGATGGGCGATGACACGCCCCTCAGCGCGCTGCAGAACGACAGTCGCTTGCTGTATTCCTACTTCAAGCAGCGGTTCGCGCAGGTGACGAACCCGGCGATCGATTCGATCCGCGAAGAGATCGTGATGTCGCTCGACACCTACCTCGGGCGGCGGCAGTCACTGCTGGAGTCAACGCCCGAGGCCGCGCGCCTCGTGCACCTCACCAGCCCGCTGATGCTCGACGAGGAGCTGGCTGCACTGCGGCACTTGGACATCGACCATTTTCGGGTGGCGCACCTGCACGCGCGTTTCCGCGTTGCGGATGGACCGGGCTCGCTGGAGCAGGCGCTCGAAGGCCTCTGTGCCGCTGCGACGATGGCGTGCGACGAGGGCAACTCGATCCTCGTCGTCAGCGACCGGCTGATTGACGAGGAGTGGGTGCCGATCCCGATGCTGCTCGCCGTCGGTGCCGTCCACCACCACCTGATCAACACCGGCCGTCGGATGCGCGCGAGCATCATCGCGGAGACGGGCGACGCCCGAGACGTGCATCACTTCGGTGCGCTGATCGGATTTGGCGCCAGCGCGATCATTCCGTACGTCGCCTTCGACGTACTGCGGTCGCTGACGCAAGAGGGCGTGTTCGGCGACGACACCCTCGAAGAGGTGTTCCGGCGCTACGGGCAGGCCGTGGACACGGGCATTCTCAAAATCATGTCCAAGATGGGCATTTCCGCCGTCGCCTCGTATCACGGAGCCCAGATCTTTGAGGCGCTGGGCGTCAGTGAAGAGGTCGTCGCCCGCTGTTTCCCCGGCACGACTACACGGATCGGCGGTGTGACATTCGATGACCTCGCGGCCGACGTCGTTGAGCGTCACGCGCGCGCCTTCCCGGGAGCGGCTGACGCGCTCCCGGCAGGGGGTTGGTACAAGTTCCGCCGCAACGCCGACTACCACGGGCACTCGCCGACGATGTGGCGTGCGCTGCACAAGGCAGTCGACCCGGAGCAGGGCAGTCGCGAGGCGTACGAGGAGTACGTCGACATCCTCAAGGCGGGGCCCCCGAGTACCCCTCGAGACTTGCTCGACATGCGCTCGGACCGCGAGCCGATCTCGATCGACGAAGTTGAGCCGGTCTCGGAGATCACCAAGCGGTTCCAGACCGGCGCGATGTCGCTGGGCGCGTTGAGCCCAGAGGCGCATGAGGACATCGCACGCGCGATGAACAAGCTCGGTGCGCGGTCGAACACTGGCGAGGGTGGCGAAGACCCTCGTCGCTACACGCCGAATGGCGACAAGCACGACGCGAACTCAGCGGTGAAACAGGTCGCCTCGGGTCGATTCGGTGTGACACCGGCCTACCTGGCTGCCGCCGCTGAATTGGAGATCAAGATCTCGCAGGGCTCTAAGCCCGGCGAAGGTGGCCAGCTCCCGGGGTTCAAGGTCGATTCTTACATCGCGGAGCTCCGGCACGTGATGCCGGGCACGCCGCTGATTTCGCCGCCACCGCACCACGACATCTACTCGATCGAAGACCTTTCGCAGCTCATCTACGACCTGAAGATGGTCAACCCTGAGGCGCGTGTCTGCGTGAAACTGGTGGCCTCCGAGGGTGTGGGTACGGTCGCCGCAGGCGTCGCGAAGGCCTACGCCGACGTGATCCAGATCAGCGGTGCCGAGGGTGGGACGGGTGCCAGTCCGCTCTCCTCGATCAAGTACGCGGGTATCCCGTGGGAGCTCGGTCTGACCGAGACCCAGGAGGTGTTGGTCAACAACGGGCTGCGCGGTCGCGTCACACTGCGTACCGATGGCGGGTTGAAGCGTGGGCGCGATGTGCTGATCGCGGCGATGTTCGGTGCGGAGCAGTACGGCTTTGGCACCACAGCGATGCTGGCGGTCGGTTGCAAGATGGCCCGTCAGTGCCACCTCAACACCTGCCCGGTGGGCGTCGCGACGCAGCGGGAAGACCTCCGCGCGAAGTACTTCGGTACGCCGGACATGCTGGTTTCATTCCTCACGTACGTCGCCGAAGAGGTGCGGGCGAAGCTCGCGGACCTCGGATACCGCTCGGTCGATGAGGTGATTGGCCGCGCCGATCTGCTTTATCAAGTAGACGCCGTCGGCGACCAGCGTTCGGATCGCCTGGACCTCAGTCGCCTGATCGCACCGGTCGATCCGGACGGGACGCAGCCGCACGTCGCCCAGATGGCACGCAACGACCGCACTGATGACGTGGTGCTCGATGACCAAATCATCGAGGACGTGCGCGAGGCGATCGAGCAAAAGACTCAGGTCCGCCGTCAGTACAAGATCAAGAACACCAACCGCACGGTCGGCGCTCGCGTCTCGGGGCGGATCGCGCGCCGATACGGCGACGAGGGATTGCCGTACGGGACGATCGACCTGCATTTCAACGGCAGCGCCGGTCAGTCCTTCGGTGCGTTCCTGAGCCGCGGCATGCGACTGCACCTGGTGGGTGAAGCGAACGACTACGTCGCCAAGGGCATGGCTGGAGGCGACATTACGATTCGCCGTCACCCCGAGGCACCCGGGGAGTCCCACGAGGCTGTACTGGTCGGCAACACGGTGATGTACGGCGCCACGGGTGGCAGCCTGTTCATCGCGGGGAAAGCCGGTGAGCGGTTCGCCGTGCGTAACTCTGGCGCACGCACGGTCGTCGAGGGCATCGGCGACCACGGCTGCGAGTACATGACCGACGGGGTCGTCGTGATCCTCGGCGAGACCGGACGCAACTTCGGTGCCGGCATGTCGAACGGCGTTGCGTTTGTCCTCGATGAGCGCGGCGACTTCCGCTCGCGGGTCAACCAGGAACTGGTTGGCCTCGAGCAGGTGACCGGCCCCGAGGACATCGAACTGCTCGAGGCGCTGATCCGACGTCACGAGGAGCTGACCGACTCCAGTCGCGCCCGCGACATCCTCGCCGACTGGCGGCACTACCTTCCGATGTTCTGGAAGGTCGCGCCGAAGTTCGCGATTACCGAGGACGGCGCGATGACGGTCGTCGAGCGTCACCTCCGCGCGGTACGCCGGATGCGCGCTCGGGCAGCGACGGCTCGCTAGCCAGCCGAGCTCACGACCCGATGGACAGCAAGAGGGCCGCTCCAATGGAGCGGCCCTCTTGCTGTCCATCGGGTCGTGAGCTCGGCTGGTTATTCGTAGCGGAGCGCCTCGGCGACCGATAGGCGGGACGCGCTGCGGGCGGGCCAGAGCGTCATCAGTGCGCTCGCCACGTAGGCGATGGTGACGATGATGGCGAGCCGGAGCCAGGGCACCTGGAAGTCGAGTTCGGCGCCGTCCGTGAACTCGGGGCTTGTCAGCAGGTTGTACGAGAGCCCTGAGCCGAGGATGACTCCCATCGCGATCCCGGTGAGCGCGATGAACGACGACTCGAGGAAGAACGAGGCCGCGACAAGCCGCCTCGAATAGCCGATCGCCCGCAGCATCCCGATCTGCTGCCGCCGTTCGACCACGGTGCGGAACGCGATCACGCCGAGGGCGGCGATGCCGACCACGAGGCCGAGGCCCATGAAGCCCTCGAAGAGGAGCTGGAATCCCTGCGACTGGGCGGCCGCCGAGTCGATGCGGTCCTCGATCGAGTTCGCCTGTACCCCTCGTTCGAGGAGCGTTGACTCGATGCCCTTGGCAGTCGCGTCCTCGAAGGACTTACTGCCGTCGGTCGTGGTCAGGAAGAAGCTATCGATTGCCCCTCCGTCGGTCAGTTCCTCCACCATCTCGACGTGGCCGATCACACCGATGAGGTCGAACAGGACTCCTGTGACCTGTGGCTCGAGAATCCCGATCAGCGTCAGGCTGTGCGTGGCTCCAGTCTTGGCGTCACGGGCGGTAATCGAGATTGGTTCCCACGGGAGTTCCTCGAGGTCGCTTCCGGAACGGTCGATCTTGAAGCTGTCATCGTCGGAGTCACCGTTGAACGGTCCATCGGCGGTACCCAGGATCTCGGCACTCGCGACCACTAGTGTGGAATCGGCCTGAATCGCCTCGTAGACATCGCTGTCGGATGCGTAGCCGGTCGCACGGCTCTGGAGCGGCAGCGCGGCGAGCTCGAAGAACGTGTCGTTGCCGCCTCGGATGGGGAAGCTCTTGTCGAAGCCCGTAATGCTGTCCTGGCGGAACTGCGGGAAGTCGCTGACCAGCTTCCCGATGCCGGTCACGTTCGCATCCACGTCGTAGTGGCTAGCCGTCAGTTCCGCCTCGAGATCATCGATGCGGTTCGACGGGTTGCCCTGCACGACGACGTCGTAGCCGGCACTCGCTTCGTCACCGAGGAAGAGCTGGCTGAAGTTGAAGTTGAGGTAGGCCATCACGACGAGGCTGAAGACGACCAGCCCGAACATCGCGAGTGTGATCCCGGTGCGGAACTGGGCAGCGAGCGGGTAGGCGACTGCCGTCCGGACCGCCGGCATGAGGCCGCCGAGGACGCCGCCGAGCCTGGTGATCAGGCCCAAGGCGACGGTCGCGTTTAAGATAATCGCGACCGTCGCCGATGCGGTAATGGCGATTCCTGAGACGAAGAACATCTCGATATTGCCGCTGATCTCCTTCGGCCCAATACCGATCCTCGAGAGGGCCCCGTCGATCGGATCGGTCCAGCCGACTCCGCCGTCCCAGATCAGCGAGAACGGGAGCGGCAGTAGCCAGTACCAGACCAGACCAAGGCTCGCGACGGTGAAGGCCGTGCGCGACGGCGCTCCCCAGTACACGGCGAGCATCGCAATCGCGAACACGGCGAGCGTTACGCCGGAGCTATAGGCGAATGCCTGCCCGATCTGCCACCCACCGATGTAGATGAGCACCAGACCCGCGAGCACCATCACCACGGCCCAGCCGCCAACGTTGCGGTGACGGTCGGCCCATGACTTGGACTTGATGAGACCCCAGACGACGAGCCCGCCCACCGACGAAACTGCGAACCAGAGAGCCACCAACCAACCAGCCACGGGGCCAGGAAGACGGGTCGGAGCCTCGTCTTGGATGGAGTTTAACCAGAGCCCCGCGCCAATTGTTGCACCGAGCAGCACGACCAGCAGGATCATCCTAGCGAGAGTGGAGGAACCGGGTAACGCGAGAAGCGCTGCGACGACGAGGAGGACGACGAGCTGCCCGAGCCAGGCCCACCGTCGCTTCGGGGTTGTGAGGCTGAGGCCTTGGTCGCTGGACAGCGTACGGAAGCCGTAGACGAACAAAGCGATTGGGGCGGCCAAGATCAGGAACGGTATCCCGAAGAAGCTGAGTGACAAAATGAAGAGGTTGAACACACCTGCCGCTGCGAGGACGATCAGCGCGATCCAGCCGGCGTTCCACAGCGCGCCCAACGACGAGCGCCAGAGGTTCGACCACGACGGGTCGCGACTGTCGATGAGGTTCGGATCGGGGAGATCGCGGATCGCGCGGACGATGTTCAGGTTCGCCGCGCGCCACGCCGAGAACGCGACTGTCGCGAAGGTGACTGTGACACCGGCCGCGTAGGCGATGACGAAGCCCTGCGGGTTCACGTTGAAGCTGAAACTGAACCCAGCCGCCTCTTCGTCGATCGCGCGGCTGAGGATGAATATTAGCAGCCAGGCGACACCGAGTCCGAGGATCGCGCCCACGAGGGCCGAGCCGATGTTGTAGGCCATGCCCTCGGCGATGTAGGTCTGCGTCAGGTGGAGGCGACTCATGCCGACGGCCCGGGCCATGCCCATCTCTGAGCGGCGTTCGGCGGCGAGCATGATGAAGATGAGGAAGATCAGCATGATGCCGGCGGAGATCGAGAACAGCCCGAAAATGAGGAAGATCGTGACGAAGATCGAGCCAATCAGCTCGCCGAACTCGATCAGTTCCTTCTTCGTCAGTGCGACTTCGGCACCGGACTCTGGGTGTGCTTCGAGGAAGATCTCGAGGCGGTCTTGGACCGGGTCGCTGAGGTCGAGCGTGTCGCGGACGCCGCCTCGCGACGAGACGCCGATCAGGTCGAAGCTGTCCGGCTCGTCGAAGAGGGCACGGGCACTGGCGAGGTTAATCGCCATACCGCCGAACTCGGTGTTGCCCTGGTTGGTCACCGAGCTATCGCGAATGACCTCGCGCACGTTGAACTCGCTGGGAACATTCTTGAAGAACACCGTGACTGTGTTGCCCGCACTAGCGCCGATCTCGTCGGCGAGGCGCTCGGTGATGAACGCGTCGTTGCCGGACAGCGCCGAGGCGGAGAGCAGTTGGCCGTTCAATAGGCGGAGTCCGTTGAAGGTGTCGACCGACTCGGGGTCGACACCCACCACGAGCGCCGAGGGCTCAGAGAGCCGGGCCTCGGAGTTGAGGACGGGGAGCTGGCGGGCGAGCAGGCCGGTGATGCCGTCGATGTCAGGATCGCTGCCGAACTCGGCGCGAAACTCGTCGAGAAAGCCCGCCTCGGTGAAATCGTCGGTGCGGCCGACGGCGTCGTTTTCATCGAAGACGATCAGGAAGTCGACCTCTTCGAGCTGCTCGTAGAGGGAGTTGGTGAGAGAGAAGCCGACGGTGTCACCGGTGGCGAACGCGGCGCTCACGATCAGCGTCGAGAGCATCAGTCCGACCACGATCAGAACGGTCTGGGACACGCGCCGCCGGATGTTGCGGATCCCCATACGGACGAGTAGCGGCTGCTTCCACGCGATCCATCCGAGGACGGCGAACGAGGCCCCCATCAGTAGGAGGAGGCCGACCATGATCGAGGTCAGCGAGACTCCGAATAGGCTATCCACCAGCGACCGTCATTTCTGCGTTGATTTCCTCGCGCTCGATGCTGCCATCGACCATGTGAATGGTGCGATGGCAGCGCGCGGCGATGCCAGGGTCGTGCGTCACGATGACGAAGGTCTGACCCTGTTCGCGGTTCAACTCCTGCATCAGCGACATGATGTCGTCGGCGGTTTTCGTATCGAGGTCACCGGTCGGCTCGTCGGCCCAGACGATCGCGGGATTGTTGACGAGAGCGCGCGCAATCGTCACGCGCTGGCGCTGACCGCCGGACAGCTCCGAAGGCTTGTGGGCGGACCAGTTGCCGAGGCCGACGCGCTCCAAGGCGGCGGTGGCGCGCTCGCGACCCTCCTTCGGAGATGTGCCGGACACGAGAAGCGGGAGTTCGACGTTCTCGACCGCAGAGAGGACGGGCAACAGATTGTAGAACTGGAAAATGAAGCCCATACGGTGAGCGCGGTAGCTGGTCTTCGAGTTGTCATCGAGCTTCGCGATGTCGGTGCCCTCGATCATCACGAGGCCCTCGGTCGGGTCGTCAATGCCGGAGCCGACGTTGAGCAGGGTGGTTTTGCCACAGCCGGATGGGCCCATGATCGCGACCATCTCGCCAGCAGCGACCGAAAGGTCGACGCCGCGGAGCGCGTGCACCAGTACGGATCCAGTGTCGTAGGTCTTGACGAGGTTGGTGACCTCGATGATTGGGTCGCTCATGGATGTCCTCTTCATGGCCGCGCGGACGATGTGGGGGTACGGGGAGGGTAGAGCCTCGATGGCGGGTGTTGCTGCGAGGTTAGGTCTTGTGATTCCGTGAACACGACGATTACTCACAACGGTCACCGATAACTTGTCTCCAAGTGTCGGTGTGGTTCACGCGGCGATCGCAGAGTCGCTTGATGGCCGTCTGAACGCATCCCCCAAACGAGTGATCTCGCGGTCTGCGAAACTCCTGACAGGATGCAGTAGTAATCTAGATATTGTGTGGACCGA
>Ga0114999_10004899_pt1 | contig 16000 bp, 15 predicted proteins | sample ArcticOcean_MG_C_3_FD_89820 | JGI IMG/M metagenome (GOLD analysis project Ga0114999, IMG submission 89820) | Marine microbial communities from western Arctic Ocean - ArcticOcean_MG_CB8_126 | ecosystem: Environmental > Aquatic > Marine > Oceanic | place: Arctic Ocean: Canada Basin | collected...
GGCCGCTTTCTACGATCGTGAGGGTGCTGATGAGCTCGTCTTTCTGGACATCACCGCCAGCTCCGACGACCGAGAGACCATCATCGATGTGGTCAAACGTGTGTCCGAGCAGGTGTTCATCCCCCTCACCGTTGGTGGCGGAGTGCGCACGGCGGCGGATGTCCGCAAGTTGCTGAACGCTGGTGCGGACAAGGTGTCCATGAACACTGCCGCCGTCATGACGCCCAGTGCTTTCGCCGATGCAGCCGATGCCTTCGGTAGCCAGTGCATGGTCATCGCCATCGACGCCCGACGCATCCAGCCGGATGGCCCGGTGGTTGCCCCTGACTTCCTGCCCGACGGGCACCCCGGCAAGGGCGAACTCGCGATCGAGCCTGACTCCATCTGGGAGGTGTTCGTCCACGGTGGACGCACCCCTACCGGGATCGACGCCCTCAAGTGGGCACGACACATGGCCGATCTTGGCGCTGGTGAAGTACTGCTCACGAGCATGGACGCCGATGGCCACAAGGACGGTTACGACCTGGAGCTTACCCGCGCCATATCGGACGCGGTCTCGATCCCCGTGATCGCCTCAGGCGGCGCGGGCTCACCTGCCCACCTAGCGCAAGCCCTGGATTCGGGCTCACAGGGCGGGCACGCCGATGCGGCCCTCGCAGCGTCGATCTTCCACTTCGGCCAGTTCTCCATCGCTGAAACCAAGCAGGCACTCGCCAAGAAGAACTTACTCATGCGCGAGGCTCACGACTAACTATGACCCGACCCAGCCTGATCGCGTTCGATTTCTTTGGCACCCTCGTCCGCAATGAAGTGGACGAGTGGATCGTCACGCTCACCTCGATCGCTGAGACACAAGACCTCGACGTCCCTGGGTCCGAATTACACGCCCAGTGGAGCCAACGCGAGCAGAACTTCCGCAAGACGCGCACCGACATGGCCAACCCCGCCGATAGCGCTCCGTTCCGGACTTACTGGGAGGCCTGGCGTGACGCCTTCGCCGAGACGTTCAGCGCGCTCAACCTCGCTGGCGACCCTGAAGCCGCCGCGACCCGCTGCGTCGACGACCATTGCCGTCGCAAGGCCTTCCCTGACACCGACGCCGCGCTCGATGCGCTGAGCGGGAATATCCCCATGGCTGTCATGTCCAACGCCGACGATCGGTTCTTGATCGGCTCTATGGAATTCAACGGGTGGAACTTCGACCCGGTGATATCATCCGAGGCAGCGAAAGCTTACAAGCCGGATCCGCGAGCGTTCCACGCGTTATGTAAAGCGACAGGCGTGGCAGCAGAGGACGTGCTCTACGTCGGTGACTCGGCCTACGACGACGCCCACGGGGCCAAACTCGTAGGTATGCAGACCGTGCTCATCAGGCGAGACCAGAACACCCCCGGTCGTACCCCACCGCCCGATGCCGCCAAGCTCATCGAGCCAGATCACGAGATCAACGCGCTCACGGAACTACCCGCACTCCTCGACACGCTCGACTAAGCGAAGGACGAGACCATGAGTACAACTGGGGCCCTACAGGTCAAACTGAACGCCCAGGGATTGGTGACGGCCATCTGCCAGGACGCCGACTCCGGCAAAGTCCTCATGGTCGCGTACATGAGCCCCGAGTCCATCCAACGCACGATCGACACCGGCGAGATGGTCTTCTACAGCCGCTCCCGCCAGGAACTCTGGCACAAGGGCGACACGTCCGGCAGCTTCCTCCACGTCCAGTCAGCCCAGGTCGATTGCGATGGCGACGTGCTTCTCTTCCAGGTGAAGCCTGACGGCCCCGCGTGCCACACTGGTGCGGAGACCTGCTTCTTCACGCCTCTCGCGAGTGTTGCGTCCGGATACGACACTGCCAACAGCGGAGCAGGCGTCCTCGACGAGCTGTTCCACACCGTCAAGCAGCGTCAACAGGACATGCCTGAAGGTAGTTACACGACCACGCTGTTCGAAGCCGGAACCGCTCGCATCGCCCAGAAGGTCGGCGAAGAAGGCGTGGAAACCGCCCTCGCAGCCGCCACCAACGACAAAGAGCACCTCCCCGGCGAGATCGCTGACCTCATGTACCACACCCTCGTCCTCCTAGCCGACGCTGGCCTCACACCAGATGACGTCTGGGCCGAACTTCGTAAACGCCAAGGTGCCCCACCCCGAACCGCCTGATCGCCACCCCGCGGGCTCGCGACCATCAAGACTCCTTCCTCCACCAGGGAGTGCAGAGGCCCTCCTCTGCTGGGGGCATGGGGGTGTCCCCCATCGTTGCTCTTTGATTTAGAACCCCCTTCCTAGCAGGAAGGGGGCAGGGGGATGGTAGAAACGTCGGCGATTCTAGCGCTCGCCGCAAACAGTGCCGACGCTCTGGCACAGGAGAATCCATCATGAAGATCATCCGCCTCCACCACGGTCCTGACGGTCAAACGCACTTCGAAGACATCGAATGGGCCGCGACGCCCACGCCCAGTGGTGCCTACGTACGAACCGACACCCGCCAGGCGGGCGTCACCATGTTCGCCATCCAACCGCCAGGATTCTTCGCAGACTGGCATCCCGCACCCAGCCGACGCCTCGTTACGATGGTCTCCGGCACAGCCGAGATCGGCGTTTCTGACGGCGAAACGCGAACCATCAACGCTGGCGATGTCGTCCTTTTCGAGGACATCGACGGCCCTGGCCACACCATGCGCGTCATTGGCGAAGTAGACCGCGTCGCGCTCCACGTCAGCCTGGAAGGCTAGCGCGCGGGATCAACTTGGTCGTCGCGTAACGGTGGGTTCGCGATGATCAGCCAACCGAGCACCACCCACCAGACAAGGATCAGCAACGCACCGATCGAGAAGATCGCGGGCATGAACGTAGGCACCGTCAGCAGAGCCACTAGCGAGAGCAACACGCGTTGCTTACGGCTGCGTCCTTGGCCCCTAAGCACCGCGATCATGACTCCTGTGTTCAACACTCCGGCGACGCTTCCACTGATCAGGAACAGCTTCTGGGCGTTCGTGGGACAGTAGACCGTACCCATGGGCCACGAATCGTGGCAGGCGAAGGCGTTGATGAACATCGCGACGCCGAAGCAGCCCGTCGCGATCGTCAGCGCCAGCACGGCTCCGCCCTCAACGCGGTAGCCACCGCTGAACATGAACGCGATCAGCGGGCTCAGCATCAGTCCGCCGACCCAGATGGTCATGGCAACATCTACCATAGATATATTCTAGATCGCAATACGTATCTCGTATTGCGCGTTCGACGGCCCTGGTCACACCATGCAGGTCATCGGGGACGTCGAACGCATCGCGCTACGTGTCAGCCTCGAAAGCTAGCCAGCGGGATCGACCTCATCGAGGCGCAACGCCGGGTCTTTGACGACCAGCCAGCCGAGCACGCTCCACCAGATGATTATCAAGAAGACGCGAACCACCAAGATGGCGGGGATGAACATCGGCACGGCTAACAGCATCGCCGCACCGAGAACCGTGCGCCTCCACTGCCCCCGGCGCATGCGATAGAGCGCCACGCCTTGAATGCTGGAACTGGAAATTGAGGCGACCCACGAGAAGTTCAGCACCAGCACGTTGGCGGACGATGGGCATCGCGGGCTCTCGCAGGAGCCCGTGCTCAGCAACACCGCCACCCCGAAGCTCGCCGTGACGATCAGCAAACTCAGCAGCAGTGCGCCGCCCCTTGCGTAGCGATCGGCGAACAAGAACGCGATCACCGGGCTCGCGAGAGTCCCGCTGATCCACACGAACATCGAGGCATCGGTCATACACGCTCCGCTCGCTGCCTTATTGGCCACACAGGCGCGATTCTATATCGAACGCGCGCACGGCGAGCGGTCGTGCCTTGCCAGGTTTCCCTGTACAGCGTAAGAATGACGCACCGTCCAACGCTTCCACAATCCTCCACCAGGAGTCCCCATGCAATACCGCAAGCTCGGTAGCTCTGACCTCAACGTGTCCGCCGTCGGCCTCGGCACCAACAACTTCGGCGCACGTATCACCGACCACGCTGAAAGCTCCCGCGTCGTTCACGCAGGCATGGAACTCGGCTTGAACCTCATCGACACCGCCATCGGCTACGGCGCCGGCGAGAGCGAGGTTCACGTCGGCGCGGCCACCAAGGACAGGCGCGACAAAGTACTCATCGCCACCAAATTCAGGGTTGAGGTACCCGGGGGCAAGACCATCGCTCAGCACATCTACGACCAGTGCGAGGTCAGCCTGGGTCGGCTGCAGACCGACTACATCGACCTCTACCAGCTCCATTGGCCAGTCTTCTCGCTCGGCGCTGAGGAGATCCTGGAGCCGCTCAGCAGGTTGGTTGAGCAGGGCAAAGTCCGCTACTACGGCGAGTGCAACTACTCGGCGTGGCGCTTGGCTGAGACCAACGTGATCGCCGAGCACAAGGGTTTGCCTCGCATGGTTTCGGCCCAGAACAACTACAACATCATGAGCCGCCAGGTGGAGATTGACCTCTTCCCCTACTGTTCGCAGCGCGATGTGGGATTCCTGCCGTACTCGCCTCTCGGTGGCGGATACCTCACCGGCAAGTACCAAGCTGGCAAGCCGGCGCCCGCTGGCACGCGTGGCGCCGACGGCGGTCGCGAGGTCGGGCGACTGCGTAACGATCGCAACGAGGCGATGCTTGAGCCTCTTGGTGCGGTCGCTGGGGAGTACGGTCACTCCATGCTAGACATGGCGTTCGCGTGGATGCTCGCTCACCCGGAGGTCACGTCCGTCATCGCGGGCGCCATGACTCCCGAACAGATCGCTGCCAACATCGCGGCAGCCGACTGGGAACTCACGCCCGAGCAGTTGGAGTCCATCAACGCCATCGCAGCCTACGAGGCCGGAGGGATCCGAGGCCCCGAACGCCCAGCGGGCCGCGCCTAGGCAGGCAGGGTACTCCCTGCACCCACTGGCTCTGCTCGAAAGTAGCCAACGCATATCGCTTGCGCCGCTCCCCACCGGAGCGGCCAAGCGACGCCATCCGGCCGAACCTCTCGTTTGACAGGCCAATACCGGCAACGTACATTCCCGCCCACATCCGCTATCGAGTCAGAGGAGCAAGAGATGTTCCAGAGAGAAAGCATTGGAATCGAGGAGGCTGAGCAAGCCAGAGACGCCATCCTCGGCGCCCTTACCAACTCGGACAACCCCGTAGCCCTCGTCATCGCCGACGACCGGGGTGTCCCCGTACTGCTATACCGCGAAGACGGCGCGCCTGCACGCATGCTGCGTCGAGCCCGCGCCAAGGCCTACACATCTGCCAACCTGGGAGCCAACACCGTCGACTTCCGGGACAACGAGATCAAGGCCAAGAACCGCACGCTGAACGACTGGGGCGACCCCATGATCACGTCGCTCCAAGGTGGCATCGCCATCAGGAACAACGGCAACGTCGTTGGCGGCATCAGCATGAGCGGCAACACGACGATCCGGGACGAAGCGCTCGCGCAGATCGGTCTCGACGCCATGGGGTTGAAGTAATGATCAACGAACTAGTTATCGGACATGCAGACGCCCGCCTCATCGCCCAGGCGATCCTGGACGCGGCTGGCACCAAGAACAAACCCATCGCCGTCGCCGTCGTCGACAACCGTGGCGATGTCGTCTACCTCACCCGCCAGGACGGCACATCAGCCGTCGACGTGCGCAACGCTGAGCGCAAGGCGTACACGGCAGCGTTCATCGGGCGTGACACGGCACTCTGGCGGCAACAAATCGCCCACGACGGTCGCACCGTCGCCGACTGGGCAGACGCCAACACGACCACCCTCCACGGTGGCTGGACACTTCGGCGTCAAAGCCAAGTCATTGGTGGCATCGGCGTAGCCGGCACCGGCGATGAGGATCGCGACGAGCAGCTCGCCCTCAAGGGCGCAGAGGCCGCCGCGCAGATATCCGTGGACGAGTGGCGTACCAAACGCGACCCCCGAATCATCCGGGACCGATAGAGGAGCTGGAAAATCATGGGCAACCGTACTACCTACAACCTGCCGGGCCTGTCACCTGACGGCGCGGCTTCACCTGACCTGGTCAAAACCGGAGACATGTTCTTCACCTCGGGCGTCCGAGGCGTCGACCTCAAGACCGGCGACATCCCTGACGATCCGGCCGAGCAGTTCCTGAACGCCTGGCACAACCTGGCCGCACTGGTTGAAGGCGGAGGCCTCAGCACCGACAACATCGGCCTTGTCACCAACTTCATCGACTCCCAGGACTACCGGGCGCACATCAACACTGGTTGGCTGGAGTTGTTTCCCAACGCCGACAATCGGCCAGCCCGTAAGACGACCTCGTACCCCATCGCACCAGGCGCAGGCGTAGAGATCCAGGCGTTCGGCGTGGTCAACCAAGCGCGCAAGCGCATCGAGGTTCCCGGCCTGACGCACCGTGACCCGCTGCCCAACGGCGTGCGCATGGGCACCTACGTCTTCTCGTCCGTGATCGTGCCTTGGGATCTCAGCACGTCGGAACCAGTGATCGGGGAGGACGCCCAGACCGACCAGTGCTTCGACAACATGCGGCTGTTCATGGAGGCCGCAGGAGGAACCATCGACGACGTCGTCCTCCAGTGGGTGTACCTCAACGACTTCGCCTACCAGCCCTACATGGTGGACATCTACCTGGAGGCGTGGCCGATCGGCCAGTTCCAGGCCGCGCGCAAGACGTTCCGCTACCCCATGGGTGGCCAGATTCAGATTCAGGTCATTGGCAACATAGGCGCGGAGCGCAGCAACCACGAGATTGAAGGCCACGACCACCACGACCCGATCCCTATGTCAGCACGTATCGGCGGGCTATACGCCTCCTCCGGCGTGTCCGGCGTCGACCCTAAGAGCGCTGACAACGTCGAGGCGGTTGACGGTGTGGTTGGCCAGTCCCACTTCGGCATCCGCAACATCAAAACCCTGGTCGAAGCTGGCGGAATGACCATGGACGACGTAGGCCACATGACGCTGCTCGTCCAGGACTACGCCGACCTCGCCGTCATCGACAAAGAATGGGAGGACATGTTCCCCGATCCCAACAACAGGCCTGCTCGCCAGGTCATGAAGATGGGCGTCCAGCGAAAGGCCCGCGTGCAGTTCCACATGATCGCCGCCGTCTAGGCGGCGGTTGGCGCTGGACGGGAGTCAGGGTCCTCTCCTCAATCCTCTCCCAGAGGGGGAGGAGGCCTGATTCCCTCGCCCTATGGGAGAGGGCTAGGGAGAGGGTCGGTCAAACGCACATTCAACGCATCGTTGATCGCCGTCTCAACTGTATCTGTTCTCTGAAGCACATCGTTATTCCAGAACCGAAGGACGGCGTAGCCTCGGCTTCTAAGCCATGCATCTCGGTTCAAGTCGTGCTCGCTATCCGAGTGTTGCCCTCCATCTACCTCGACGACCAACCGCGCGGCATGACACACGAAATCCGCAATATACGGCCCGATAGGGTGTTGGCGTTTGAACTTCCAGCCGTCTAGCCGCTTCGCTCGCAACCGGCTCCAGAGCCGTCGTTCTGCATCAGTTGAGCGATGCCGTAGCTCGCGTGCGGGGTTTGTTGAATCGATTGGCATGGCCGACATGATGCGCGTGATCGGAGGATCATGGCGATAGGCAAATGTCTCTGGGGGAACAGGCGGCCGGGGCCCTCTCCTCAATCCTCCCCCAGAGGGGGAGGAGGCCAAACGGAAGGGGAGGAGGCCCAACAGGCGGGGAGGAGGCCCGATCCCGCAATCTCTTGGCTAGTCGGGGACGGCGACCTGGTTCCCTCCCCCTTTGGGGGAGGGCTGAGGAGAGGATCGGCCCTCCTCTAGAACACTGGCCGCCGGGCATGCCAGTCCGTCGCGCCTTGGTAGGCGTGCGCGGCTCGCAGGACCAGCGCGTCCTCGAACGGGCGCCCCACGAGTTGCAGGGCCAGCGGTAGGCCGTCTGAAGAGAAGCCGCACGGCGCCGACAGCGCTGGGTGGCCGTTGACGTTGAATATCTGGGTGAGTCGGGTCATCAGCGCGCTCGACGGCAGTGACTTTCCCCCAACCTCGGTAACGCCGACGCCTACTGACTGCGGCAGCGCGGGCATCGGCATCGTCGGCGTCGCCAGCAGGTCTACGTTCCGGAACGTCTCTGCCAGCTTCTGGCCCACCATGGCTCGCACCCGCTGTGTTTGGTGGTACGTCTCCGCTGAGATGAACATGCCGCTTTCGATGCGCATCCGCGTGCGTTGGTCGTAGAGGTGGCCGTCGCGGCGGATCCGCGAGCCGTGGTACGCGGCCGCCTCTGAGGAGGTGAGCGTACCGCCCATGCGCGAAGCCCACTCCAGCGCGGGCAGGGACACGTCCACGATGATCGCGCCTAGCCTGCCAAGCTCGGCGATCGCCTCTCGGACGCTCGCCTCCATCTCCGGGTCCATCACGTCCCACACGTAATCGGTCGGCACGCCGATGCGCAGTCCCTTCACGCCATCGTTGAGCCCACGCGTGTGATCGACCGCCTCACGTTTCGCCGAGTAGGGGTCGCGTGGGTCGTGGCCCGCCAGCGCGTTCATAGCCAGCGCAACGTCTTCAGCCGAGTGGCACAGCGGCCCAGCGTGATCCAGCGACCACGACAAAGGCGTCACGCCGTACCGGCTCACGAGCCCGTATGTCGGCTTGAGCCCCGTCAGCCCACAGTTCGCTGCTGGCGCGCGGATCGAACCGCCCGTGTCAGTGCCCAGCCCCATCGGCGCTACGCCGCCAGCCACGGCGGTACCCGTGCCACTGCTGGAGCCAGCGGGCATCCGGTCGAGCCCCCAGGGGTTGTTGGACCACCCGAAGTAAGAGTTATAGCCGGTGATCGAAAACGCCCACTCGGACATGTTGGTTTTGCCCAGGGAGTACGCGCCTGCGTCCTGCAACCGAGCAACCACCATCGAATCTTCGGTAGGCAGGAAGCCCAAGTCAGCCTGCGAGCCGGAGGTCGTCTGCACTCCCTTGGTCCAGAACAGGTCTTTGCTCACGAAGGGGATGCCATGCAGCGGGCCCTTGTAGCGCCCCGCCGCGATCTCAACCTCTGCCTGCTTCGCCGCCGCCATGGCCTGGTCGGCGGTGAGCGTGATGAACGAGTGCAGCTTGGGTTCGGTCTCCTCCACTTTTCGCAGCGACGCCTCCGCGACCTCTACCGGCGAAACCTGCTTGCTGCCGATCAGGGCCGCAAGTTCAGCTATCGTCCGACCGTCTAGATCGCTCATGCCCACACCTCGAACTGAGGGTTGATGGGGCTAGGCGCGTAGCCCGTGGTGTCGATCTCGAACACGCCAGCCGCGCGGGCAAGCGAACCCTTGGTCTCCTCGTACAACGCCTGCATGCGTTCGGCGTCACCCTCTAGGCCCATTTGCGCGGCCATGTTCAGGAACGCCTCTTTAGGCATCTCTGGGCGTTGTTCGGTCATCGGGGCCTCCCTGGCGGAATTTCCAGGAGTATACGAGAGCGAGCCCTGCTAAACTGGCCCACGTGTTTACTTGTGTTCACTAAAGTGCTCATCGCCAATCGCGGCGAGATCGCATGCCGTGTCATCCGCACGTGCCAGAAGCTCGGGATCAAGACCGTCGCCGTCTACTCCGACGCCGACGAAAAGGCGCTGCACGTAAGGATGGCGGACGAGTCAGTTCATATCGGGGAATCGCAGGCGTCCGAGAGCTACCTGAAGGCCGACACGATCATCAAGGCGGCGAAGAAGACCAAGGCTGAAGCGATCCACCCGGGCTATGGGTTCCTGTCTGAATCACCCGCCTTCGCCCGGGCCGTCGAGAAGGCTGGATTGGCGTTTATAGGCCCCAGCGGCGACATCATCGAGCAGATGGGTGACAAGGTCGCGGCGCGCAAGACCGCGGTTGCGGCCAACGTCCCCGTGGTTCCCGGCACCGACGGCGAGATCGAGGATTCTGAGGCTGAGGAGTGGGCCAAGAAGATAGGTTTCCCGCTCATGGTCAAGGCGGCCGACGGTGGTGGCGGCATGGGCATCCGCGTCGTGCGCGAGCCCGAAGAGCTTTTAGAAGCCATCGCGACCGCTCGCAGACAAGCGCAGAATTCGTTCGGCAGTAGCCGCGTCTACCTGGAACGCCGCGTCGAAAACGCCTCCCACGTTGAGGTGCAGGTGTTCGGCGACAAGCACGGCAACGCGCTCCACATGTTCGAACGCGATTGCTCAGTGCAGCGTCGGAACCAGAAGGTCGTCGAGGAGACACCCTGCGCCAAGCTGACACCTGAGGTGCGCGAAAAACTCTTGGAAGCCGCTGTGCGCCTCACCAAGGACATCGGATACAGCAACGCTGGAACTATCGAATTCCTGTTGGACGGTGACGGCGAGCACTTCTACTTCCTTGAGATGAACACTCGCCTCCAGGTCGAGCACCCCATCACCGAGATGGTGACCGGCCTCGATCTCGTCGAGTTGCAACTCCGTTGCGCGGCGGGCGAGCCGTTGCCCATCGGTCAGGATGAGATCACCCACACGGGCGCTGCCATCGAAGCGCGCATCTACCCTGAGGATCCGGTCATGCTGCTGCCGACCGCAGGCACCGTGAAGTTTCTCAAGGAGCCCACGGGGTTCAATGTCCGCGTGGACGGCGCGCTGTACGACGGCTACGAGGTCCAGCCGTTCTACGAGTCGATGATGGCCAAGGTCATCGTGCGTGGCAAAGACCGCGCGACGGCCATCGAGAACATGAAGCAGGCCCTCAGCGAATACGTCATCGAAGGGCTCGTGACCAACATTCCCTTGGTCGAGCGGGTGTTGGACAGCAAACCGTTCGTCAGCGCCCAGTACGACACCGGGTTCCTGGAGCGTATGCTGGCTGGCGTTGGGGTCGGCGGCAACGAACTGGTCGCCGCACTCGCAGTTGCGATGGTGCTGAACCAGGACAACGCAGCCAACGCTCCGCCCAGCAAGTGGAAGATGCACGGTCGCCGTAACCTGATGGTTAACCGCCTCAGCAGCGGTATGCTGTAGAAGATTGTCTGAAAAGTACGGCGAGAGTAGTAGTACCCCGTAGGAGAGAGTCACCCAGTGAAACGGATGCGGCTGAAGGTCAACGGCGAGTGGTACTCGGTAGAGGTCGGAGACGCCTACCAGAGCCCCGTCGAAGTGATCGTTGACGGCGAAACCTACCTCGTTGAGATGGGCGTAGCCGAAGGCGGCCCGCTGCCCGCCACGCGTCGCCAGGCGCCCAAGGTAGATCAGCCTGGCCTTCGCGGCATCACTGAAGGCGACGAGAGGGTGATTCGTTGCCCCCTACCGGGCAAAGTCGTGAACATCAAGCTCACCAAGGGACAAGTACTCGAAGCAGGTGACGAGATCTGCGTCCTAGAGAGCATGAAGATGGAACAGAGCGTCCGCATGGCGAAATCGGGCGTAGTGAAGAACATCAAGATCAAGATCGACCAGGCCGTGAACGCGGGCTCGCCGTTGATCGAGCTCCAGTAGCCCGCCCACTCTAGAAGTGGGGGGGCCTTCGGCGGCTGACCCCGCCACACAATTTTTTCGATGCCGGGGTCTTCCGGCATCCATGGTGTTGAGTCGATGTCAGACGGATCCACGACAGATACGACAGGCGCGGCAGGCGCAGACGACTTCGATCTGTGCTCGCTGGAGGAGCTGAGGAGCAAAGGCGCGCTCAGGTTCGAGTTCAGGGACCCCACCCACGGTCGGCACGAGATCGGTGTGTTCTGGGATGGCGAAGCGGCCTACGCCATCGAGAACTACTGCCCCCACGAGTTCGGCTTACTCTCCTACGGCCCCGTTGAGCCAGGAGTCGTCGTCTGCCCACTCCATGCCGCCGTCTTCGACCTCAAGACGGGCGAATGCCTGGACAAGTACACCTACGACACCGTGGCCTACGAGACGGCAGTCCGCGACGATCGAGTCTGGGTCAAAGTCCCCGGCGAAGAGCGCTTCGTTCGGGAGTAGCTGTCGGCCTCGGGTCGTCGTGGGCTACCAAGGAGCCAGCGCTGGCCTCGTGTTGGTTGTGCGTAGTGAAGGTCGAGGAATAGCAAACTTCATGAGAGTCAACGTTCAGATTCGAGATTGGCTGATGCAAACGCGTGGCGTGCGCGGCGTGAAGGACTGCCACATCGCCGATGCCAAAGAGAAAAGTGGTCTTGTCGTCAGAAGGGCTTGGAACCGGCAAGAGGATAAGCGGGCGGTGCCGTGTCCAAGCGAAAAACTAAGCCACATTCAAGATGCCCTGCGCCACTTTGGAATCCTCCCGCCGAGCTCTCCATGAGACAAACTTCAATCGCTGGTAGCGCAACCTCCGTGGTAGTATCAGAATGCCTTCCTCCCTGGGAGTGAGGCCTTCCTGATCCCTTCCTGAATGCCGGAGTCTCATGGGCCTCGAAAAGATCGTCGTTAAGGGTGCTCGTGAGCACAACCTCAAGAACATCGACGTCACCATCCCGCGCGACAAACTCGTGGTCATCACGGGGCCGTCCGGGTCGGGTAAGTCGACCCTCGCCTTCGACACCATCTACGCTGAAGGCCAACGCCGCTACGTGGAATCCCTGTCGGCCTACGCCAGGCAGTTCCTCGGTCGCATGGACAAGCCTGATGTCGAGTACATCGAGGGCCTTTCGCCCGCGATATCCATCGACCAGAAGGGCGTTTCCAACAACCCCCGTTCGACCGTCGGCACTGTCACCGAGATCTACGATTATCTTCGGCTGCTCTACGCGCGGGTAGGCCAGCCTCACTGCCACAACTGCGGTCGCCCTGTGCAGCGACAGACCGTTCAGCAGGTGGCGATGGCCGTGCTCGATCAGCAGGGGGCGCGCCTGATGCTCCTCTCGCCACGCGTGGTTCACAAGAAGGGCGAGCACAAAGAAATCTTCGAGGAAGCCCGCAAGAACGGCTTCGTGCGCGTCCGCGTCGACGGAGTGATCCGTGGGCTCGACGAGGAGATCAACCTCAACAAGCAGCAGTGGCACACCATCGAGATCGTCATCGACCGCCTCGTGCTCGACGATGAGACCGAGCGAAGCCGCGTCGTTGACTCGATCGAGGTCGCGTTACGATTCGGCGAGGGACGCATGCTCACCGTGGACGCCGACTCAGGCGATGAGCACGTCTACTCGGAACAATTCGCTTGCTCCTACTGTGGCATCAGCTTCGCCGAGATAGAGCCGCGTACGTTCAGCTTCAACAGTCCTCATGGGGCTTGCCCGCGCTGCTCAGGCCTAGGCGTTCGCTTAGTCATCGACCCGGCGTTGGTCGTGCCGGACCCCGCTCGCTCGCTCAACGAAGGCGCGATCAACCCTTGGGCACGCGCAGGCACGGCGACCAACTGGTACTACAGCATCCTGCGAGGAGTGGCTGAAGCCCATGACTTCTCCGCTGAGAAGCCGTGGAAGTCACTCCCCGAGGAGGCCCAACGCAAGATCCTCTATGGCGTGGGCGACGGTAAGAAGGTCAAGGTACGCCACCGCTCCCACCGCGGACGCGTGTTCGAGTGGGACACGTCGTTCGAAGGCGTGATCCCCAACCTGGAACGCCGCTACCGCGACACCCAGTCCGACTACATGCGCGCCGAGATCGAGCGTTACATGATGACGCTCCCGTGTGACGCCTGCGACGGCTTCCGTCTCCAACCTCAATCGCTTGCTGTCACCATCGCCGACCGCAACATCATCCAGGTCACCAACCTCTCCGTGAGCGATGCGATTGAGTGGACCCAAGGCATGCAGGGGCGCGGCGCTGGCCCCGCCTTCGAACCACGTTGGCCTGAGCACCGGGATCCGCCTGCGTTCTCTGAACGCAACCTGCTCATCGCAGACCAGATCCTCAAAGAGATCGACTCGCGCCTGAGGTTCTTGTTGAACGTGGGACTTGAGTACCTCAGTCTCTCGCGGTCGGCTGGCACGCTCAGCGGAGGCGAAGGCCAACGCATCAGGCTCGCCACCCAGATCGGCTCCGGCCTCATGGGCGTGCTCTACGTCTGCGACGAGCCGTCTGTCGGCCTGCATCCCATCGACAACGAGCGCCTCATAGGCACGCTCAAGAACCTACGTGACATCGGCAACACCGTCATCATCGTCGAGCACGACGAAGTGATCATGCGTGAGGCCGACTATCTCGTGGATCTCGGCCCAGGAGCGGGCGAGCATGGCGGGTGGATCGTTGCGGAAGGCAGCATCGATGACATCGAAGGCGCTGAAGGGTCGCTCACGGGTGCGTACCTCTCCGGTCGACGCCAGATCAGCCTGCCCACAGTTCGCCGCGGGGGCAATGGCAAGAAGCTACGTATCCGGAAAGCCCGCGAGAACAACCTACGCGACGTGACGCTGGACATCCCACTAGGTGAGCTGGTGTGCGTCACAGGCGTGTCGGGCTCCGGCAAATCGACGATCGTTTATGAAGTCCTGTTCAAGTGGCTCGCACAGCAACTCTACCGGGCCAAAGATAGGCCTGGCGCGAGCGACGGTGTCGAAGGCATGGAGAACATCGACAAGGTCGTCAACATCGACCAGTCGCCCATCGGGCGCACCCCCCGCTCCAACCCCGCGACCTACACCGGCGTGTTCACGCCGATCCGCGACCTGTTCGCGTCCATGCCAGAATCCAAAGCGCGTGGGTACTTGCCAGGCCGGTTCTCGTTCAACGTGAAGGGTGGCCGTTGCGAAGCTTGCTCAGGCGACGGCTACGTGCAGATCCAGATGCAGTTCCTGCCGGACGTGACCGTCCCATGCGAGATATGCAACGGCCACCGCTACAACGAGGATGCGCTGGAGATCAAGTTCAAGGGCAAGAGCATAGCCGACATCCTGGAGATGACCGTCACCGAGGCCAACGAGCTATTCGACGCGCTGCCTCGGATCAAGGCCAAGCTCGCGACCCTAGAAGACGTCGGCCTGGGATACATCCGCCTAGGCCAACCCGCCACCACCATCAGCGGTGGTGAGGCGCAGCGCGTGAAGCTCGCCACCGAGCTCTCAAAGCGTGCCACGGGCAAGACCATGTACATCCTCGACGAGCCCACCACCGGGCTCGCGTTCGACGACTGCGCCCACCTCCTGCGCGTTCTCCACAAGCTCGTGGATGGCGGCAACTCGGTGTTGCTGATTGAGCACCACCTGGACATGATCAAGAACGCGGATTGGGTCGTCGACATGGGCCCTGGCGCTGGTGCCCACGGAGGCGATGTCGTCGTCGTAGGCACGCCAGAGACCGTGGCAGCGAACCCAGACTCTCGCACCGCCAGCTACCTACGCGAAGTGCTCGCCAAGCATGATTTCACGCCAGGGGTTGGCAAGCCTACTCGTGCGAAAGCGCCCGACGATGATGGCCGACCGCCGACTAAGGCAAAGATAGCGGCAGCTAAGAAGATAGCCACCGCGAAGGCAAAAGCTCCAGCCAAGGCCAAGGCAGCCCCTCGTAAGCGAGCCGCAGCTCAGGCGGGCTAGCCGCCCACGGGCAAGCGCCGAACGCGAATCCGCTCGCGTTCTACCACCACGATGCACCCGGACACGAGTTCCGTTTCCAACTCCCCAGCACGTTCAGCAGCGTTGCCGCCTGCTGCTCCGGTCGGCGAAGCGAATCGCCCGGAACCGGATGAACGATGGGTGGGCCTGCTGGCGAAGCGCAAGGAGAGTCCCGAAGTCGGTGTCCGCCGAAACGATGATGCGGTTCTCTGCCGCGCCGCGATCGAGAATATCGTGATCTGTCGCCGCACCTAGACCGTAGTCGCGAACATGAGCGACATCGTGGTTTGCGCCTCGGAGAAGCGCCGCGAATCGAGGCGAGAGGGCGTTATCGACCAGAAATCTCACTCGCCGCTGGCTAGTGGCAGCGTCCGCTCTCGGACGGCTTCAGCAGCGAATCGCAGCGCCTCTCGTATGTCCGGGCGTTCGAGGTCTGGATAATCGGCGAGGATGTCGTCCTCTGTGACACCCTGCGCTACCAATTCGACCACCGTGGCAACGGGAATCCGCAGAGACCTGATGCAGGGCTCGCCCCCCATCTGATCCGCTCGCGCGGTGATGCGTGTGA
>Ga0114999_10004902_pt1 | contig 15991 bp, 8 predicted proteins | sample ArcticOcean_MG_C_3_FD_89820 | JGI IMG/M metagenome (GOLD analysis project Ga0114999, IMG submission 89820) | Marine microbial communities from western Arctic Ocean - ArcticOcean_MG_CB8_126 | ecosystem: Environmental > Aquatic > Marine > Oceanic | place: Arctic Ocean: Canada Basin | collected...
CCATTTTTCCAAAACAGCAGATTTCCTTCTTCATCTCCTAGCATTAAATCTGTTTTGTTGTCTCCACTAAAATCTGCAAAATGTGGTGTGCTGTAGCCGATGCTCTTGATGTTTTGCCAGTGTGCAGCCTCCAGATTCCAGCCCCTCAGTGCAGGAGATCTTTTAGGCGGTAAATGGCTTAGCAGACTTAAAAAACCTTCACGGCCACCAACTACGAGATCAGCATGTTCATCTGAGTTCCATTTCCAAAAAGTTGGCGCCGCATTGGCTTTCAACTGAATTCCGGAAATACGCGTGTTACGCAGAACAAAAGACGGTGCTGTTTTACTTCCCTGATTTTCATAGTAAATAATCAAACCTTTACTATTTCCAACAAGCAGATCCAGATCAGCATCTCCATCCATGTCTTGTAGTAAAGGAGTACTGAAACTTCCAACATCAATTTGCGAAATATTCAAGTCATGGACTATCCACTCCGGTTTTTTTGCAGAACCGCGGTTTAGCAGCAATTCCAATTTACCACTTTTATTTCCACTGATGATGTCTAAATCTCCATCTCCATCAATATCTGCTAAAACAGGTGAACTGTATTGTCTTTTATTTTTTTTCAGGGCAGGAAAATGAATTGGGTACCAGTCAGTTCCGCTCTCAGCCCTGTTTTCAAATGCAAATATTTCACCAGAACGACTGCCCATTAGGATGTCGAGACGCCCGTCCTTGTTCCAGTCACCGCTTGTGAGGTTCGAATGCCGCTGACTGCCACTTAAACTCTCTATCTTAAAAAAGTTTCTACTGGCTAACCAGAGTTGATTCCTAGTAATAACTCCCTGCAATTTAAGTTTTTCAATTTTCTTATTAATAACGGGAGTTTTAGCATCTTTTTCTCCATCTGTAATTGCAGCATCTGTCTGCACTGAGTTCTCTCCGGTTTCACCCTCATTTGCAGGTTTGGCCTCTGCTTCCGCTTCAGAGTTTTCTTCAACAGCAATATCTACCCCACTTTCTTTCTCGGCTAAGCCGGAATCTGTTGAAAGAGTAGCTTCATCCAGATTATTGTCAACACTGAGGTCGGGGCGTAAAATATAGGGTTGCAGCTCTTCCATGCCTGTTATTTTTACCTCTGCTGGTACTCCGAATGCTACAGCAAGAGTGGTTAGACACTCAGGCAAGCCTCTTAATTGCTTGCAGGCTTGCGAAAGAATATTTTCAAAAGAAGCGGACTTATCGAGTTTTTCCAATTGAAGGTCTGAAACTTTACTCAACTGATCCATTAGAACTTCGTTGTTTTCGTAATAGATAACCATGGATGAGGATGTACCTAAAAATAATTCCGGGAAATTATCATGGTTCAGGTCTTTGAATGTAGGAGCAACGTTGCCTCCGCCATCAATAAACTGGAAATGCTTTGATTTTATTCTCCATTGTGGTGCAAAGCGATCTCCGCTGTTAAGATAATAATTTATTTTTCCATTTGATTTGCCTACAACCAGATCCAAATCTTTATCCTGATCCCAGTCTACCAACTCCGGAACCGCATCAATCTGCGGTGCAATGTCTGTAAGCAGTTCAGGTTGGTATTTGCAGCGTAAATCAGGTGGTTCGGCAACATTAAATGCCGCACAAAAAACTGCTTCATCTGTCATTCCGGAATTGAAAAATATATGAACTTTACCAGATCTTGTGCCGATTAATAAATCCAAGGCACGGTCACCGTTTACGTCCGCAAAACGAGGGACAATGTTTCCTCCAAATTTTAAACCCATGTAAATTGGAGTTTTACGGAAAAAAATCGGACTGAGTTGGTTTCCTCTATTTTCATAATGAAAGATATGTCCATCTTTGGAGCCAATAAATAGATCAAAGTCGCCGTCATCATCGATGTCCGCAAACTCAGGTGCGGCATTACTGCCTACATCCAGGACAGTTTTCAGCAGGGTGGGTTTGTTTTGTTCATCTATACCTTCATGGATCACCACAAAATCTTCTGTTTGCAATTCAAAGAGCGGAACCGAAGAACTACCTTGATTAACAAAAAAAGCAATGCGGCCATCTGCTTTTCCGACAAACAGATCCTCGTCACCGTCATTGTCTATATCTACAAAACGTAACTGACTACGTGCAAAACTGCGTGTGTAAAGCAGCTTGCTTTTGCCTTTAATTTTTCCGTAAAACTGAGGGATCCAGTTATATGACGGAGTTAAAACATCTTCTTCTGCAAAGACTTGAACACGTGTTCCAGAAAGAGTGAACAGGATCAGTAAAAGCAGTGGAAAGAGCAAAATATTGAAAATTTTTGAGGCCTTGAACATGAATCACAAGGATTTGGAAAAAAGGGTAGGGATTGAGTGAAGTTGCCGTAAAACGCTTTATTCTTTAGTTATTTGTCTCAGTGATGCTGAACCTTTGAATAACTTGTAAAGTTGATTTTAGGAACCGGATCATGTATAAGTTTATTGTGTTTCAACAACGAAATTTATAGACTCTTGACCAACATGTCAACTTTAATTTAAGTGAAGACAAGTTGATGGAAATAGTTTTGGATCTATTTTTAAGTGAAAATATGTCTCTAGTTTTGCTTTTAGTTTGTTTTTCCATTGTCATCTGGTCTGCAATTATGCACTTCAGATTTCTTGAAATTAATGCTGAATATGTCCTCTCCAGTAGGCTCAGGACAAAATCACTCTGGTGATGCCTTATTTGCTTTTACACTAAAGTCTTGTCTGTTGATGCACAAGCTCGGTATGTTTATTACTCTTAAAATTTACTCTAAATAATAAAGGCTGCATCAATATGATTGCTGCTTAATTATCAAAATTATTACAAGGAATTAAAATGGAATTGAAAATTGAAATCAGCAATAAGCCTCTTAAAGAAGAAAAACTCGAAGCACTAGTTGTTTTTGTCGCAGAAGACACAGATGTGTCTGGTAGCGGACTTAGTGATCTTCCGGATGAGTTAAAAAAACAACTAAGTACTGCTCTCAAACTGAGAGTATTTAACGGAAAGAAAGGTAGCAGCCAGCACTTTGTCTCAGGCTATTCAAAAATACCGCAAATGTTAGCGATTGGAGTAGGTAAAAAAAATGAACTGGACACGGAAACTCTTCGGCGTGCTGCCGGAAAAGCAGGTAAAATGCTGCCTGCACTTAAAGCAAATACTGTCGGATTCGTGTTGACTTCTTTTCTCCAAAAAACAACTGAAACTGATGCAGGACAGGTACTGGTTGAAGGCTTAACATTAGGTGCTTATGAGTTCAATGCTTATAAAAAACAGGAAAATAATAAATCAACTACTAAATTCATCAAAGTTCATTGTTGTAATCCTGAAAAACTTTCTTCTTTGAAATCCTTAAAAACTGGAAAAATACTCGCTGATGGAACAAATATGGCGAGGACTTTAGGTAATACTCCTGCAAATGATTTGAAACCTAAAGATTTGGCTTCCGAAGCAAAAATAATAGCGAAGCAGTACAAAATGGAATGTACTGTTATTGAAGAAAAAGAAATGAAAAAGCTTGGCATGGGGATGCTGTTGGGAGTTTCACGTGGTTCAAGAGAACCAGCGAAACTTATTGTTATGGAGTACAGTCACCAGAAGGCAAAACAGACGATTGCTCTTGTCGGCAAAGGAGTAACATTTGATTCAGGTGGAATTTCACTCAAGCCTGGAAAAAACATGGATGAAATGAAATTCGATATGTGTGGTGCCGCAGCTGTTTTAGGGGCGATGAAAGTCATAGGTCAGTTAAATCCAAAACTAAATGTTATTGCTGTCATTCCAACTACAGAAAATATGCCCGGAGGTGACGCACAGCGTCCGGGAGACATCGTAACAGCGCATAACGGTAAACGTGTCGAAATCCTCAACACAGATGCGGAAGGTCGGTTGATTTTGGGTGATGCACTTAGTTATGTGGTTAAGGAATTCAAACCGGATGCAGTTGTAGACCTGGCGACTTTGACAGGTGCTTGCATTACCGCGCTGGGACACCTCACAACTGGTGCAATCACGAATAATGATGACTTGATGGAACAGGTACGTAAAGCAGGAATTAACAGCGGTGACCGCGTTTGGCAACTGCCGAGTTTTCCAGAATACGGTGAATCAATAAAAGGAAAATATGCAGATTTGCAAAACATAGGTGTCGGCGATTCCGGCACTATCATCGGAGGATTGTTTTTAGAGCATTTTATTGATGGAACGCCCTGGGTACATCTTGATATTGCCGGAACATCCTGGAATGTAAAGCACATCGGTTATCAACCTAACAGTGGTGCAACAGGGGTTGGAGTGAGACTGCTCGTTGATTTGGTGCAGAACTGGAAAACGCTAAAATAAGCTTTACAAATTAAAGTTGAATTTGTTGAAGATTGAATAATGAATAAAAGTCGCGACACTCAATATCACAAACTGATCAAGAAACTGATCAGTACTGAACGTGCAGGATTGCTGAAAAGCGTTTTAGAACCACTTAAGCCAGTTGAAATTGCTAATGTTTTGCTGCAGTTGAAATTGCAGCATCAACTGGTAGTGCTGGAAAATCTTGAAAGAGAAATTTCTTCAGAAGTGCTTAACAATTTGCAGGACTCTCCATCTATTCTTGGTGACATTGTAAAACAATTGTCTCCAGACAGATTGAGTGATGCAATCAAAGATATGCCGCAGGATGACGCGGCAGACTTTGTCGGACTCCTTGAAGATGATGAAGCAGATGCTCTACTTCAAAGACTTCCGGAAAAAGACCGCGAAGAACTGACCTATCTGTTGCAGTATGACGAGGAAAGCGCCGGCGGGTTGATGACCCCTTACGTAGTTGCGATACGAAAGAATCAAACAGTCGCGGCTGCGGTAAAAGAAATTCAAAAATTTATTAAAAAGGAAGGTTTTGAATTATTTTATACAGCTTATGTCGTTGATGAATATGATCACCTGATTGGTACTATTGGTACTACAGAACTCTTATTGGCGGAGAGGAACTCGCTGATCGAAAATTTGATGAATCCTGAAGTAGTAGCAGTTGATCAGGATCTCGATCAGGAAGAAGTTGCACGGATTGCCAAGGAATACGATTTGGTTGTAGTTCCGGTAATAGACAAACATTTACGTTTAATAGGCCGTGTCACATTGGATGATCTGGTGGATGTGATTGTTGAAGAACATAATGAGGATTTGGGACACATTGCCGGAACAGGTGATGAAGAAGTTACTGAAAAATCTGTTTTACGTGCTTCCGGTGACAGGTTACCTTGGCTACTTATAGGATTACTTGGTGGTTTTTTAACCGCGATTGTGATGAGTTTCTATGAACATGCGCTGGTTTCACTACCGGATGTAACGTATTTTATCCCGCTTGTTGCAGCGCTTGGAGGAAGTGTCGGCATACAGTCTTCCTCAATCGTAGTACGCGGACTTGCTACCGGTGCTATACAAACTACTGATATGCTTGTTCGTCTTTGGAAAGAATTAAGGGTTGCGTTTTTAAACGGAATCATTTGTTCTTTCATTCTGACAGGGATGTCATGGTATCTGACCAATGATTTTGGAAGAGCTTTTACTTCCGGAATATCATTGTTAATCGTAGTCTGTTTTGCTGCAACTGTTGGATCTACAATTCCGATCATACTTAAACGAATGAATATCGACCCTGCTTTAGCAACGGGACCATTTATCACTACAACCAGTGACATCATAGGTATCGCAATTTATCTTGGTTTTGCTTTTAATGTCAACTTTTCTTCATTTTTGTACACCTGATTTTCAAATGCCTTTTCGAGATATTTTCGGACAAGAGCACGCTATTGATCTGCTTAACCAGTCAGTCCGGAGAGACAGGATGCCCCACGCATGGTTGTTTACAGGTCAGGCTAGCATAGGAAAATTCAAAACAGCTGTTGCTCTTGCACAAAAACTTAACTGCAGAAAATGCGGAGAAGACGCATGCGGAGAGTGTGATTTTTGTCTGCAGATCGCAGAACAAAATTTTCTGGATTATCAGGTACTGATTCCTGACGGCAAATTTATCAAGATCGATCAAATCCGCAAATCACTGAACTGGCTTCAACTCCATCCGGATCAAGCAAAAAAGCGGGTGATGATAATTGATGGAGCAGAACATTTGGGGAGGGAAGCGGCTAATGCTTTTTTGAAAACTCTTGAGGAACCTGCTCCTCATACATTATTGATTTTGATTGCAGAATCAGCACAACAGCTGCCGGAAACCATTGTATCACGCTGTCAGAAAATCCGCTTTCGACCTTTGTCTGAAAAAATTTCTGAACGTATCTTGAGGCAAACTACGGATTTGACAAACGAACGTATACAGTTATTGAATGCGTTCAGCATGGGCAGCGTTAATGGGAACTTGGCCACAAAACTTGAACTCATGGAAAAAGTTCAGCAAACCGCTATCGGCTGGTTGACCACTTTTTCTGAGGCAACTCTAGAAGAAATGCTGCGTACTTGTGAAATTTGGGGCAAGTCGAAAAATGAAGAATGGAGTTTGTTGCTTGATTTTCTAGAAACGTGGTTTCGTGATTTAACGTGGCTGCATCATGGTCTTCCTGAAGAAAAGTTGATTAACAGTACAATTAATTCTGCGGACAGCCGTATTTCGGAATTAAGGGATTCTGCGGAGCATTTTAATTTACAGCAAATTCATGAAATATTTAGCAGAATAGCAGAATCAAGAAGGGCAATTGAACTCAACGCAAATAAGTCCCTCGCTGTTGAATCGCTTTGTTTGCACATGTACAGTCGTGCGGCATGAACTTTAAACTAATATATATTTACAGGACTTTAGCTGTGAAACAGAAATTTTCATCTCTGCTTCTTTTATTTTTTGCACTAACCTTTTTTTCTGCTGTTTCAGGAGCAGTTGCCCGTCAACCAACACCCACGGAACTTGAAGCAATTCAAAAGGAAACAGTGGTTGTGTTTCAAGACTTTCTGCAATTCTGGCAGGAGGAACGCTATTTTGAACTGTACAAATACGGTAAACAACAGTCCACAAATCAAATTACTATCGAGGAATTTGCGACACGGATGGTTGAGCTTGATTGGGTTCCGGTCGGTTTGGTTCCTGAAAAAAAACCTGAAATATTATATCGATACCGTACATTGCTTTATGTGAACGCAGCTATTGTTTTTCGGCATAAAAGCAATTTCGATTTGCAGTTCACAAAGCATCAGTCTTTTCTGTTGCTTAAGGAAAGCGGAAAGTGGCGTTTCGATTTACTGCAAATGATCCGCTCTCCTTTTTATTCTCCACCACAATAGACTATAGATAATTTTTAAACTGCCTGAAACAAAATGGCCGAAGACGATGTCAGCTTAGTCGGTACTCTGGAAAAAATAGTGTACAGCAATCCGGAAAACGGTTTTTTGATTGGTACTTTTCTGACTGAGAACTCCACCAGATCAATTACCGTAAAAGGCATTGTTTTCAACACACGTGAGCGTGACACATTACGCTTAAAAGGTTACTGGGAGAATCACAAAGTTTACGGTCGGCAATTTTCGATTCGCGAGTTTATGCCGGTTGAACCAACTACTGTGGAAGGAATGGTACGTTATCTTTCTTCTGAAGTATTTAAAGGAATAGGCGAAAAAACGGCTAAGCATATCGTCAATAAGTTTGGCAAAGATACGTTCAAAATTATTGACAGTTCTCCTGAATTATTGTCAAAAGTAAAAGGTATAGGCAAAAAACAGCGGAAATCACTACTCGCTGCCTGGGATGAGCAAAGAGGTCTGCGTGATGTGATGACATTTTTGCGAGGTGTCGGAATATCACACGCATATGCTCAACGCATTTTTTCAAAAAACGGTTTGAACAGTATTCCTTTGATCAAAGCCAATCCGTATCAATTGACGGATATTACGGGAATAGGTTTCCTCACCGCGGATGGAATTGCGCGTAATCTTGGATTCGATAAAAATTCTCCGCATCGTGCTGCAGCAGGTTTGCTCTATATGCTGGAACAACAGGCACTTAATGGTCATACCTGTTTTCCACGACAGGCTCTGCTCGAAAAAACCGCACAAGAACTTGATATTGAAGCCGAAATGCTTAAGTCATCAATCAGGCAATTGCTGGATGATAGCTTACTGTACAGTGAGAAAATCCAAGATAAAAACGTTGATGAAAAAGAATTAATTTATAGACCGCGTTTTTATAAAGCAGAACAGAGAGTTGCAGAAAATATTTACCGTATCCTTAACAGCGAAGCTTATACCGTTTTTGAAGGTGAATCCTCACTGATCGATGAACAGGAACAGAAGGTCGGATTAAAACTCGATCCTGCTCAGAGAGAGGCTGTGGAAGCCGCTCTTCAGCATAAAGTTTTGATCATCACCGGTGGTCCCGGAACAGGCAAAACGACAATTGTGCGCTTCATGCTTGGATTGATGCGCCCCAGAATTCCCTCAATCGGACTTGCTGCGCCGACTGGACGTGCCGCCAAGCGTATAACAGAAACAACCGGTTCCGCCGCTTCTACAATTCATCGTCTCCTAGAAGCAAGCAACATAGGGTTTCAGCGTGACCGGGAAAATCCGCTTGCGCAGGAATTGCTGATCCTGGACGAGACCTCGATGATTGATACTCTGCTGATGGATAATTTCCTGGAAGCAGTGCCTTCAGCGTCACGTCTGATCCTTGTTGGAGATGTGGATCAACTGCCCTCAGTCGGAGCCGGAGCTGTGCTTTTGGATTTGATTGAGTCCAGCACAATTCCAGTGGTACGTCTCGATCACATTTTTCGTCAGGCCGCAGACAGTTTTATAACCGTCAATGCCCACAAGGTTCGTCAAGGTGAAGTACCTGATTTTAGTGCTTTAAGGCAGAAAGCAGAAGCGGATGAAGAACTGCTGGATTTCTACTTTATTAAAGAGTCAAATCCAGAAAAAATTGTAGAAAAAATTCTGTTAATGAGTACCGAAAGGATTCCGCAGCGTTTTGGGTTGGATCCGATGATGGATATTCAGGTGTTAACACCAATGCATCGAGGAGTTACTGGATCTATACACCTTAACCGGAAACTGCAGGAAAAAATGAATCCTGATGGCAAAGGTCTGGAATACCGTGAACAGTGGTTCCGGATTGGAGACAAGGTGATGCAGCAGCAAAATGACTATGAAAAGCAGGTTTTTAACGGTGATCTAGGAAGAATAGTTAATTGTGACCAGAAAACAAAAGAACTGCATGTTAAATTTGAACAGGGAATTGTACATTATCAGGGGAAAGAGTTAGATCAGCTTTCGCTGGCCTATGCGATAACAGTTCATAAATCTCAGGGCAGCGAGTACTCAGCTGTGATTTTACCCCTTACTACACATCACTACATGATGCTGCAGCGGAATTTGCTCTATACCGCAATTACACGCGGGAAACAGTTGGTAGTTTTGATAGGTACAGAAGCGGCAATTAGTAAAGCAGTTGAAAATGAAGGCACAATGCGCCGTTTCACTGGTTTACAGCATCAATTGTCCGAACTGGGACTTACTCCATTATTTTGAGTTGAATTTAGAAAAAGTATGAACAAAATATTTTCTGGTAAAAAAATGAAACGGATTGGTCTGGCAAGTATATTTTTGTTGTTGTTAAATATTTCTTTCTGTTTTGCTGAAACCGGAGTAACACCAAGAAGCATTGTTCTGGCAACTCATCAGCCTCTAAGCGGTCCGGCAAATGAATATTCTGCAATTGGCAAAAGCGCCCTTGCATATTTCAAATATGTGAACGATCAAGGAGGAATACATGGCCGATTCATTGATTTGAAAATAGTAGATGATCAGTTGAAACCGGAAATGGCTGTTCAAGGTTTGACTGAACTGACAGTCAAAAGTGATATATTTGCTGTATTTAGCGGTATTGGCGGCAAAACGCATCAAGCTGTTTATCCTTTGTTAAAACAGCAAAAAATCCCCAGTTTTTTTGTAGGCTCAGGACTTCCGGAATGGACTCAGCCTGTACGTGCGAATGTGTTTGGTTTTATGCCGACCGCTGATACCGAAGCACGTGTGATAGGAAAATTCCTGACTGAAAATCATGCAGGTGCAGAACTGATCATCTGGTATGCGGAAAAACCAGTTTATTTGAGAGCAGTAAAAGCTTTGACAAATGAATTGTTCGGCGTTTCCGCCAAATTGTTGCCAGGAAAAACCGGTAGATTGACCGCGGAATTGGAGCTTATAAGTGAGAGACAGCCCGATTTGCTTGTAGTTTTGGGTGATTTCAGTGATCAACTGGATTTTTTAAAAGCATCTACAAACTTAAATATTCCAGTTTTTACAGGTCACACGCTTGCCGACAGTCGACTTCCAGAGTGGCTGAACAGCAAACTTGCATCACGTGTACGTGTTTTAACTGCATATCCACTGATTGTTGAAACTGAGCACCCAGGCAATAAATTACATCAGCAGATATTAACAGAATACGCTCCACAATTGTCTGCCAATCGCTGGACGCTGTACGGTCAGGCCGTGGCTGAATTAATGGCTGAAGTTTTGAAGCGCACCGGTCGTTCACTGAGCAGACAAAAAGCCGTCATTGCCGCAGAGAATATAAATCAATGGCAGGGAAAATTGCTCCCTCCGGTATTGCTAGATTCACGTAATCATCTGGCACTCAGTTCTTTCCGCATTTCTCAAATATCACCTGGCAAGGTTAATCACTTGTCTGAATGGATTGACGGACGATGAACATGAAATCCTCCAGAGAGCCGCCACAAAGCTCTAGGTTTGAAGAAAAAGAGAGAAGTAATAACATCACCAATAAAACCGTTTTAGCAGGAGAGAAGGGGCATTTGGTTAGTTTTCCATTTACTAAAGCTGCAGAAAGTCTGGTTTCAAACGCGTTGTCCAATCAGCAGGTGCTGGCATTTCCGACCGAAACTTTTTATGGCCTTGGCGGAAACGCTTTTTCAGCAAGCGTGGCGGATCGTGTTTACAGAATTAAGGAGCGTCCCCGAAAAAAACTGCTTCTTGTTTTGATTACTCCGCATTGGTTGCCGCGTCTTTGTGAGTGGAACGATTCACGGATAAATGACTTAATTGATGAGTTTTGGCCGGGGCCTCTGACCTTGATTTTAGCTGCGAATCCTGAACTGCCAAAGCACCTTCAAAATAACGATGGAACTTTGGCGGTACGTTACACCAGTTCTCAGGCTGCACAAAGACTGATTGAGCTGGGTGATTGTCCGCTCATAGGTACTAGCGCCAACCTCACGGGGATGGCTGAATGTTCTACTGTAAAGCAAGTTGTAGATCAGTTAAAAAATCAGCTAGATCTGATAATTGACGGCGGAGAACTGTCAGTAATTCAGCCTTCAACAATCGTAAATTGTTCCAGCAAAAATTTTAAAATACTGCGTCATGGTGCAATTACTCTGACGGAACTGAATCGAATCTGTGAGGTGGGTTGACACTTTGGTTATATTTTATTTTTTTAGTTTAAAAAAAACTGTCATATAAGATGAACTCGTAAAAAGTCTAAATGGTACACTTTTATGTCATTCCCGCTTTCGCGGGAATGACAATTATTTACAAATGCATAATATAAAATATCAGCTAGCAAGTCATTTTGAGCGAAGCGAAAAATCTTGTATAAGTGGCTTCTCTAATGTCTTTAAAATTTCTCACTGCACTCGAAATTGCAAATTGTAGCATCCAAAAAATTTACGACATCCAAGAAAAACCCCGAGTAACAAATACAAATTTCCAAGCTGATTCAAGTCTGCATCAAATGATTCAGTTAGATTGGAAAAATAGAAAACTCCCCCACCGGATTACATATTACGACGATACTTGCCGCCGAGTTGATAAAGATGCTGAGTGATTTGCCCCAATGAACAGACCTGCGCGGCATCCATCAAAACTTCAAAAAGATTGCTGTTATCCAGCGTTGCATTACTGAGTCGCTGCATCATGGTATTCTGTTCTGCTTCGTGGAACTTGTGGAATTGTTCCAGATCACGAATCTGCATGGTTTTTTCTTCTTCTGTAGAACGTGCTAGTTCAATTTCTGTATCCTCTTGCGGAGGATTTGGATTCAGAAAAGTATTTACGCCCATGATAGGCAACTCTCCGGAATGTTTGAGCGTTTCGTAATAGAGCGATTCTTCCTGAATTTTATTGCGTTGATACATCGTTTCCATTGCACCTAAAACACCTCCTCTGTCGGAAATTCGTATAAATTCAGCCAAAATGGATTCTTCCACCAAATCAGTTAATTCCTCGATTAGAAAACTTCCCTGCAACGGATTTTGATTTGAGACTTGTCCCAACTCATGATTGATGATGAGTTGAATCGCTAAAGCGCGGCGCACTGATTCGGCTGTGGGCGTGGTGATTGCCTCGTCGTATGCGTTGGTGTGGAGTGAATTACAATTGTCGTAAATGGCGTACAGAGCCTGCAGAGTAGTCCGAATGTCATTAAAATCGATCTCCATCGCGTGCAGTGATCTTCCGGATGTCTGGATATGATATTTTAGTTTTTGCGAACGTTCGTTTGCGCTGTACAAATCACGTAAAGCTACAGCAAAAATCCGACGCGCCACCCTTCCGATCACAGCATATTCAGGATCCATCCCGTTGCTGAAAAAGAAACTCAAATTACGTGCAAAATCGTCAATCGATAATCCGCGAGCTAGATAGTACTCAATCAGGGTGAATCCGTTGGCCAGCGTGAAAGCGACTTGGGTGATTGGATTTGCTCCGGCTTCTGCGATGTGATAACCGGAAATGCTGACAGAATAAAAATTTTGGATATCGTTAGCGGTGAAGTATTCCTGCATGTCGCCCATCATACGCAGGGCAAAATTTGTGGAAAAAATGCATGTGTTCTGTGCCTGGTCCTCCTTTAAAATATCAGCCTGAACTGTACCGCGAATATTGTTCAAAACTGCTGTTTTAATCGTTGCGTATGTTTCCGCGTCCACAAAATTATTTCCGGATAAACCAAGTAAATTCAAACCGATACCATCGTGATTAAGCGGACGATTCATCCGGTATTCCGGAACCTCAACTCCGCGTTTTTGATAGCGTTCACGCAGAATTTTTACGGCATCTTCCAAACGTCCGTTTTCACGCAAATATTTTTCAATTTGTTGATCCACGGCCGCATTCATGAAAAAAGCTAGTACAATTGGCGCAGGGCCGTTTATGGTCATCGATACGGATGTGTTCGGCAATAGCAGATCGAATCCGGAATAAAGCCTTTTTGCGTCGTCAACCGTGCAGATAGAAACTCCGGCATTGCCGATTTTTCCGTAAATGTCAGGACGTGCATGTGGATTCGCACCGTAAAGCGTTACTGAGTCAAATGCGGTGCTGAGGCGTGTCGCAGGCTGTCCCTCCGCCAGCATATGAAAACGTTGATTTGTACGTTCCGCAATTCCCTCTCCGGCAAACATGCGTGTCGGATCCTCACCTTCACGTTTAAACGGAAAAACTCCGGCAGTGAATGGAAAACTTCCGGGAAAATTTTCCAGACCCAACCAGTTCGTAATTTCGCCCCAATCATTAAATTTAGGCGTAGCAATTTTAGGAATTTTTAGTCCGGAAAGGCTGATGCTGTAATTCGAGATTTCCAGAGCTTTACCACGTACATCAAAAAGAAAATTATCATCCAGATATGCTTTACGATTTGTATGAAATTCACTCAGTTGTAGCCGAATTGATGCCGGAAGTTTGTCCAGTTTATCGTTGTAAAGTTCCGCAATGTGACGCAAATTTTCCGGAACCTCGCTCATTTCAAAATTAATAACTCCGGTACTGTTCTGCAGTTGTGAGGTTTCAGGGAGTATTTCGGTGAAGTCTGCAGATTTTGCACTACTTGTCATTTGCTGAATTGTTCCGTGCAGTTGTCCGCATTCAGTTGCAAGGATTGAATTGTCGCGGACTTCCTTTTTGTAGTTACGTACACTGGTGGCGATTTGCCGCAAATATTCTTTGCGGTCAGCCGGAATTAACTCCGTCGCTTTGGAAACAGCAAATTCCGCTTTGTGACTGCGTGTCCAGTTGAGAGATTTTTTATTGATCAGTGTTTCAATCAACTGATGATAAAACCAATTGGTCCCGTTGTCGTTGAACCTGTTTGCGACGACACCAAAGACAGGAATTGTTAGCGGCTCTGACTCGAACTCAAGATGACTGCGCTGATACTGTTTGCGTACAGCTAGCAGGGCGTCTTCCGCACCTGGTTTGTCAAATTTGTTGATCACAATGCAATCCGCAAAGTCAATCATATCAATCTTTTCCAGTTGCGTTGCCGCTCCGAATTCAGGCGTCATTACGTAAACACTCAAATCGACCAGGTCCGAAATTTCTGAATCGCTTTGACCGATACCTGCCGTTTCAACAAAAATAAGATCAAAACCAGAATATTTTAACAAACGCACTGTGCTTTCCAACGCAGCTGAAGTCGCCAAATTCGAACGGCGGGTAGCGAGTGAACGCATAAAAACCCTTGAGTCGTTAATCGCATTCATCCGCATTCTGTCCCCTAGCAGAGCGCCGCCTGTTTTACGTTTGGACGGATCAACTGAAACGATTGCAATTCTCTTTTGCGGAAATTCAACGAGACAACTTCGTACTAGTTCATCTGTTAGACAAGACTTTCCTGCGCCTCCAGTACCGGTCAGGCCGATTACAGGAACCTCAGATGAGGAAAGTTGATCAAATACTTTTTTCGCAACTTGAGGATTTTCCGTATTTTGCTCTAACCATGTCAGGCTGCGTGCAATATGCTGGATATTCCCCCCAGCCAATTCCTCTACCTGCGGTTCAAAACTGTCCGGTAACAGCTGAAAATCAGCACGTTCCAGCATATCGGCAATCATGCCCACCAAACCAAGTTCACGTCCGTCTTCTGGAGAGTAAACCCGCTCAACACCGTATTCCATCAATTCCTGCATCTCTGAAGGAATTATGACACCCCCGCCACCTGCAAAAACTTTTATATGTCCAGCTCCCTTTTCACGTAGCAAATCAATCATGTAACCGAAAAATTCCATGTGACCGCCCTGATAAGAACTGACAGCAATCCCTTGAACGTCTTCCTGAACGGCGACATTTACAATTTCCTCAACTCCCCGATCATGACCGAGATGAATCACTTCAGCGCCCTGAGACTGCATGATGCGGCGCATGATGTTGATGGCGGCATCGTGTCCGTCAAACAAACTTGTCGCGGTAACGAAGCGTACGTGATTCCGGAGTGTGATTGCCTGTTTTGTAGGTTGTGGAGAGTTCATGTGCTAACTATTATCTGTGGTTAAATAAATAATCAACTCAATGTTTATTGCACTGTTTAAAAAAAACAGTACAGGAAGTGTTTTGATTGTAACTATGCTAGTTTAGCTAGCAATGGTTTGAAAGCTAATTGTCGGCTATTCTGGTTCCGAATCTCTTGTTTTAGCAAATTAAGTCATGATGTATTCATATTTGTAAAAAGAAAAAAGCAGCCAAATCATTCAGTGTTTGAATTTACTTCTCTTCCTGTTGCCAACTGATATATTTTGAGCAGATGATCTTCAGTCACATCAATAAAAGTATCCATTTGACTGAGCGCGTAAACAAAATTCGCGTGATCGACAGGAGCATAAGCTTTATGAGTCGTGTCGAGTCCGGACGCTTTAGATATTAAAAAAGCTGGATAGCGACGCGAGTGAAAGAGAGCGTTAAACAAGAGTGCGACCAGTATGATAGTGACTGTATTGACCGCAATTGGAGTCAGGACATACTCATAACCCAAAGCATGAATGTTTGGTACTCCGATCACCGCCGCCAAAGCAGTTGGACCTCCGGGAGGATGAATACAACGGGCATAATACATAGCACCTATTGCTAATCCAACACTAGCTGCGGCGGCGATTCCTCCACCAGCCAGCCATTGAGCACACGCCACCCCGATGCAGGCTGAAATAAGATGTCCACTGAATAGATTCCAAAGCTGCCCAAGCGCACTATGCGGTACTGCAAAAAGGAGCAC
>Ga0114999_10004906_pt1 | contig 15984 bp, 15 predicted proteins | sample ArcticOcean_MG_C_3_FD_89820 | JGI IMG/M metagenome (GOLD analysis project Ga0114999, IMG submission 89820) | Marine microbial communities from western Arctic Ocean - ArcticOcean_MG_CB8_126 | ecosystem: Environmental > Aquatic > Marine > Oceanic | place: Arctic Ocean: Canada Basin | collected...
ATAATTATTTTTCTTATAATTATAATATCTTTTACAAAAAGTAGTTTCAAATTTAGCTATAGAAGTTTCACTTTATAGTTTTCATAATTCTACATGAAGTTTGAATTTTAAAAGAAATCTAGTATGAATCTTCCAAGTGATTATTTGATCTAACTAATTCTTTATTCCATAATCTTTCTAGAGAATATCTAGGCTTCCACCCTAATACATCATAAGTTTTTTCACTGTTAAATTTTTTATGAGGAAGATTGGGTGAAATAAAAAATGATTCTAAATTAGTAGCTAGCTTATCTTTTGAAACCTCTACAGCACATCTAACTGCTTCTCCACAATCTATCCATGAAGTAGTGAATGGAGTCATATCTGTACTCATTTCAGTTGGTTCAAAATCAGGAGTAGTAAGATCTAAATGATGCCTCATATTGTAATAAAGTAATGTTATTACTTGTATCCCAAATTGATTGGAATATTTTTTGCATATTTCTTGACCTAAGTATTTACTAATTGCATATAGTCTAGTTCCTGGTTGTGGAGGCATATCTGGATTTAAATTATGATCCCATTCTTCATACGATGGTCCAACCATTTGAAAATGAGGGCCTGTATTAATAACTCTTTTTATATTATTTTGTTTTGCAGCTTCCATCATACTGTAATTACCTTTTGTAGATACATCAAAAGCTAGTTTTCTATCATGTCTTAAAACGGCTAGATTAACTATACAATCCATACCTTCTGCAGCTTTTACAACACCATCTAAATCGTCTACACTTAATTTCAAATAATCTCCCTGATATTCTTTTGGAGGTTCGTTAATATCAGTCAATAAAATCTGATATTTATCCTTTAATGCTTTTATAACCCACGGACCAAGCATTCCTGTACCGCCTAGTATAAGTATTTTCATGACTTACTTTCATTATTAAATAAATTTTCAATTTTTGTTGTCAAATATTTTTGACCTGTAAATGAATCTTGTAAATGTAAATTTAACCAGCTTGCCCCTGTTTTTCTAGCAGAAATAAAAGCAACATTTTTTGATTTTTTTTTCTCTTCTTCTTCAAAATCAATTTCTAGTAAATTTAAAATATTATTTTTTAAATTACTTTTGGAAAGAAAAGAATTATCTTTAATAAATAAATTACCAACTCTTAAATTTATCACTTCAAAAACTTTGTCTCTAGCAAATTCTTTGCATACATTTTCTGATAAATATGCACAAAGTAACTCAATTTTTTTTACTGAAAAATCAGTATCCCAATTTTCAGTAATAGTAAGATTTGACTCATAATTTTCAAATAGCTCTAAACTTGAAATTGAAAATACTCTTGATACATTTTTTCTTCCTGCAGCAAATAGAAGGTCATATGTTAATCTTGTATGATAGTCTATCATTTCCATTGGATCTTTACTTTTAAATCCTTCGTATCCGATATGAATATATAAATCTATATTATTAAATATTTTTTCTAATGAATTTGATGAAGAAAAATCTAATTTTTTTTCATCAAAATAGCTGAGGTTGTGCTCCTCAAGACATTCTGCAAATATTTTGGACATTTTAGAATTTTGTGATGAAATTAATATATTCTGTTTATTGTTCATTGCAATTTATTTGTTGTAGTTTAATCTTAGTTATAAAAAATAATGAAGATTATATTATTCTAAACTAAAAAAATTAATTAAATAAAGGATTTGAAGATCCAAAAGCGTCAATAATTGAACCTGTTATAGATGAAGATTCTGAACTTACAAGAAATTTACATACATCTGCAATTTCAGAAGGTTTTATCATTGTATTATTTTTAACGGATTCTTCACCAAAAGCTTCTATGTAACCTTCAGTTACTACTTGTCCAGGGCATACACAATTCACGTCTATATTATATTTTTTTATTTCAGCTGCAAGGGATTCGGTAAAACTAATTAATCCAGCTTTAGTTATCCTATATGCAGTTCTTCCGGCTGCACCTTTTCTACCACCTATAGATGAAATATTAATTATTTTTCCATATTCATTTTTGATCATAGAAGGTAAAATTAATTTTGTTAACTTTACTGTATTAATAAGATTAACGTTGATAACTTCTACCCATTTTTCCATATCAAAGTCTATCAAATCAATTTTTTTATGTATGATAGCTGCATTATTGACTAATATACTGATATTTATATTAGAACTTTTTAGATAATTAATTATTTTATATATTCCTTTTTCATCTGAAAGATCTGCAGATATATAGAAAGAATTTATCCCATAGTTTTGCAATTGATTATTAATCTCTATTAATTTATTTTCGTTTCTTCCAGTCAAAACAACATCAATTTTGTTTTGAGCAAAATTAATAGCTATAGCTTTTCCTATACCTCTTGTAGAACCTGTCACTAAAGCAATTTGTTTTTTATTTGTCATTTTTTGTATTATTCCCACTTAAATGTTTTTATTCCTATAACAAAAGCTATGATTATCCATACTATCATTGTCATTAGTTCAGGTAATAGCTCTATAGTATTTGTTCCATACAATGCAGACTCTCTTAGAGAGCTTACTAACGGAGAAAGAGGAAGGTAATTAGTAATATTACTTAACCAAAAGGGTAAAACATCAGAATCAAAAAATACTCCTGATAAAAACATCATAGGAAAAGTTATAAGGTTAGCTATTGGAGCTGCATAGTCCTCATTGGGAGATGCCCCCGAAATTGCTAATCCTATAAATAAAAATAGAATAGATCCTAAAACTGAAAAAATAATTATATTTATCCAAGCAAAAATGTTTCCTAGAGCTATATCAATATTTAAAATTACTATCCCTATAAAAAATAAAACAAATGTTTGAATAACTATAATTAACAATCTACTAATCATTTGACCTATTAGAAAATGTGAAGGATCTATAGGGGTTGCTTGTAATCTTTTTAGAACTCCTTGTGTTTTATAACTTATCAAAGTAAAAACAACACCTAATATACCACTTTGCATTATTGATAGAGCTACTATTCCAGGAACTAAAAATCCTTTATAACCTTGATATTCATTTTCAAATATTTGTTCTTTTAAAATTATATTTTTTCCTAACTTATCTTCACTATCTTCACTTAATATATTGGTAATAATCATTTGGCTAATATCATAGAATTCTAATGCAATATTTTCTTTAGATTTTTCGTATGAAATTTCTAACCTTGGTGAATCTAATGTAAAGTTGCTTGGAATTATCATTACTGAGTCTATTTTTCCTTCTAAAATAGACTTCTCCATGTCAGATACTGAAATCATTTGAATTTCTAGATAATCTTTTTTTGTAAACTCTTCTAAAAAAATAGTTGATTCAGAACTATTTGAATAGTTTACAATTCCTAATTTAGGAGGAGAAAATTGACCAAAACCAAAAAAACCTATCCCTAACATCATAACTACTGGAAAAAATAATGACCAAAACAAGGATTGACGTCTTCTGAAATACATTTTAATTGTAGATTTAGCAATTATTAAATAAATTTTCATTAATTTTCTCTCAAACTTTTGCCGGTCAAGTTAATAAAAACATCTTCTAATGTTGCATCCTGAGATTTTTTTTCAATTTTGAATCCTGAATCTATGAGCTCTCTAATTAAATTTTTAGGAGTATCAATTTTTACAATTTTACCTGTATCAATTATTGCAACTCTATCGCACAATCTTTCAGCCTCTTCCATATAATGAGTTGTTATAATAATAGTTTTTCCGTTATTTCTTATTTCAGAAATTAAGTCCCACATATTTCTTCTTGCTTGAGGATCCAAACCAGTCGTAGGTTCATCAAGAAATAGTACTTTAGGATCATTAACTAATGCCACAGCAATAGATAATCTTTGCTTTTGTCCACCCGAAAGAGTCTTATAGTAAGAATTTCTTTTTTCAAGTAAACCAACTTTATCTAAGATATTCTCTATATTAGGATTTGTAGAATAAAATACAGAAAACATTTCAACTATTTCAAATAGATTTAACTTATCAAAAAATGAACATTCTTGTAGCTGTACTCCAATAATTTTTTTTACTTCTTTAGTATTTTTTTCTACATCTAAACCATCAATCTCTGTATAACCAGAGGAAGGTTTTCTTAAGCCTTCTAAAATTTCCACAGTAGTAGTTTTACCAGCACCATTTGGACCTAGCAATCCAAATATTTCTCCTTTGGAAACTTGGAAATTTATACCATTTAAAGCTGTAAAATTATCGTATTTTTTTACTAAATTTTTTACAGAAATTATTACTTCAATGTTGGACATATTATTTTAATTGTCTGATTTTTCTCTGCCAATTTAAAACCGATTCTTTTAATAAAGAAATGGATCTAATAGACAAAACCTTAGCACCTAAATCTAAATGTTCTTTAAGTGATCTTTATCAGGAAGACCTATAGAAAGATACATATCTGAAAGACTAAGCCAAGTTGCATCTATTTCTTCTCTATCTAGTATATCATCTATGTTTTCTATAGATTATTTAAATTAAATCAGTACAAAAAAAATAGTGTTTTTAATTAAAGATCTGTAATTAATATTTCTATCTTTACCATAGTTTTTTTCTAATAGTTTCATTAATTCTTAAGAAACTAAAAATTTGAATTAGTCATAAAAATGCTGAGAAAATTATTAAAAAAATGAGTCTTAAAAGCTCCACGGCTTTTAGTAACTTTATTAAAGATAATCTTAAATATCAAAATATACTTTCTAACCTTGACTTGATTTACTCTCAATATAAGAAGTCGTCCAGGTGCCTTAGTTTGGTCCATAAAGATCATTTAGACTTTCACCGTTAAATCTATTAGTAGTGATCAATGGAGTATTAGGAACATGTCTTATGATTTTTCCTGATACTCCATCTGAATTTATTTTATCTATTGATAGACCAGTTACTTCAGAAATAAACTTTATAGGATACCAAAGATATTTTTCAATTATTAAATTGACACCTCTACTCTTTGATGTTCCAAATATACTTTTATAATTATGAAATTTTATAATTCCTTCTTTGAATAGAGTTGGTGCATCAATAAATCCTTTTACTTCAGTTGATTTTGTAGAAAAGAAATAAATATCCTTATGCTCAAGAAATGACAGATCTTGATAAGGTAATGGGTAGCCACCTATCTTTTTGTAGTCTACATCAGGGGGAAAGCGCTTAGTTAAGCTTAAATAGTTTTGAAAATCTTGTTTTTTAAATTTATTAGGGTAATTTAAATCTAGTTTTTCAGTATCAAGATTCATAACCTGTAAGTAATCTGCTATATCTAAAATTATTTTATCCATAATTAATAATTTATATAAATAAATAAAAAATTACTACTTATTTGCCAACTCTATAAGAGTCCTGTCATTATCTTTTTAGAACATTAAAAAAAACTCTAAATGTTAGATTACTGTCATATGTCGAGTCGACATCCTTTATTAATGACCTATTTCTATATTTAGATAGTAAATCAATGTGACATATGTAACTAAAGGTTTTTTGAAATCGAATCATAGTATGGTTTTTTCTATGAAATCACTTAATTTTTACAGAAGTGTCACTTTCACCAAATTGATCATGTTGAAATAATTTCAAAATACTTTCTATTTTCTTGAAATCTACTTGTTGATAATCTTTTATAATATCCTGTTCGTTATATACAATTTTTAGTTTATAAAAAATGTCCCATCCTTCAAATACCACTCCTACTTTCAAAAATATATCTTCAAAATGATCGTTGAATTGAAAAATAGTTTTCATTAGAGGTTCATATTTACTTTCATATTTTCCTTCACCGTCAGTTTCTCCAAGTAACTCAACTTCAGCATCTCTATCATCTATGTATAATTCCTCATTTGAAATAAATACAATGTAATGTAATGTTCCAGCTATTTCTAAGATATCTTCTGTAGAATCATCATTGGTAAAATCTAAGTTAAGTATTTTTTCATCTAACAATTTTCTATATTTTAGAAATTCTATATATACATCAAAAAATTTAATTGGAGATCTAAGACTAATATCATCATTATTATTATTACGATCAAGTTTTAAGTAAGTTGAAAATTCAAATACTTCTGGTTCTCTATCAAATCCTTCAGAACTTGATTTTTCCGCATCAATAATAAGTTCATCAAGTTGCTTTTCATTGAGCTCAAGTTTTTTCATTAAAACACCGTAATCAGGAACCCCTCCTGTTTTATTCTTTTCAATCCTCATATATCTATTGAGTTTGTTAATTAGAATTCTATTCATATTCTCTTTCTATAATTCTTCTACTTTATAGAATCTAATTGCATTGTCATGAAACATTGCTGCTCTTTCAGATTCTGAATAGCCTTTTGAATATTTTTTGAATGCGTTATAGAGGACATTATAACTAAATGAAACTTTATCAACTGGAAAGTTAGATTCAAACATTCCTCTTTGAGGCCCAAATTTTTCTATACAATAATCTAAGAAATATTTCATTTGATTAGATAATTCTTCTGATCCTACAGGTTTATTTCTTAAGTGCCAATCATGCCCAGTTATTGGCATTCCAAGCCCTCCAAGTTTAATTTCAACGTTAGGACATTCAGAAAGATCTGAAATATTCTTTTCCCAAACTTTCAATACTTCATCTTTTTTATTAGCGTATTCTCCTACTAACAAAACTCCTCCTATATGATCAATAACAATTGGAAGATCAGGGACTTCTTTTGCTAGATTTAATAATTGAGGCAATTGATGAAAATACATCCAAGAATCAAAAGATAACCCCATTTTACTTAGCACTTTTGCTCCATCTATAAAATTTTTAGTATTCATTTGTTCTTGTAAGTTATAAACAGGAATTGAATCTACTTCTTTGTCATCATCCAAAGCTACAATATGTCTAATACCTTTGAATCTTTTAGGACTAGCTTCTAGTAAAGATTCTAAAATTGGTTCAACTTTATTCCCTAAATTTAAATTAGCATGCCCAATGATTGAAGCAGAAGCTCTACTTTTACCATATATTCCACTAGCACTTGCAGCTGATAAACCTTCTACAAATTCTACTTCTCCAACAGGTTTATAACTTTTTTCTAAATCAGCACTATACATTGCTCTAGCTTCAATAAAAACAGTAGAAGTTATATTATGATCGTTGATATCATCCAGTAATTCATGCAATAAATATCTTCCATAGGGAGTTCGCTCTACTCTTAAATCCCAATAATGATGATGAGGATCACATATAGGAAGTTCAGGTTCAATGATTTCTTCTTTTGTTATTTCTAGCCAGTCATTACCACCATATGGCATGTTATACCTCCACTTAAATTTTATTTAAATATTTAATAAACTACAAAGTTTTTATTTATCATATAATATAATATTTTCAAAGCAACATAATATTTTTGGGTTATATATGAATGAAAAATTAAAGAATCTACTTAATTTAGAGAACGAAAAATATATTGATAAAACTAAGAATTCTTATATAAAGCATCAAAACTCCCTAAATGTTATGCCTGGAGGGAATACAAGAACTACACAGTGGATGGATCCGTATCCTTTTTTTGTAAAAAATGCCAGTGGTCTTAATATTCATGACATAGACGGAAATAATTATTTAGATTTTATGTTAAATGCTACAACTCTTATCTTGGGTCATGCTCATCCTGAGATAGTAAGAACATTATCAAATCAAATTAAAGAAGGAACTGTTTATAGCGCTCCCACTGATGGACAATTTAAACTAGCAGACATACTAGTTAAAAGAATTCCTTCAATAGAAAAAATTAGATTTACAAATTCAGGAACAGAAGCCACAATGATGGCAATTATGGCAGCTAGATCTTATACAAGAAAAACTAAAATAGCTAAATTTGAAGGAGGATATCATGGAACTCACGATCATGTTTCAGTGAGTGTTTATCCTAAAAAAAGTGAATTAAATGAAAGTACCCACCCTGGAATTTCTGAGTATAGTTCTCAACCTAAGAGTATTTTAGAAGATGTCATTGTGATGCCTTATAATGACATAGAAAAAACGAAAGAACTTATAAATAAATATAAAGATGATCTATCATGCATTATATTAGAACCAATTATTTCAAATTTTGGTTATCTTCCTTTAAATTTAGAATTTTTACAGTTTATAAGAGATATTACAAAAGAATTAAATATTGTATTAATTTTTGATGAAATTCAAAGCTTTAGAGTTTCAAATGGAGGTGCTCAAGAAGCTTTTAATATAATTCCTGATATGACTACTTTGGGAAAAGTTATCGGAGGTGGACTTCCTATCGGAGCATTTGGAGGAAAAGATGAAATTATGGATTTATTTGATCCTACAAGTAAAAACTTTGACATTGCACATGCTGGAACCTTCAATGGTAATCCATTAACAATGGAAGCTGGAGTAACTGTTATGAATAATTTGAAACAGAATGATTTTATAAGTATGAACAACTTAGGTGAAGAATTAAGAAAACAGTTGAAATCTGTTTTTGATGAGATTGATTTGCCTGTTCAAGTTACAGGTTATGCTTCATTATTTGGTATAAATTTTAATGAAAATAAAATTATAGATTACAGATCTTTTATAAAGAATGATTCAGATATAGCAAAAGTATTTTTTGCTTATTTACGTAATAAAGGAATTCTACTACAAGTTAAAAACGCAGGTGCTTTAAATACATTAATGACTACCAATGAAATAGATTTTCTTGTAGATTCCACTAGAGAAATAGCCATTCAAATAAAAAAAGCTATTTATTAATTATGAATTTATATAAAGCCATTTATGATTCACCTGTCGGACTTTTATATCTAATTTCTAATGATCAAAAACTTCTTTTATTAAAATTTCATCTTAATGATAATAATTTCATAAAAAATAAATTGATAAATAAATCTAATAAAATTTTAGAAAAAACAAAAAAACAACTCTCCGAGTATTTTGAAGGAGATAGAAAAAATTTCGATATCCCTTTAGATTTTATATATGGAACTAATTTTCAAAAAAAAGTATGGAATCAATTAAGAAAAATAAATTATGGAAATACTGCAAGCTATAAATATATTGCAGAAAAGATTAATAATCCTAAATCTTATAGAGCAGTAGGGAATGCTAACAATAAAAATCTTATTTCTATAATTGTTCCATGTCATAGAATAATTTCCAACTCAGGTGATCTTGCTGGCTATGGTGGAGGACTTGATAAAAAGAAATATTTATTAACATTAGAGCATTCTAATCCCAATTAATAACAAATTTACCAGGAGCTCCTTTTGAAAATTTTTTATAGGCTGAAGGTGCTTCTTCTATATTAGATCTAGAAGTAATAACTGATTCTAAAGGTATTTTTCTCTCAGATGTAAATTCTGCTGCTTCTGCTAAACCAAATGTTGAAAATGTCCATGATCCTAACATTGTAAGATGTCTATGAATAATATGAGGTGTAGGCCTAAAAGTTACTTCTCCTCCTTCTCCTACAAGACATGTTTTACCGAAAACTCTTGTAGATTCGACTGCATCAACTCTTGTAGTAGCTAAACCTGCAGCTTCTAAAGTTGAGTGTGCTCCAAGACCATTTGTTAGTTCTTTTATCTGAGCTACAGAGTCTCCATTATTTGCATTTACTGTTTGCCACGCCCCAGAAGATTTTGCCATTTTTAATCTTTCTTCTGAAATATCAACTGCAATAATTCTTGCCCCCATTTCTATTCCAAACATCGTAGCAGCTAGACCAACAGGACCTTGGCCAAATATAGCTAAAGTTTCTAATCCTGAAATTTGTAATTTTTTTAATGCCTGAAATGCGGTACTAGCACCGCAAGCAAGATAGGCTCCTGTTTCAAATGAAAGTTCATCAGGTAAAATAACACAAGTAGATTGATGAGCAACCATATAATCTCCATGACCACCATGCATAGTTCCACCATAATATTCTTGTTTATCAGTCACTTCACATAGCTGTTGCCATCCGGTGAGGCAATAATTACACTGTCTGCATCCTTCATAGTGATGTTGAATAATTCTATCTCCTACTTTTAATCCTGTTACATCTTTACCAATCTCTACTATTTCACCGCAAGGTTCATGCCCAGGTCTCCTTAATTCTCCATTATGTTCATTTGGTACATTTGCTTTATATCTCGTAAAATCTGAACCACATAATCCAGAAGATTTTAATTTAATAAGAACTTGTTCTGAACTGGGAGAAATATCAGGATAATCAATAGTTTCAGCTATACTGTTACCTTTAAAAGCTATTCCACGCATACGTTTCCCCCTAAATTTTGGTGTAATTTTATTCTATATATTATTTTCAAATTTTATACTTTTTGTTTTGTCTTATAACTATTTATCTGACATTTTAAAAATTTATTTTTTTTATAATTTTTCTAATATAAAATTATTTCATGAAGTACTTTTTTTTAATTCTAATGATTATGTTTTTATCATGTTCAGTCACTGATCAAATATCTAATACTGATTCACAAAACATATCAGAACCAGACTCAATAATAGTTGAAAATTCTGATTATAAAATAAATGAAGAAACATCTTGTACCTTAGATGGTGGCGAAAAAGTTATTGAAGGATGGGCAGGTAACGATACTGGTAATAATTTTTGTAATAATTGCAGATGTATAAATGGAAATCTTGCATGCACAAAAATGGCATGTATTAATTCAGATCCTGATAAAACTTTTGCCAAGCAAACTATCGCTACTAAAATACCAAAACCAACTCCTACTAAAATACCAAAACCAACTCCTACTAAAATACCAAAACCAACTCCTACTAAAACATCTAAACTTCCCGAAGTTAAAATACCCTCATCATTGGACTATTCAAATAATCCATTAGAACCTACTATTTTAAAATTTAAGTCTAATAAAATTATTATTTCGAATGAGTTTGGTGGTAGTGATCGAGATTATATGAATTTTAATGTCCCTGAAAATTTTATGGTTGATTCAATAATACTTAAATCTTTTACAGGTGAAGATCAAATTGCTTTTTTTGCAATCCAAAAGAATAATCAATATACCGCACAAGATGATATATCAAATATGGTTGCTTATGGACATTTTGGATCTGGAAGTGAACATAATAAAATTCAAAATAACATTCTATATTATGATAAAAATATAGATCAAAAATCTAGAGTGAAAGTAAATTTAGGCTATGGTGATTATACTTTTAGAATTCAACAAGGGACAAGCTCTAATGCTTCTTATTCTTTTGAAGTTTTGCTAAAAATTTCAGATGAATCTTTAAGTGTGATTGAGGATACATCGTACCAGGATTTCACACAGTATATTGATATTGAAACACTTAGGATTTTTGGCTTACCAGATATAGATGATCAATTCCTTTTAAAAGTTGCTTCTATCTATAAATTAATTTTTAGTAAAGGTGATTTAATAGATGAAGAACTACAAAATGAATTTTTTAAAACTTTGAAAAATGAACATGTCTATCAAAGAGTGGGTTATATGGGGCCAGAAACATATAATTTAGATTCTAGTAATCCAAAAATTGATTGTTGCCCAGGGAAAAATTATGAAGACAATCATACTGATTATATTTGGGATTATGGAAAATTGAATAATCTTCAATTAGGAGAAATAATTGAACATGCACTTCACACAATTACTAATGTGGGATTCAGATTAATGTCAGAAGAATGGGATTATGAATCCCCAAACTCTGCACTAAGAAAAGCTTATCAAGAAGCGGTTGATAAGAAATTATTTAATGAAGAAAGCTACTCAGATCTTAAGAATAGAAATTTAGAAGATTTCTATAAAGTTACTACGCAGGAATTCTTTTTTTGGGTGATAATAACTGAATGGGATTTTGGATATATATGGAATATACCTCATGATGAGTTTAGAGTAACTAACAAACAAGATTTGAAAGATAAGCTACCACTTTCTCATGACTTATATGTAGAATTTGTTGAGAAAATACTGACTCCACCCGACCGTCTATTAGTTGAAGTGATATTAGAACTAATTTTTTAGAGTAATAATCGAATTACCCTTTGTACTCAAAAAAGTGAATCTTGCCATGTCATTGAACTAAAGTAATATTAGTTTTGTTTAATGAGTATATTATTTCTGATGCTTCGCCTATTGTTATTTTTTTTTCATTATTTTGTTTTATTTTTTCAAAATTAAGGCTTAATTTATATTTATTAGTTTCATTTTTTATCATCTCAATAAATTCATTATTTGTGATTGATATATGATTCTCTTTTTTTGAAATATAAATATTCTTAGCTAGAATATTAGGATCAAAATCTTTATCTAAAAGTTTTACAAAACCTTTTGCCCATTGTTCTGCAACTGATTTAGAAATATCTTTATTTTTATTTGAATTATAATCTGTAAAGAATCCTTTACTTCCTAAATAATTTATAGATTTATTATAATTATTCATATGACTTAGGTCGTTAAAGAATGAAATTTCAAAATTACTTTCTAATAATTTTATTTGTAATCTATTCAGATCTAAATCTGCTACGTTTATTTTTTCATTTAATGCTTCGAATGAGGCAAAACCAGCAACTTCTCCTAGTTGAATTAAGGTTGGTTCTACTCTAATTGTTCCAAATGCTACATGTGTTGCAGATACACAAAATGTAGAAATAAGATTGTCTATTTTTTGTGGCAACAAAGTCCTAAATGGTATTTGAGATGGTCTAGTCTTTTCAGACAATAAAATCTTCCCATCAGCTAAACTACCAGCTTGTCTATTTGCGTTACATTCATGAGAGTCCATTGGCCAGTCACCTATTGCCACAGAGTCCTTTTGAATAGGAGTTCTCTCAAAATCTGATGACAAAGATGCATCATTTTCAGAAAAAATATATCTTCCTCTAATCCTTCTTCCTTCTCTAACATACATCTCTTTAGGAAAGTTTTCATTATCAATAAATTCATCTTTCGGTAAGCCCCATTTTTTGGATTCCTCTCTTATTTTTTTAGGTACATCTTCATCATTTTGAAAGAAATATAGAAGGCCAAGTGCATGTTCTTTATGTAAATTAGAAATATTTATTCTAGTATCATAATCTGCTTCGGGGTAGGGATGATTTATTTCAGGTAAATTACCATCATTCCAACTGATTTTATCATTAGGTATTCTAGGGCCTCTAATTTTATAATTTTTTATATTATTTACTACTAGCTGACTTTTTAACTTGTGAGATTTTTTTCTTGAATCTTTTTCTGATTCTAAAATTCCCAAATAATTTTCACGCTTATAATTTTGGGGTTTCTTAATAGCAATCTTTTGTTTAGGATCTGAAGTTAAGCAAACTCTATAAGTAAATGATTGAATCGCTTTATCTCCTTCTCCTGTACTACCACTAAAAATCAATTGAGATGTAACTGGAAAAGTATCTAGATTAAGATCTCCTTCTGCAGCTTCTAATGGAAAAGCACCAAAGCCATGAGTTGAAAAAATACGACCTGCATGAGGTTCATTAAACTCTTCTCTTGACTCTCTTCCTACTGTATATGGAGCACCTGAAAGAGCAATTAAGTCACCTTCGTACGAAGCATCAATATATGATTTGGCAATTATTTTGATTTCTTCATTGTTAATAATAGAATTGAGTGTTATTGATTTTATTTCATTTTTTTTGACATCAGCCTTATTTGGAATAAAAGATTTGAAAACTTTGATGTTTTTATTTTCTTTAATTAAATTATTAAAAATATACTCAGCTACATGGGGCTCAAATGTTAACCTTGTATCTTTACAAACTTTGACTTGTTCTGAATTTTCACCATATTTATCTACATAATAATTAATTATATTTTCAGAAATCTCGTTAAAAAAAGGAGAACGAAAGCCGGTATATAGCCGATCCATAACACCAAGACCATTCGATAATATTCCACCTAATTGGTCATTTGATGAAATCAAAGCAACTGTGAGACCTTTTCTACCTGCTGTTATTGCTGAAGCAATTCCTGATGGAGTTGCGCCAATAATAGCTAGGTCAAATGTAAGCTTCTCATTAGTCATAATTATTCATTATATTGAAAAAAGCAGATTACGCGGGGTGATTTAGTATTTTTTAGTTCAAAATCTATGAATAAATAGATAAATTATATGATTTTTTTTTATTTTTTATAAGTTTATGAACTCTAATTATTGGTACCCCGTACCGGATTTGAACCGGTGATCTCCGCCTTGAGAGGGCGGCGTGTTAGGCCACTACACCAACGGGGCTTTTTTTGGCTGCCCATCCAGGATTCGAACCTGGGCTCTCAGATTCAGAGTCTGATGTCCTACCTCTAGACTAATGGGCAAATCCCTAAATCACTATTTTACATTATAATATTACTCTCTATATTAATAGACTAGTAATATTAAAAAAATCTAATCATTTATTTTTATTATAACTTCAAGCTTGTACTTAATATCTTTACTAGTTATATAGCATCCATCATGGATATTATTATGATCCCCTTTTGGTACATATTTCCAGTCTTCAATTTCTTCATTCCATATTTTATCTACTATTCTGTGTGAAACATGATTATAGTTAGTTGAAGCAACAAATTCTAAGGAAAAATCACAACCTTCCATGTCTCCAACTGAGCTGTCATATCCTGGAGGAATATAGCTTACTATATCACCAATAAAAAATTCTGAATCATCATTAGTTTTATGGACTAAACCCATAGTATTTTCGTTAAGTAAAGGTATCATACTTCCAGTAGGAAGATAGTTCATTAATTTAAAACTATAAGGATGGATTTCAGTAATATTATTTAGGTCTATTCTCAAATACCTTGATTCATTCTCTTTTTTCTTTTCTAGTTCTAACCAGTTAAATTTGTAATTTGCAGATTGACCAGTCCTTACTATAGTAGATAAGTTTTGATTTCCTAAATTGTATGAAATTCTAGTATTTTCCATATTTATCATTAATTTATCTATATTTTCATTTAAGCTATTTATGTAATTATTTAATTCTGAAACTTCACTATTGTGTTCTCTATTATTATCCAAAGTTTTTTCGTCAGTTTTTTTATTTATTTCTAAAATATCATTTTCAAGATTTAATACTTTTGTTTTTATAACTTGATTATTTAAAGCTAGAGAAATAAGTTTAGATTTATTTTCTTGATTATCTTTATCTGTGGTGATTTTTTTATTATTTAATTCTTCATATTTTAGAAGTAAATCTTCATAGTCTAAATTTAATTCTTCGTATTGTTTTTTTACGCTAATTGAGCCAGATACATATTCAGTATTATCTGTTAATTCTTCATTATTATTTTCTAAAGTTATTTTTTCAAAATTATCTTTAACTAATTTTTTCTCTAGTTCAATTATTTGTTCAATAGAAAAATTATCAGTTAATTTTTTGAAATTTGATAACTGATCAGATGAGAATTTTTCGGTGAGCTCTATAAAAGAAAGAGGTATATTTTGAGGATGAGTAATATTATTTAACAACTCTTCGTTTGCCTTATTTTTATCATCACTAACTAGGTAAGGCACTATCAAAGTAATTATAATTAGAACTAAAATTACAAATAATACACTAGATATTGGATGATCTTTAATTCTAATTTTTAAGGATTTAATTATCATTGTTTTTGTTAAAATATTTGCTTAAATAATTAATCGCAAATACATATCCTAATATCTCTAAAAATATTCTACTAATTAATTGAAAATCATTATAATTTATGGCTTCTTGAGTATAATTTATTCTTAAGTTTATATAATTAGTATGAATTATAGCTACGATCCAGAGCCAAAACATAATTCTTTTAATGTTTAAATTATTAAATCTTGAATATGCTAATCTAAAACTTGCCATAAGAGATAAGCATTTTATAATTGGAGAGAAAAAAATAGAATATATAATTTCAGATGAAAATATCCAGTTGATCAAACTACCTATAGTTATAGATGAAACATTATGTATTATTATTGTAATAAAAATAGATATTAAAAATGAAAAAATA
>Ga0114999_10004908_pt1 | contig 15983 bp, 14 predicted proteins | sample ArcticOcean_MG_C_3_FD_89820 | JGI IMG/M metagenome (GOLD analysis project Ga0114999, IMG submission 89820) | Marine microbial communities from western Arctic Ocean - ArcticOcean_MG_CB8_126 | ecosystem: Environmental > Aquatic > Marine > Oceanic | place: Arctic Ocean: Canada Basin | collected...
GAGGTTTTGCGGCCTCTGCCTTCGGTAATGTCAATGTGAGCATGCCATCTTGAAGATTCGCTTCAATTGCTGCCTGATCAACTTGTTGTCCAAGATTCAGTCTTAGCTGGAATGATTGGTCCTTAGACTCACGATGTAACACTTCCCAGGACTCAGTCCGTTTGGCGGAACCCTCTGTTTGTAGGAAGATCTGCCGATTCTCCACAGAAAGGTTCAGCTTATCTTTTGAGACTCCAGGGAGTTCGACAAAGACACGGGTTTCATTTTCGGATTTTTCAACCGTAAACTTAGGTTGGATATAAGTAGAGTTTGCCTCTGAATTTTGTGAGGCAGATTTACAGGTTATTTGTGTATTCATTTTATTTAAGTGCTAGGGTTGTTATCCTTTTATTTCGATGCTGCGTGGTTTCACGGCATCAGCTTTTGGTACGGTGACGGTGAGTAGACCGTTTTCGTAGGTTGCAGCGACTTTGTCGGCCTTCACCTCTTGCGGCAAAGTCACAGAACACTGAAATGAAGGGACATTTGAGTTCTCCTTGCTTTCTTCACCGCGCGTTCCGCTTAGGACCAAACGGTTCTTATCGAGCTCAACTTGAATCTGCTTTCGCTGATATCCAGATAGATGAACCTCCACAAAGTAGTTCGAGTCATCCTGATAGAGATCCACTGCCGGACTTTGGGCCTCAGCATTTCCATAGAGGGATGGGTAAACGGAACTTAGGAATGAAGAGGGTTTATTGAAAAAATCCTCAAAGTCATCCCAAAGCTTCGTGGTGTAGGTTGGGTTTCTGTAATTTAAGTATTTCATGGGGTTATTTGGGTTAATGTTTTGTTTCCATCCTCATTTTCCAGAATCGTGCCAACGTATATTTATTCCATATTCCATTGTTAATCAATGGATTAAGAAATATTCACCGAAACTTACTTGTGCCACTACGGCGCATTACTTTACTGCGAGCTCCTTCAATGATACATTGAGTCACACTGACTCATATCTTAGATTACTCTACGGAAGTCTTTATCCCAGGAAGGTCTTGGCGAACCTGATCCATGGTTAATGAGAAGCTGTCGATAGGTAGACTGTAGTACCGGACAACATCAACCGGCGCCTTAACAATACGTGAATCCACAAAACCCTTAATATTCAATCGTACGCGCGTATCATCGTTAAGTGCATTGGGAGGCAGAATATCAATATCGAGGGATGAGTCCTGCAAATTTGAGAGGGCTTCGTCGATCATGCTGTAGCGATCATCGTCCTCCAGAAGATTTTGATCTTTTTCGGGCCGAAATATTTTAAGGTTCATCAAGCCAAGTTCACCTTCGGGAGAATGAAGGTGACCACGACCTAGCGAAAATTTGTTTTCCTTAAGATCCCATTGAAAAGGAACCACCCCTGAAATAGTTCCCTCGGCCATACCGATTACTTTAGGAATCAATTGTAAGACCTCATCGGTCTGAATGTTGCTTACGCCAATTTCGGATTCGATAAAGAGGTCTTCCGTTCCCATTGAAATATCCGAAAGCTCGATGAATCCTCCTAACGCTGCAAAAGTAGTATTGGAGATATTGATCCGATTACTAATTTCAATTTCCGCATGAAGGTCCGTAATCGGCCACCCATTTACCTGAACCATCGAGGCTGTGAATGGCTCGTTAGTCTTCAATTGAAACGGTTCAATGGATTCAATGACGCCTGCATAACTGCCACTATCCATGACAAGATTTCCGCTAGCATAGAGAATATCTTTCACATCAAATTTCAGGCGAGGAATAAGCGCCTCGGGAGTAAGTTCGAAATCTGCTTGCCCAGAAAGAAACCCTGTAATGTCAAATTCTCCGGTAAACCAATCGGCCATGTTCGGGTAATCCTGTATCGGATAATTTGAAAAATTTAAGCGAGCCTGCAGACCAGTATTTAGATTTTTGCTCTTCAACTCGTAATCAAAAATGAATTCTCCAGGGTCGACATAAAGCGTACCGGTTGAAAGTTGAGTGGTAGAACCGGAGTCCGGTTTAATAACCAACTCGGTAGGTCCAATCACGGCAAAGTCACCTGTTATTTTTAGTGGAGATTCATTTCCTGGCACCCAATCCACCTCTACCCTTTCCCCGATCTGTTCTGCATACCGAAATAGATTCGTTTCACTCAGGTTAGCATATCGAATAAAATCCTGAGGAGCTCCTATCAGGCGCGGGATCAGATTATCTGAAAGCAGTTGCTCGGTAACCTCCGCGTTAAGAATGGCTTCACCAACCTCGGCTTGAAACATGGGCGTCATAAAGATTCCGTCTCGAAGCCATAGGTCGATAGATGAGTCGATAATCATTTGATTTTTCCAATGCCCATTAATCATTAAATCCAGGGTCGAACTGGTCAGTTGCTCTCCAAGCTCGCCTCCGAAAAGCATATCCAATCCTAATATCTGAAAATCAAGACCCTCTTCTTTCCCCAATAGAGAAATTTCTAGAGGAGTTTGCTTAGCCGAATCCTGGGTTAGCTCAAACTTGCCAAAGGTATAGTCTGGAGAAATGGAGGCCTCATCGAGTTGAAATTCGATTACGGGTCCTGGCTCAACAGACAGTGATCCTGCCCAATCAAAAGGTGCTTCGAGAAGCCGGGACAGTTTACCACTACCTGCAAAATCGACCGTGGTGTACCCAGGTGTCCAAATGATTGATGCTACATGATCCGATCCAAGGATATCCAAAGAATCCAGGCCGATGCCGGCTTCGCTAATTATCGCGTGGACTTGCCCGGTTTGGTAGTGGAATGCTTCTGCCTCGAAGTGAAATGCCGTCTGGAGTCGCCCAGCAGTCCAGGTAAAAAGAGGGTCCTCGTTTAGAATGTCCCAGATTGCTTGCCCCAATTCATGGCTTAGATCCATTTCTCCAGCAATATCTGAGAGTCCTGAATCCCAGTCGAAGAACCCGCGCCCCTTGATAGGGTGATCTCGCACGTCAACCTCCACCTCCCAGGTTACGACTGTATTCTCAATAAACAGCTTACCATCGACCAAGCCTTCAATTTGACGGCCATGATTTTCATACAAAACTTCACCTTCTTCAAATCGGATCTCAACCGGGATAGGTGAACGAAAGCTTTCTTTATCGGGAAGAGCCAAGATGGCGTTGTTCACCGACAATATCCCTTCGGGAATTTGCGCATTGATTCCGGCCCACAACCCATGAACGGTCACTTTGAGAGGTTTATCCTCTCCGTAGCCGTCGAAGAATGAACCAAATTCAATCGATTCTGCAACCAGGTTTATACCTGAAACTCTAAGACTAAGATTACGGACAACCGGTCGAGATAATCCTTCGATGCGAAATTCGATCGAATCAGTTTTAATACCGACCTGTTCGAGCTTTTCCGTAAATCGGCGTTCAGCATAGTCTGGAACATAAAACCAGGTAGCACAAAAAACCGCGCCTAAAAGCACGATGGTTGCGAGAGGGATCCAGATCCTTTTTTTTACTGCCATTAATCTACGTTTGAGAGTTTAATCCTATGACCTTAAACTAAGAGAGAGTTTCGCATGCTCGTCAATGAATCACAAATCAGGAGACACATCTTTTATTCGAGTGCCTCGCAGTGAATCCCAAATGTAGCAGGCAATCCCCGCCCAGATAAATCCAAATGTGACTATCTTGCCTCCAGAGATCGGTTCGTGAAACATCCAAACGGCAATAAAAAATTTCATCATTGGCCCAATAAACTGAATAAAGCCCAAGGTGTTCAGTTGAATTCGCGCGGCACCATAAGAAAAAAGAAGTAGGGGAATCGAAGTAACGAGTCCTGTTAAAATAATCAATCCACGAAGAGGAAGCGGATCGGTCAACATGGCTCCTTCGCCCATGAAGGACATCACGAGCAATCCCATCGCTGAAAGAGGAAAAATAATTGTGTTTTCCACGGCCAAGCCAGTCATAGTCCCCAGGGACGTCTTTTTCTTTATTAAAGTATATGCACCAAAGGATGCCGCCATAGTAAGGGCCATCCAAGGGACCTCGGTAACTTTAAAAATTTCATTGAGCACACCGAGCGTGGCTAACATGACAGCAACCATTCGAAGCTTTGACATGGGTTCCTTCAAAACCAAAAACCCCACCGCTGAATTAACCAGTGGTACAATGAAATAGGCCAAGCTGGCTTGCAAAATTTGGCCATGCGTCACCGCGTAAATGAAAGCGAACCAGTTGAGTGCTAGAAGGATGCCGCCGATCGCGTGAATCCGAACCATTGCTTTATTGCGATAGGTTTGAAGAAAAATACCTAAACGCCCACGTGTTTTAAGCATCAAAATCAAAAAGACGAATGACCAAACAATACGATGCATGAGGAGCTCGTAATGACTCACCTGATCGAGCAGTTTCCAATAGATCGGAATTAAGCCCCAGATAAAAAAGGCTAAGATAGCGGCCAACCCGCCTTTAAACGATTCTCCAGATTTCAGTTGCATAAGTTGGGGACAACCCGGCCTCAAACTGTGCGCAAGTTTTTCGAAAGCAAAGTAAAACCACCAACCGAACTGCCATCGGCAGCCGCTTCACTGGGAACAGAGCGGTAACGTGTTATGGTTTTGTCTCCACTAAGGCCAACGAATGCAAATGGAGCATTTGAATTGCCTCCGCTACGTATCATGAGGCCGGTTAAAGCAGCATTGTTATTTGAGATACGAGCTTTGACATCTACATCGTCTGCCAAAGATTTGTATATATACTGAAAAGAATCAATTTCACCTGTAACTTGGGCAGATTGTGCTGACAGAACAAATTCGTTCTTTTCACATGAGAAACTTGCAGTTCCAGTTGCCGATTCTCCGATAATTTCACTGTAAAGAACTTCCATACCACTTTGGGCAGAAACTTCGGTAAACAGGTTTGCGCCGAGGTAGAAAAGTGAAAGTAGGATAGGTTTTGTAAATGTGTGCATTGCGTTTGATAAAATTCAGACGCAAGCTTCTCGGACCCGGTTCTAAAAGTCATAATCCACAGAAATCACCCCGAGTTTTAACAGCTAGTTGTTATATTTTTTTACATGTGGGACTGTAATCGACTGTATGTAAAAATACCTTTTACATATGCCCTACAAAATGGGGATTTATAAAAAGAAAGAGCACCACCCGAAATGGATGGTGCTCTTATGAAAATGAAACGCTGGTTAGCGCAGACTCTCTAAGGATTTATTTTCAGAATTTCTACTTCGAATATAAGAGAAGCTCCAGGTCCGATTGCGCCACCTGCACCACGATCGCCATAGGCAATATCGGACGGCATGTACAACCGAATCTTCCCGCCTTCGCCAACGAGAGTAAGCCCTTCACTGAAGCCTTTGATTACTCCATTGAGGGGAAATGTTACTGGTTCGCCTCTATCGACAGAGCTATCGAACACCGTTCCATCGATTAAAGTCCCGTGGTAATGCACATTTACACTGTCCGAGGCGATGGCATATGTTTCCGAACCTTTGTTCAGGATTTCATAACGAAGCCCAGAGTCAGTTTTTGTAATACCCTCTTTGCCGTCCAATGTGGCAAAATAGGCTTCTCCCGCAGCTTTATTATCAACCACATCTGTTTGTCCCGGAGTTTCCGTCGCCTTCGCCCGTTTATCATTAAAGATCTGGAAGGCTTCATCTTGAAGACCGTCGACGTATTCTGGCTTTTCACCTTTTGAGGCCAGGCGAAACCCTTCAATTATGTGAGCAACTTCCTCATCCGAGTAGGTATTTAACATCAAATCCGTTCCGATTGAAAAACCTAACGTGCGGAATATTTTTTGTTTTTCAGTAATTTCTTCAGTCATAGGTGTTTCGGGATGGGCTGTTTCTTCAGCTTGAACTGTTTCAGCGTTGGGGTTTTTGCCACAACCAACCGCCCATAGAGAGAGGAAGCTTAGGGCGGTGGAAAAGAGGATTTTATAAAAAGCGTTAGTTATCATAGCTCTAGGCGTCGTTGTTGATTTTGAAATAAAGGGGAGGAGAAAAGACAGACTACGCTGCCGGGTAAAGGAATTTTTTTAGCGCCAGGTAGTATAAGGATAAGCCACCTTGATAAATCAGTGCTGCCGCACTATGAGTCGCCATTTGACCTCCAAACTTTACACCAAGCGATTGGGCTAATTCTCCCATGTGGGAGCCCAGGACTCCATTAAAACACATCAACCAAAGACGTTTTGTATCTGGGTCTACCCCGATAAACATTCTTGGATAGGGTGTATACATATTACTTAGACTATTGTAATCGACCTTGCCGTCCCAAACCTGCCAAGTTTGCACAGAAGTCCCCATTGTCGCATTTCTAAAATTATCTGGATTGGGAGGTTTGGTTCCCTCTGCATGGACATTTCCTTCTCTATCCCACCACAACGTAAAGCAATTTGGAAAAATGTTACTCACTCTTCCGTCTAAGACCACAGTTTCGACATTATCGACTGTCCTAAAAGGAATACTGTCAAACAGACCACTCGGAGTATATCGAGACGATTGAACTAGCACTTCCAAATCATTTTTTATTAAATGTGGTTCAGAGAGATTAAGTTTATAACGCCTTTTATTCAGATATATGTAATTAAATTGTGGAATGAAAAGCTCTACCCCTGGAGTATCCCATTGAACTTCAATGATGATTTCCTGCCCTGTGCCTTGATGTTGTTCAAGTTCGACCGCCGTAAAATACACACCCTTGAAAATCTCCATTCTTTCAGTGGCCCCAGGCCTCAGAAAATAGAAGTAGATATATACAAATAATCCGACGGCAACCGCAACAGAGAGAAAGCACTTCAACAATACTCTGGGTGTAACCCACTTTTTTAGAGGTTCTGGACCAAATTTCGGCTTCTTTCTCCTATGCCTCTTTCTACCTCTATGTACATGCTTGGAACTCATTTGAAAAGTTTCATCTGTTCGGGTTCAGGCGGTTCCAACTCAAAGGACCATTTCGGGATATGAATATCAAGGCCCGCTTCAGCCAGTAACTGAGAAAGCGTCTTCCTAGTTGAGGAGCATAATGATCATCGGGCATATGCACAAAGAAGTAAGGTTGTAATCCTTGGTCAAGCCATTGCAAAACTGGATCTACCCATTCCTGAAGATATTTTTCTGTTACGCCGTTCTTTGGATGCCCAACAAATCTAACAAAGGGTCGAGATCCCGTCGCAGTTTTGTAAACTGGCAATTGATGTTTTCGACGTTGTGCATCTTCAGTATCCTCATCCTCCGGCTTCGCTGCAAATAGCGCCCGTGTATCAAAGATTACCCGATCCACTCCAAGGTCTGATAGAGCCTGGTCAAAATCGCAGGCATCATTTTTCCCATCGAAGAAACGCGGGTTGCGAACCTCTACGGAAAAATTGTAATCTGTGGGAAGCCGTTTTAAGAAATCGACCAGGTACTCCAGGTGGCGCGGCTCAAAATGTGAAGGCAGTTGAAGAAAGAATGACCCGAGGTAAGACCCCAATGGCTCCACTCTTTTAATAAATTCTACTGTTTCTTTCTCCGCATTTCTCAGCAGTAAATCATGACTAACAATTCTGGGAAATTTGAAACAGAACTCAAAGCCAGGGACAACTTCCTCGCCCCAACGTTTGATAGTATCCGCTGCAGGCAATCCATAAAATGATGAGTTGCCTTCAACCGCCTTAAACACGCTGCCATATTGAGGTAAATAGTCCGACCGCTTTGCATCGGTGGTAAAAAATGACCCCACCCAGGATTTGTGGGCCCAGACAGGACATCCCATCCTTAAGCGTTCCTCTGTTTTCTCAGCCATGCCTATATTTGAGGTCCTTTCACCTGAAAAGTCTGAGATGACATTGCCAAACAAATGAGCAAGCTTCGGTAATGGAGGTTTTCATTTTGAAAATGGCGTCTGAGGGTTCTTTGAGATACCATGAGATCGGTCGCCATTGTCGAAACGTCACACTTCCCAGGTAAACTCTCTTCAATATATTTTATGGCTCGATCCGTCACCGTCCAATCCCCAATTTTACTACTCACCGATAATAAAGAAAGCATTTCGAAAGCCAGACAGCGGGCAAATAAACTCAAGGAAACTGGATCTTGAGATTTACCAACATTTATCTCTGCCCAAGACAGTATCAATTTCTCGATTTCACTTTCTACCAATAAACTGGACCCTACGATACCGGGAATCGAATTACTTGGTTGCTCCGATTTCTTGCTCTCAAGTGTCACCTGGAAAATGAAGACAGCGAAGGTTCCTTCCTGCAGTGCAGATACACGATGAGTGATCCCTGGTTCGATGATATATAAATCTCCCGGTTTTACGGTTTTGGTTTCTTTCCCTAGAAGCAAGGCGCCGGATCCAAGCAACCCAAGACCCACTTCATAGTAGGGGTGTGAATGAGCCGTTATTTTAAATTCGGGCCGAAATTCATTTACGCCAATAACCTCAAATCCATATCGGCAATCTGGAGAGGTTTTTGTCCAGGATACATTGTTGGCAAAAGAACGCTTAAGAAATTGAAGTGTTTGATTCCTTACCATCTCTGATTACTTAACCAATTCATCGGAAACGCGCCTCTTGCTTATCGAAGGAAGAAAACGGGATTCAGAAACACGAATTAAGCTAAACACAAAGAACACAAAATAGACGAGAATGCCAAAACCTGACTCGGAATTCTCATCCTGGAGGGAATAGCTTGATAGGATTCAATGTGAAAAAATAATCCTACTCCCACCAACAAAGATAAGAATGCCATGGCTAAATAAAAGAGCATGGATTGGATTTTGGGAAGATAGAGATCACTCTTTCTAAAAATGAGAATAAAGTAAAGAGAGGTCACTCCCGACAACAAAGAACTGCCGCCAAATCGGAGCACTGCGTTGGTATTCGGAACGCTGGATGATAGAATCGTCCAAGTAAGAAAATAGAATGTAATCAATCCGAAGAAAAAACTGAAGAAGGCTCGGAAAAAACATGGGATAGCGGCGTCACCATTCATTCATACTTGGAGAGGAGGCCATACTTTCCAAACCCAAAACGCATTCCCTTTACAACGAATCCTCAAAACAAGGTTTTACAGTCCTCACTATCTTATTCAAAAGTCTCTCGAAGCTCTTTCTTTTCGAACTCTATGAACTCCAGTCTCTATCGAGGACGCATAGCTCCGTCGCCCACGGGATTTCTGCATATGGGTCACGCAAAGACTTTTTGGTCGGCCTTCCAGCGATGCAGAAACGCGAAGGGTTTGTTAATCTATCGCGACGAAGATATCGACCCTCATCGCTGCAAAGATGAGTTTTCAAAAGCGGCGATTGAGGATCTAAAACAACTTGGCATCAGCTGGGATGAGGGGCCAATCAAGCAAAGCGAACGATTGCCCGACTATGTTCATGCGCTGGGCGTTCTTGTAGCTGCCGGTCTGGTTTACCCCTGTGACCACTCCCGAAAAAGTATTAAGAAATTTTTAGGGCCCTTCGTTCAAGATGGGGAAGAAGCTTTATTTCCTCTGGATTTGAGGCCGAAACCAAACATGTACCAGCCTCCGGTTGATCTGTCCAAAAATTGGAGATTTAAAGTTCCTCAGAATGCGCTCATTCACTTCGAAGATCGAAAACAAGGCCTCCAAACTTTCAAAGGCCAAAAGGATTTTGGAGATTTTTTGGTTTGGCGTAAGGAAGGCGTTCCCTCGTATGAGCTGGCGGTGGTTGTGGATGACATCCAAATGCAGATAACCGAAGTTGTCCGGGGAAAAGATCTGCTTGTTTCCACGGCGAGACAGTGGTTGATCTATGAAGGCTTGGGCGCGACTCCCCCAGCCTTCTACCACGAAGACTTGGTGAAGGACGAAACCGGGGAACGATTAGCAAAACGCAACGATTCGCTGGCGCTACGCACTCTTTTTTCAAAAGGACATACCCAGGACAGTTTGGAAAAACTGTGGATCGAGTCTTCCTGAAATCCGTACACGAAGAGACCCTCGGATTTCTCCGAGGGTCTAAAAATCGGGAGGAGCTCGCCACGCTCTCGTCCTTCACTGACATTTGGCACTCAACTGTCGTAGGTTGTCAGTTCCCCGACGCTATTCTTCCTGGCTGGGAAGCTTTCGATCTCGTAGCAGGACCGCTTAGTTAATTACTCAACTAAGTTATTGAGTGAGGCCTCTCAGCCTGAATGTTGAAATCTGCCGATTTCTCCACAAAGACACGGCTAGGAAATTATCCGCGACGGTTTCATTCCTCTCCTTTTTCCCTCAGGTCGGCCTCCATTTTTGGTGGAGCGTTAGCCCAAGGGTACGGGTCTGGCCTCTTATCTCTCAGATTACTTTTTTATTCGCAGTCGGTTGCGTTTTTGCGCTTCCGCTTAGGATTTCGGGACTTGCCGTGTCCTTCTATCCTTTAAGCATTTTTCCATCTTTTCGGTCTCGTTTTATAACTTGACCGGAGCTATTGCTCGATTTCATTTTGCTTCCTGGCTAATGGTAGTTATCGCATCCTTTCTCAGGATACCACTTTCCGGATCAGGTCGAAACGGCCCTTTCCTTTTAACTCGGTTTGTCTTTTGTTTCTTTTTAAGACTCCCGCCTAACTCCGATTCGTTATTACAGTTGAGAACGACCCCCCCTGTTGGAGCTGGTGACATATGCCTTAGGTTTGCTTTCACTCTCCCAAGGAGCAAGGCCCGCCAGGTATACCTTACTTTTTTTACGAAGTAACCTTCGTTTTTTATCCCAGAGGTTTGTTTCCTCACCTCTGTTCTATCAAAGAACTAACAACGAGCCTAGAGACCAAAGTGCTTCCGTCAACAAAAAAGTTTCATAAAATGCTGTCAGTCAATAAGTTGTGAATACTTTGTGAATAACAATGTCTCAACAATAGCAACACGCAAAGAATTGAGAGACCGTGGAGGATTCGCCTTTAGAACAGTGTGAATAAGTCCAAAAAGTTTGGCGGATAGGGTATGGCAATAAGTTAAACTTCGCAAATCTCATGAAAAAAAGTTTCAGCTCTGGGTTAAAATTCAGCAATAAATTGCCGAATAAAACATTTCAGATTTTAGCAGGTCTACTTTTAAGAAGTCACATTTCGGTGGCGTTGTGCCAAAGACTGACCTAGCAATAAAAGAATCGTTACCCCATGAAACTTAACACATACCTATATTTAACTTTCTTTATGTTTATATCAAAAGGCATGGACGCCAAAAGTATCGAGATCGGTGCCACTATCCCTACCGTACAGGCCACCCTTGATTCGGGTAATATGTTAGACTTGGCTTCAAACTCCGCTGAAGGTTACACCTTGGTCTATTTTTACCCAAAGGCCAATACACCAGGATGCACCAAACAAGCTTGTAGCTTGAGAGACGCCTATGAGGTCCTTGTTGAAAAAGGAGTTAAGGTATATGGAGTTAGCAAAGACAGTGTGAAGTCACAGACATCATTCAAAGAAAAGTATTCTCTCCCCTTTTCGTTAGTGGCTGATTCCAAATCGAAAGTTATTAAAGCTTTTGGAGTTCCACAGAAACTTGGTTTTGCAAGCCGACAAGCTTTCCTGTTTCAAGATGGGAAACTAGTATGGCGAGATCTCGCGGCCTCCACATCCAAGCAAGCAGAAGATGTTTTGGCCTTTCTGAATTCAACTGAAAATAAGTCCCAGTAGAGCAACCAAACCAAACTTTATGGCAACAAGTACTGTAGAGAATTATATTAAAGCCATTTACCTCGAGTCCCGAAAGATCGACGAAAGGATGCTCCCCATTGGTCGTTTGGCACAGTCTTTGGGCGTGGTACCCGGAACAGCCACCACGATGATCAAATCTTTAGATGAGGCTGGACTGGTTGAGTACGAACCTCGGATTGGTACACGCTTAACTAAACAAGGCGAAGCACTGGCGCTTCATGTACTACGTCGGCATCGCCTGGTAGAGCTTTTCTTGGTCAAAGTCCTGAAAATGGATTGGTCAGAAATACACGACGAAGCAGAGCATCTTGAGCACGTAATTTCAGACCGCGTACTCGAAAAAATTGATGACCTACTAGGCCATCCACAATACGACCCTCACGGTGATCCCATTCCGACGAATTCCGGACACCTTCATGAACGCAATCTTCAGAATCTCCTCCATTGCGAAACAGGCACGGAAACGAAAGTTGCACGTATCCTCGACCAAGACCCTTACTTCCTTCAATTCGCAGAAAAAAATGGCCTCATTCCTGGCAATTCGGTTGAAGTGCTCGGTCGAGACCAAGCAGCGAACGCCATCGAAGTTAAAACAGCTTCAGGAGTAACGCTTACCCTCGGAGAACAAGCTGCATTAAAAATTGAGGTGGAATGTTAAAAGGTGTCGAGGATTTCACTTTTCTACCTACGCCAAAATCTTTTATCAATCATGGTAAAGCGTCCTTTCTCCTTTCTAAAGGCTTAAGGGGACTTAAGCCTACCCGGGAACAGCTAAACGAACTACCCGACTCCATCTCTTTGATTCGATCAGAGAAACACAGCCGCTCGGAATCCTATACCCTGTCGGTCAAAGAAGAGGTCATTGTATTAGAAGCCTCCAATCAACAAGGCTGGCACCTCGGTATTTTAACTTTGAAACAGCTGGCTCTAGGGTCATCGGTCTATTTGCCACAATGCGTAATCGAAGATTATCCAGATTTTGAGCATCGAGGCGTCATGCTCGATATTTCGCGCAATAAGGTTCCGACTCTGGAAACCTTTTACTACCTGATCGACCTCTTTTCTGAATGGAAAATAAACCAACTCCAATTATATATCGAACACGTCTTTGCCTACCCTGAGCATAAAGTGGTATGGCAGAAAGCATCTGCACTCACACCGGCTGATATTCAAAGCCTGGATACATACTGTCGAGAACGATTTATAGAGCTCGTCCCAAATCTAAACTGCTTTGGACATATGCCGCGCTGGCTCATTCACGACAGATACAACCCATTAGCAGAACACCCAAACGGAGGCGAAACGGATTTTGGATACCGGGAAAAACCACAGGGTTTGTGTGCAATTGATCCAGGCTCCATCGCGCTTGCTCGTGAGCTCATCCAAGGAATGATTCCTCACTTTCAGAGCCACCAGCTTAATGTAGGTTGTGATGAAACTATCGATCTGGGCTACGGTAGAAGCAAAGAATTAGTTGAGGAGAAAGGTCGCGGACGAGTTTATTTGGATTACGTTAAACAAGTACACCACATCTGCAAAGATAACGGACGCACCATGCAATTCTGGGCAGATATAATTTTGAAATACCCTGAATTGATAGAAGAAGTTCCTGAAAATTGTGTCGCGCTTAATTGGGGCTACGAATCGATACATCCGTTCGATCTCGAGACATCCCAATTACAGTCCTCAGGTATACCTTACTATGTGTGTCCAGGAACATCCTCATGGCGTAGCATCGGGGGCCGAACCGATAACATGGTTCAAAATATCAACTCAGCCGCAAAATGCGGAAGTGCCAACGGTGCAATAGGATTCATGACAACGGATTGGGGCGATAGTGGACACCTACAACCTTTGCTGGCGAGTTTTCCAGGTTTGGTTTTAGGTGCCGCCCAAGCATGGAATTTTCAGGAGAACTTTCCTCTCGGTAGCGCCCTGGATACTTTTGTTTTCAAATCGACAGGTTGGGGTAGCTTATTCCTGGAGATCGGCAATTTAAATAAGCCAGCTGGTATCCGCATACACAACTGCTCGATTCTTTTCAAACTTCTGCAGGATAGTAGCGAAAGCCTAAAAGCAAGAGATGATTTGGATCTAAAGAGTCTTAAAATGATACGGTGTTTAGCCGAAAAGATCGGGGCAGAAAAAGCGAAGCTCTCCACCAACCATCCAATCGATCCACTATTTGACCAAGAGTTTGCATGGGTCATAGATATGTTGATACACGGTTGTGATAGAGGCGTTCAAATCCTAGAGAACTTCCCCGAAGAACACCTCATTGAAAAAGCCTGCATACTGAGAGAGACTCACAAACTAATATGGCATGCCAGAAACCAACCCGGGGGTTATGTTGATAGTAGAGACTGTTTTCGGGTGCTAACAGGCAGTTAGTAGCACCTTCAGTGAGACAAATAAGCAATAGGATTACACAGCCGGGTTGCTGAAGAGTTGGCTTTAGGATCCCTTGGATCAAAATTTACCTGATAAAAGGGTAAAAAATCTTTGTATAAAATATTTTAAACCCCCGAGACCAGGGGATTTTGTGTGTGAGCTTCAACTAGTGGAGACGGATTATAAGGGAAGCTATTCTTCTCCTCCAACTCATCTATTAAAACTCTGAAATGCTTAAACGGGTATCAACGCGCAATCTTTTAATCAGTGCCGCCTTCTTTGCAGGAATTGTTATAATTGGACTATTAAAGCTTCTTCATAGTTGGGAGAATGAACAATTTGCTCTGACAATTAAGACCAAGAACGAGCTTAACCATAAGTCATTCCAGATCGCACTGGATTCTGAATTTCAGAAAAACCAACCACGCGCCCAAATCCTGGGGTTAGCTACTTTTCGTGAAATTCTCCAAGCACGTGAGGATCAAGACGAAGCCAATCTTCGATACCTCAGTTCCATACTCGATGCAGTCAAATCACAAATCATAAACATGGCCCTCGATGCTTCGCTCCCCCAACGATACGGTTTATCTTGGGAAACCACAGGTGAGCTTTTGATGCCGACAGAATCACAAATTCCCTAGTTCAAGACTGTAAGTTTCATTGCCAAAAATGATTAAATCCTTTGGCTCATCCGTATGAGATTATATTTGCTTCGGCATGCGGAAACAGCTCCCGGTAAAAAGGTGCATTTGAGGGAGCTAACTCCAAAGGGCATCAAATCCATCCGTAAATTAGCAGGTTTTCTCAATAAGAAAGAACTCAAAGAGATTTCTGAAATTCGACACAGTAGCCATGTTTCGGTGCGAGAAACTGCTCAAGCTTTTCAAGAAACGGCCAAGCTAAAAGCACCCATCCGAGAAGTGCCGCTTCTTGAACCTTGCGCAGATTTTAGAATCCTTGCTGATTTTTTAGATGAGGAGGACAAAACCCTCCTTTTAGTCGGTCACAACCCCAATTTGGGGATGCTGGCTTCCTATCTACTTACACGTGGTTCAAGAGTCGACCTGTTCAAGATCAAGAAGTCGGGTCTGCTTTGTTTGGAGAAAACAAAAGGCGAACAAACCCACACGGGATGGACATCTCAATGGCGGATAGTTTGGCAGCTCGCTCCTAGCCACTTGAAAAAGGCAAAAAGTAAAAGGTAAGACCCGAGTGCTAAGAGAAGCTCCGGGCCGCAATAAAGGGGAACACTACCCATAAAACCACGGATAGAAGGAATGACTTTTAACTTGCTTGCTAAAAGATCAACCAAAGATGCCACCAATACATGACCATCACTCGTCAGGGGTACGAGAAGCCGCGTTCCTCCATGAGCTGGAAGAGCGGGATCCAATAGACGCCCGTGGCCTCCATCGCCACGGTGGTGACGCCGCAGGCTTTGAGCCAGTCAGCCAAAGCCTGAAGATCTTCGGAAGTGGCGCACCGGCTCCGGACCACGCTCTGCGGGCACCGCCACGTAATGGACGGTGGCTCCGAGGTCGATGCCGGCGGCATTGGGGTTGGTCTTCCTGCGGAAGGAGACGGATTTATTCTTCCGTGTGCGGATGTTCTTTTGGGCCATGATGATGCGCTTTAGTTGTTCAGTTAGGTTAGCGCACCCTGGCTGCGGCGTCCCGGAGAGTGAAAAAGCATGAGTATTCTCTTATACGGGGTCGGCCGGAGATATCTCCGGCGCGCCACCACTGCCCTTGGGTTGGAGGGGGTTCAATGACGCTTACGGTAAACTTCACCAACTCCTGAACCATCTGGGCCTACTTCGGCGACAACGAAGACGACGTCTCTGACCGCCACGCCTCTGTGACGCCATCAACTCACTAACATTGCCCCCTCCCATCACCCACGTCTACAACTCCTTCGGCTACGCTAGGGATGTGCATAAGCGACTCAC
>Ga0114999_10004909_pt1 | contig 15980 bp, 13 predicted proteins | sample ArcticOcean_MG_C_3_FD_89820 | JGI IMG/M metagenome (GOLD analysis project Ga0114999, IMG submission 89820) | Marine microbial communities from western Arctic Ocean - ArcticOcean_MG_CB8_126 | ecosystem: Environmental > Aquatic > Marine > Oceanic | place: Arctic Ocean: Canada Basin | collected...
ACCAATACCAGCAATTCCTTGAGGTAAAAATGATAAGTCGCGTTCTTCTGTAAAAACGCCAGGACTAATAATTGTTTCCGCCATTATCGTCTCCCTTATCTGTTTATGTTATTGTTTGAAATTAAGTTATAAATTTTATTTAAAAAAACTCGTATATAAATATAATTAGAATTTTCAAAAATAGATGTTTTGCTCTAATTTATTAACTTTGTTTTGTAAATTCGTTATTTTTAGTATCATAACTACCTTCGCCATACTTTTCTTGTAGTTTTGCGAGAGAGGTTTGCTCATCCTGTTGATTTTTAACATAACTATCTTGAGCCTCTTGTTCAGAAATATCTAACCCATCCAACTGTCGTTGTAAAAGTAATCGTTGTACTGAAACTTGCCCTAATGTTTGTTGTAAATTAACATAGTTAGCACTTATTGTTTTAAGTTCATTAACTTCTTCTTCTGTGAACTCAACTTTGTCTTTTTTTGCCATTTTATTATACTCCTATAATATTTTTATATTCTTTTAACCCTGCTTTTAAATTATACTCTGGTTTCCAATCAGGTAACCATTTAGTTTTATCTGATTTAGTATTAAATTGATAACCTACGGGTATTTTAGATTCATCATAATAATTATAACCTATACTTAAATAGGTTAAAACTTCTTCAAAAGTATTACTTTTTCCTGTTCCAACTTCATATATTCCTGAATCTATTCCACTTAAACAATGTAGATTAGCACTTACTACATCCTTTATATATACAAAATCTCTTTTTGCTTGCTTAATAATAGTTGAACCATCTTCTTGTTCAAGAACTCTTTTAGGAAATAATTTAAACTTTTCTTTTAATGCTAGCGGTGAAAGTACTTTTTTATCCTGTCCATTTAACATAGCCTGGTATGCTACTGATGCCATTTTACCTTTATGACTTTCTCCTTCACCATATACATTAAAATATCTCAATGCAACAAAATTAGTACATTTTGCTACTCCATAACATTCAGTTATATATTTACTCCAACCATATAAATTTGTAGGCATTCCAAATGTTTCTGTTCCATAACAAGCGGCGGAAGATGAGTATACTATTGGTATTTTAGAAATTTCAGCTAAATCAAATAATACTTTACTAAATTCATAATTATATTTCATCATAAAATTAACATCTTTTTCCATAGTGTCCGTTATAGCACCTACGTGGAAAATCATATCAACTTTATCTAAAGCCTTAAATAAGCTGGTTTCCCAACCTGTATAATCCATATAACTTTGTTCTATAGTTGTTACAGAAGCAACTCCAGCATCTAACAGAGCTGTTTGTAAATTTTTACCTATAAATCCTTCACTACCCGTTAATAATATCCGCATATTCTTCCTCATACCAAAAAACATCATCTCCATCATATGTGTGATCGGGACGATAAAATTCTAACAATTCTTTCATACTTTTTACTTTTAAAAACATTTTTTCATCTTCTTCTGTATATTCATCATCATATTCACCTTGCCACGCAGATTCTCTACCAATATGTTCTGATGCACCAGGTAACACAGCTATTATTTCCTTAATATTTGGTCCAGGAGCCGCTTCTGCATAATCCATTAAATACCAATCTAACCCACCATGCCAATTTATATTATCATTTCCACCATTATGATGCATCCATATTGGCATCATTTTTAGAAAATCTTCTATCCTTAACATCATATGACACCCACGAGTATGACTTTTTAATAACCAATCACCATCTACATTCATAACATCATGTTCTGGACTATTATGATATGTTACCATCCAAGTATATGGTGAAGAATCTAACTTTTCTACTCCAGTTGTTAATGGTTCTTTTATTATCATATCATGATCTATATTCATATAATATTCGCAATCATCAAAAAACCCAGTTTCCCAAACTCTATTAGTTCCCAATCTACATCCAAGATTATATGGTAAATCATATATTACAACATCTATTTTTTCTCCTGCTTTTTTTATAACTTCTAAAGACTTCTTTTTTTCTTCTGGATCAGAAGATTGTTCTAATATAAATACTTTATCTCTCTTATCCATAGTTTTAATCAAACTATCAATAGTTTTTTCAAGATACTCTGCTCGATTATAACTAAAACACACTATTCCTACACGATGTTTTTTATCTACAGGTTTTAAATGATTAATATTTCTCTTTTTCTTACTAACAAGGTAATTCCCCATAATAAGATAATCCATATTATTTTTAATAAAACAACTTATAGCATCGTTTGGATTTTCTACAATTGGTTCTTCATTATCATTAAAAGAAGTGTTTAAAATAATTGGAATCCCAGAAAGTTTTTCATATTCTTTTATAACCTGCCAATATTTTTTATTTATATCCTTAGATACAGTTTGAAGTCTCGCAGTACCATCAATGTGAGTAATAGCTGGTAATCTCGTTTTCCATTCCTCTTTAACATCTGAAATTAACAACATATGAGGACTTTTTGTTGTATGACTAAAGTATTTATGAGCTTCTTCTTCCAAACAACTTGGAGCAAATGGTCTGTACCATTCTCTATGCTTTACAGAAGTATTTATCCTATCTTTCATATCAGGATTTCTAGCATCTGCTAAAATACTACGATTTCCAAGAGCTCTTGGTCCTGATTCTGCTCCTCCTTGAAACCACCCTACTATATTTTGCTCATATATTAATTTAGCTGCAATTTTAATTATTTTAGGCATAGAAAGTTTTTTATAATCAACATGTGCAAGATTACATGTAATCATATCTAACATTTCTTTATCACTATACTCTCTTCCTAAATAAACATCTTTTTTCATTGTATTTTCCTATAACCATAAAATGCACAACCTATTGATATTCCGCTGTCATCCGTTGCTGGTATTATATAAATATTATTAAAAATTTTAGAATCAATTATTTTTTGATTTACAATAGAATTTAAAAAACACCCACCAGCCAACACTAAAGTATCACAATTTTTTAAATATTTTGCTTTTTTAACTAAAAACATTATAGCTTTTTCAAACTCCATTTGTATTTTAAGAGAAAAATCTGCCTTATCATTATCTGATTTTATGGAAGTGGGAAAAGAGGGTGGAAAATTAGAAAAATAATCATTATTCCAATTCTTAAATTTAAAAGATATTTCTCCATTTAAATCATCTGGAATATTAATATATGATTCTGGCCATTTTTCTTTTACTGTTTTTTCATTTCCATATCCAGATAATCCCATTAATTTTCCTGAACAAGTATTAAACGTGCCCAATTCTAATGAATCTCCAGCGCATTCATAAAAAGCCCCCAATGAATACATTATATTTAACCCTGGTTTATTCGGAGTTTTATATTGATATAGTGTTTTTACCTCTGTTTGATTTATATCAAATATAGTATGTGCTTCAATCCCAGCTTTTACTCCATTTTTATAAAAAATACTACCACCCATATCTACTACTAAACCAACAGCTTCTTCTTTTAAACCAAAAAAATCATATGTTGATATAACATGTGCAGTATGATGTTTAATTGTATTTTTAATTGGTACTATTGAATTTAATTTTTCTTTTAACTCATTATAATCTTCTTCATTATCATATTGAGTACATATTGAATATGTTATATTATCTATATTATCTAATTGTGTATTTGTTGTTGAAAGTATATAATCTAAAGATTTTTTTGGAAATTTATTATCATATCCATCATGCTTTAATCTACTTAATCTTTCTTGGCATATACTATTAACCAATACTCCATCTTTTACTAAAGATACCCCGCTATCATGTCCAATATGTATTCCTAATGAAATTTTACTCACGGAAATTTTTCCAATACCCATAATATGCACATCCTATTGAAATTCCAGTATCATCTGCGGCTGGTATTATATGTACATTTTCAAATAACCCACTATCAACTATCTTTTGATTTACTGTAGAATTTAAGAAACTACCACCTGCTAAATAAAGATTTTCATTTGGAGCTATAAGATTTGCTTTTTTAATTAAAAATAAAATTGCTCGTTCAAATTGTAATTGTACTTGTAACGCAAAATCTGCCTGAGTTTGGAAATCATATTCTCGTAAATCATAATCATACCAATGCATTAAATTACTATTCAACATATCTCTTGGAACATAAAAATCTCCATTTAAACTTTCATCTATTCGAATAAAATCCCTATATTTTGGCTTTCCCATCATATCAAATAAATTTTCTTTTTTACCATATGAAGCCATACCCATTAATTTTCCTGCTGCAAATCCACCTGGACCTAATCCAACTACTCCACAAGCCATTTCATAAAACGCTCCTAAAGAATGCCCAAGATAATCAGTTACACCTTCTTTAGTTGGAAAATAATTATGATAATGTTTATATACTGTTTCAAAAGTATTTTTTTCTATTTTATATATTGAAGCATTTTCTGCACAAGTAGAATCAATATTATAGTTATGTCGTCCTCTACTAACATTCCAATGATATGCTATATCTCCACCTGCATCTACTACTACAGCAGTTCCTTTCTTACCAGCAAAAGTATAATATGTTGAATATGCGTGCATTAAATGATGCAATCCATATGTTAATTTTAAATCTGTAATTCCTATTTTATGAAATTTTTGTTGATGTTGTAAAACATAATCTACCCCGAATCCTTCTCCAGGTCCATTATAAACCACCGTATTTACTTGTGGTAAATCAATAGAATTAGAATGTAATATATATTTTACAGATTGAAGGGGGACTCCGTCCTCAGCTTTATCGTGTTTAGATCTTGTTAACCGTTCCTCTGCTATATTAGAAATTAATTCTCCATTAATACATAAAGCAGTACTAGCATCATGCCCAATATTAACTCCTAAACTAATATAATTTTCTTTTACCTTATCTATTTTACCTTTTTTAGATTCAATTTCTTTTACCGCATCAATAACCATATTCGATGTTATTTTTTTAGTACATTCCCATTTTCTTGAAGTTGGATCCAAATTTGGAACTCCAGAAACATCATCTTCTTGCTGTAAAGGACAGAAGTGATTTTCAAACTTCCAATTTATTTCTTCATTGTGCCAACACCCAGTACAAACATTTTCATCTTTTTCTAAAGAAACTCTTACAGTTTTTGATTTTCCATCAAAAAATTTATGAGTATGCCCTGTTATCATAATAGACCAAACTCCAAGAGCATGTGCTACCCAATATAATCCTGAACTTGCCCCTATAAAAAATTCTGAGTGTTTTATATCAAATACTCTTTCTTCTATTGAAGTTTCTCTTGGTTTTGTAATAACTCCCTTTGGAATTTTAAAATCTTTCTCTCCATCATTTTCTCTTGAACAATTTACAACATCATATCCTTTACTTTTTAAATAATCAACCAATTCTTGCCAACCTTCATTACCTTTATAATTCCACATCTTCGCTCTAGCAGTTGCAAACGGAGCTATTGTAACATATGGTTTTTTGGAAGGTAATTTAAAATCTTTATATACTTTAATTTTAGCTTTTTCTTCTTTAAAATCAAGACCTAATATATCCGAAGCAATTTTTTGCATATCACCTAAATATGTAGGTGTAGGATGATGTTTTCCAATGTTTAGCTTTTTATCAAGAATATCAAATCCACCTAACCAATAAGTTGCATGATAATCTATAGAACTATCATATTCATCTAAAAAAGTAATAAATGGATACTCAGTTTCAAAAAGTTCTTTATTTACAGTTACAAGATATATATTACATTTATGTTTTTGCCTAAATGTTTCCACATATGGTATCCAGGTAGTTGAATCACCTAAATTTTTAGATACCATTACAATTCGTACATCTTGATCTTCTAAATTTAAATCGTGATAAAAAACTAGTTCATCATTTATATGTACTTCTACATGCCAATCTATAAAATATACTTGATGTCCATTAAAGGTAGTAGAGTCTCTTCCTAATAATTCAATCGAATATTCTAATAACTCTTCACCTTGTTTACCATACCAAATCTTAATATCTAAATCTTCATCCGTTATGGACGTAAGATTTAATTGACACGAATCATTAAAGTCTAAATTAATTAATAACTTTTTATTTTCAAATACAACCATTATTACCTATTATTTATATTATGATTCTAATACTGCTATCCTTGATCCCAAATCTGTTAAAGAAGCAGAAACTTCTTGAAATGCTTTTGTAAGAAGAGCTGTAACTCCACCATCATCTATGGATAATCCACTTAAATCTCTCATATCTACTACTTCTGGTGCACTTGATGTCAAATGTTGTGCAATAAACCCTATTTTTGCTTCATCTCCTGCAGAAGCAGTCCATTCTGATTTACTTACTTCAGTACCTATAAATATATAACTACTAGCGTTAATATCATCTTTTATTTTAGTATCTAAAACAGATGCCGTATATGATGTAATATCTTTTTTAATTCTCTGATCAGATTGTACATTTCCTTTATGATAATATTGTCCATTACTTTTTAAATAATGTAATGAGTTTCCTGGATTACCATCTCCTCTAAATGACCAAGAATATGGATTGGAATTTACATATTGTCTCCAACCATACGAAGCTGGATAATAATTTTCAACATACATACCTGCAGTACCAGCACCTCTAGCATCAACTCCTTGATTAGAGCCCCAGGCTCCACCTAAATATATTCTTGCAAATTGAGGGCCGGGCCAGTTTGAACTTGGTCCATATGCATAATATAAATTTCCTGTTTGTGATACTCCAGGTCCACCACCGCCGCCTCCGCCGCCTTTATTACCTTGTGCGCCACCTTGGTTATTCACACCTCCTTGAAGTCCTTGATATCCTGTTGGACCACCGCCACCGCCACCACCACTTCTTGAACCTCTAGTTCCAGTATTTCCACCAGGACCAGTGCCACCAATGTTTCCCGTATATCCAGCAGGACCCTGCGGACCTTTAGGACCTCTGTTACCAGTAGCTCCACCTGAATTATTCACAGTTCCTTGAAGTCCTTGATATCCTGTATCACCAGCAGGACCTCCAGGGCCAGCAGTTCCTGTATCTCCACCTGCGCCATCTAATCCTTGTAATCCATGATATCCTTGGGGACCAGCTGAACCTTTACCACCTGTAGCTCCTTGTGCTCCTGCAGAACCATCATTTCCCTGTCCACCAGGAGTTCCATGTAATCCTTGAAATCCTTGAGCTCCTTGAGCTCCCTGTCTACCTACAGCATCACTCCAAGCATTACCTGTATAAAATTGAGTTTTTGAAGTAGTTTCATTAAATACTATATCTCCAGCAGCTGCACTTAAAGCATCTCTCTCTGTTGTTGTATAATTAGGTAAAGTTACTGTATCATCTCTTGAACCACTAATAGTTAATTTACCAGATATTTGTGTATTTAGTAATATAGCCATTATTCACTCTCCAACGCGGTTAATTTAGTTTTTAAATTTTCTATTAATTGCATACTTTCAGAAACTGCTTTTACTAATAACGATGTAGCACCATCATAATTAAATCCAAAACTTCCAGAATATTTAGTACCTGAAGGACCTACTGCTTCATTAACGTCCCCTTCTGTTCCAGTCATTAACTCACTAAATTTAGAAGCAGTATAATCTTGAGCTATAAACCCAAGTTTTCTATTTTCACTATCTTCATCGGGTTTCCAAAAAAATTGTTTCGGTTTAAATTGATTGATGTTAGGTAATACACTACCAGAAAACTCTTCTATATCTTTTTTAAGTCGTTTATCTGAAGTTCTATTCCCAGAATGATAATATTGTCCATTTCTTGAAACAAAATGTCTATCACCACCACCATAATGCCCCGCCCAAAAAACTTGTCCAGTATTACCACCACCTACTGTTCGAAATCCTTCTGGCGCACCATTAGTAAAAACTACAGCATCTGTTACCATTCGTGCAATTCTCATTCTACCTGGAATACTACCAGTTCCAATTCCTAATTGTAATAATTGTACATTAGCACCAGTTTGCATATTTTGATTGGTGCTTGCTGGTCCACCACCACCAGTAGAACCTTGATATCCATTAGGGCCTTTTGCACCACTTCTCGAACCTCTAGTTCCTGTGCCACCACCACCGCCGGGGGGACCATAATTTCCCGTAAATCCAGAAGTACCCTGCGGACCTTTAGGACCTTTTGGACCTTGTGGACCTTGTGCGTTATTCACAGTTCCTTGAAGTCCTTGATATCCTGTTGGACCTCCTCCGCCTTTTGCACCACTTCTCGAACCTCTAGTTCCAGTATTTCCACCAGGACCAGTGCCACCAGTCTGACCTGCAGCACCTGTATTTCCTTTACCCCCTGTTGCGCCTGTATCTCCTGTCGCACCAGTTGTGTTATTAGCATCTCCTGTAGCTCCCTTTACTCCTGCAGAACCAGCCGTTCCTTTTGGACCTTTAGTACCTCTATCTCCATCTCCACCATCTCCACCTGCCACACCACCAGCACCTACTACACCTTTAGCCGAAGCCCAAGCATTACCACTATAAGTATAATACTGATTATCTCCTGTATTAAAAATTATATCCCCAGCTGATGGGGATGAAATATTATTCATTTCAGAATCCGTTTTATGCTGCATTACTACTCCAGCAGCATTTCCAGATGCTGATAATGTAATTCCAGCAATTTGAGAATCATTTCTTAAAATAGCCATTATTCACTCTCCAATGTAGTAACACGATTTGTTATCCCGCTTAATTCTGTTTTTATTTCTTTAACTGCTTCATATAAAACTGCTCTTAATCCAGTAAAATTTATCCCCATCATTTCAGGTGTATCTGCACTTCCAGTTCCATCATTCTTAGCATTAACCAATTCAGGAAATTTTGTTTTTACATCTTGAGCAATTAAGCCAATAGTTATGGGATATTTGCTATCAGACGGTGTATTTCTAAATCTGAATTTTTTTGGTTTAATAGCAGATAATCTTTCTACAATAGAGGCTGAAGGTTCTGTACCGCTTCCTGAATATGCTTCAATTTGTGTTTTAGATCGTTCATCAGACCATCTACTACCATCCATGAATATGTTACCATTACTATAAAATACTGCAGCAGTTGCGTTATTTTTATTTATCAAATTCATTGCTGAAGCATTTCCTCGGTGATTCATACCATAGTTATTTGTATTATATAATTCTGAATGATTTACTGCGTAATGAGATGATGCCCATAGTCTGTAAGAGTTTGTTTGTGCGTTATGTGCTACTGCCGCAGTGTTAAATTGTGGGGATGAGTTACTATCCATAGATTGATATGGCCAGCCTGGAGGACCTGTTGGACCTCCTCCGCCAGCATTGCCGTGATATCCCGTATATCCAGAAGTACCCTGCGGACCTTTAGGACCTCTGTTACCAGTAGCTCCACCTTGGTTATTCACACCTCCTTGAAGTCCTTGATATCCTGTATCACCAGCAGGACCTCCAGGGCCACTTCTTGAACCTCTAGTTCCTGTGCCACCACCACCACCAACGCCACCCATATATCCCGTATATCCAGAAGTACCCTGCGGACCTTTAGGACCTCTTGGACCTTGTCCGCCTGTTTGAGAATTATTATCACCTGCAGCACCTTTATTGCCTTGAGGGCCTTTAGGACCTTTTGTTCCACTTCTAGCACCTGTATCTCCACCAGCACCAGCACCTCCTTGAAGTCCTTGTAATCCGTGATATCCACTTGCACCAGCAGATCCATCACTTCCTTTTCCACCTATTGCACCTTGTAATCCTTGATAACCAAATCCTCTTACAATATTACTAGAATCGTGTCTATGAAGATCACCATCAGTTGAACTAAGTACTATTTGTGATTTTTCTTGTGCTGATAAATTACCTATCGCAGTATTACTTAAAGCTGGTACTCTAAGTGGTTGAGATAATGTTATAGAACCCGATATTTCTGTTGCTTGTAAGACTGCCATTAATTTTTACCTAAAGTATCTATTATTTTACTTTGTTTATCTACCTTACTACTCAAATCCTTAATTGCCTCAATTAAAAGAGGTACAATTCTTGTATACTGAACTGATTTTTTATCTTCTGATAATAAATATGGTTCTATCTTATTTATTTCTTCTGCAATTACACCTATTGAATGTAAATCATTTTCTTTATAATCAAATTCTACTCCACGCATTAATAATACTTTATCAAGCCCAGAATCAAGTGTTGTAATATTTTTCTTTATTTCTGCAGTTGAACTCTCTGTTAATGTTCCTGTTACAGTACAATGATCATCAATTGTTACCGTACCACCATTTGAATCAATTGTAAGGTTTCCACTTGAAGTATCAATTTCATTATCACCTGTAACTCCAACTTGTATTGCACCATTTGTACTACCTGCAAAAGTTGGTGAATTTCCTGTACCTACACCAATTGAAGTTCTAAGTGTAGCTCCACTCTCTACTACAGGATCTGTAGTTCCATCACCAACCAGCATCTCTCCATCACCAGTCATAGCTAAGGCTGTAATAGCCCCAGTTCCAGAACCAAGTAATATAGCACCATCTGTAAGAGATGAGGCTCCAGTTCCACCATGTGCCACTTCAACATCTGTTGCTTCCCAAACACCTGTTGCGATAGTTCCAAGTGCTGTAACTCCTGTTTGTGATGCATCTACACTAATTGAATGTACTATTCCTTCACCACTTGTAGCTCCCGTTGATGTAATTCCAGTTCCACCAGTTAGAGTTGCTACATAACTTCCTGTCGTATGGTCGGATAATGTAATTAAATTATCTAATGTAGAAGCTCCTGTTCCACCATCTGCTACTGCTAAATCTGTGATTCCATTTATAGTACCACCATTAATATCTACAGTAGTTATAGAACCTAAATCTGCAACTGTATTTCCTGCGTTAGTCCAATTTCCTATTACACTATCAAGATCAAGTGTTGTTGTTGATGTTCTACCAAAAGATCCTGTTAAAGAACCACTTATATTTGGTGCATAAAATTTAACACTTGAACTAATAGCTGTTAATGAATGGTCATATCTTATATTTGCTATAGTAGGTAATCCAAAATCTAAACCACCTTCATCCATTACTGCTGAAGTTATACTTCCACTTCCAATTGTTATATTTTTATCAACTACATTTAATGCAGAACTTGAAATTATAGTTTCCGATCCTTGTACAGTTAAATTACCAGCTATTGTTACATCATTACCTGCAAAAGTAGTACCTTCAACCAATACACTAGCATTTGAAGATGCTATTGTCATATTATTTGAGCCATGATCCCCCGTAATGTTTCCTGTAACAGTAACACTACCATTAACATCTACTCCTGCAAATGTTGGGGAATCGCTTGTACCTACTCCTAAACTCACTCTTGCGGTATCTCCACTTTCTGCTACTGGATCTGTAGTACCATCTCCAACTATAAATTCTCCGTCAGCGAGAACTGCCATCGCAGTTACTGCGCTTGTTCCGCTTCCAAGCAATACACCACCATCTGTTAATGTACTTGCCCCTGTACCACCATCTGCTACTGGAACATCAGTTCCACCAGCTCTATAAATTATATTACCTTCAATATTTACATCACCAGAACTTGCTCTTGTTAATGTTGTATCACTAGCGTGTCCAACTTCAACACCAGTTGATGCATAAGGACTTGTAAATTGTGGGGAATCGCCTGTTCCAACTCCAATTGATGTTCTTAATGTAGCACCACTTTCAGCGACTGGGTCAGTTGTTCCATCTCCAACTATCATTTCACTATCACCAAGTACTGCCATAGCAGTTACTGCACCCGTTCCACTACCTAATAATACACCACCGTCAGTTAATGTACTTGCTCCTGTACCACCATGAGCAACTGCTAAATCTGTATCTAAAGTTAATGACGCCAACTCCATAGCTCCACTTGAACTAATTGCAGCTGATGCTGTAATTGGTGCGCTAAATGTACTTGAACCATCTACTTTTAAATAACCATCTATTTCCACATCAGGATCTGAAGCAGAACCACCAGTTTGACTAAATAATACATCTCTATTAGTATCAATAGCTATTACTGCCGTACCATCTTCTTTTATATCTATTCCAGTTTTACCCTCTAATGTTAATGCTCCAGCACTCGTTGTTAAATTAGAAGCGCCTGCGGCATCAATAGAAAGGGTAGATGTACCATCAATCGTAATTGCTCCGCTTGAATCTATATCTAAAGCTGCTGTATCAACATCCCATGCTACATCTGCTGCCGTACCAAGACCAATTGAAGTCGCTGAATCTATAGTTAAAGCTCCTGCTGCATCTAAATCAAAAGCAGCTGCATCTACATCAATCGCAACATCGGCTGTCGTTCCAATATTAATTCCACCTGCACCATGTAGTAACAATGCTCCCGCTGCCGTACTAAAATTAGAAGCGGCTGCCGCATCAATTGAAACTCCACCTGCTGAAGTATCAATTGTTACTGCCCCACTTGCATCAATATCAAGAGTAGAAGTATCTATATCAAATGCTGTATCTGCATCTCCACCTAAAGTAATTGAAGCACCATCTATAGTAATTGCTCCAGCGGCATCTAAATCAAATGTACTGGAAGGATCAAATGCCATAGTAGTAGATGTCATTGTTAATGCTCCACTTGCATCTACATCAAATGTACTTGCATCCATATCTATAGCTACATCTGAATCTCCACCAATAGTAATTGCAGAACCATCAATGGTAACTGCTCCACCAGCATCTAAATCAAGTGTACTTGATGGTGTTATAGAAACAGTTGTCATTCCTGTTTCAGATAAAGCTCCTGCGCCATTAAATTCCCAAGTACCTACATCATCACCAAAAGATGCTCCACCATTACCTTTTGCCGTTAAAGTTGTAACTGCAGTAATTCCTACCGTAGAATCACTATTAAAATAATGTGGTCCCCCGCTCGAAGATACTGAACCACTTAAATATATATTTCTCCACCTTTTCGTAGTACTACCAAAATCATACGCGTTATCAGTATTGGGTATAAGATGAGAAGTTAAATCTGCATTAATACTAATAGAATCTGTATCTGCATCTCCAATTGTGATATTACCACCAAGAGTTAAATCTCCTGTAATTTTACCATCTCCTTCAATATGAAGTGCTGAACCACTAATTGTAGAACCACTTACATTAGCAACTAACCCAGAACCACTTTGGAATACTATTCCATCAGCAGTTGCTTTCAATTCATGCATTACTACACTTGTAGAAGGATTTACAAATTTTAATGAACCACTTGAAATGAAAATATCTTTCCAATAAAGTGATGCTGAACCCAAATCATATGTATTAGCCGCATGTGGTATTAATGAGCCACTTATATAAGTTGCACTAGCTGTTACAAAATTACCCTGTGCCCATCTTTTCCCTGAACGCCCTAATTGACCTTCGTTAGTACTCCGTGGGACTATATTCTTCGTTGCCATGTTTATCTCCTAACCATAGACTATTAAATCATCTACATTTGCATTTGCAGTTAAAGTTGCACCGTCCACAAAATATAAACTAACTTTTAGTTGTAAATCTGTTAAATTATCTGGATTTAATTCAAAATGAGGGTCATCTAACAAAAATTCTTGTGTAGGTACTAAATCTCCATCAGAATTAAGTTCGAAAGCGCTATGCTTAATTTTACTAGCATCTATACCATAATATCCCATTATAAATATCTCCTATTATGTCATCTGTAAGACTGAAGCTATTACTTCAGTACTTGTATTTTTATTTGGCGAAATTCTAAGTGAATCCGAGGCTTCTAAATTTATAGGTTTATCCCATACAAGAGTACTTCCAGGTAAAACTACTCCATCAGTAATCAAACTTGAAGTTGTTGCCGCAGATGCATCTAACATTTTCAAATCAACTTTTAAAGTTTCTGAACCTGTATTTGATACATACAATGCATGAACTAATGAAGTTGTTGCTGAAGGTGTAGTATAGATGGTATCTAAAGAACCACTTGTATTTGCTTTTAATGTTGCATTTTTAAATGTATTTGCCATTCTTAACCTCTTATAATACTATTGAAAATACCAACGCATTGGGATCTTCTTCATTTAAATTTGTTAATTCTGAACCATCGCCTTTAAATACGGATGCTTCTACTCGACCAAAAGAACCTGTTGTAGCTGAAGAACCACTAATATCACCAGAAATTTCTAAATTACCGCTTCCAGTAATATTTCCTGATGTAACTAATGTAGATAAACTGGCATCTGAGCCAGAAACTATTACTTTTTTCCAATTTGGCATCTATTTCTTCTCCCTACGGTTGGTTACTTTTTCAAGCCCACTTCCTAATGTTGCCAAACATTAGGCCAATAAAGTTATTCATCATCTTCTATCCAAAGTTCATTATCTTCACGCTTAATCTTCTTAATCGTTTCTTTCTGAACCTTCTCAACTTCTAATCTAAGTGCTGCTTCTGCACTCATTTCTTTTTTAAGGATAAAATCTTTTTTATCCAACAATTTATACTGGTTTTTTAATTTTTGTACCGCTGCCATCGCAATCGGTAAATATTTACCAGGTATCATCGCCTCTTTTATCATCTCAAACAAGAATTCAATCTCGCCTTTATCAAATTTAGCCATTTCATCAACGACTATCTTCTTCTTCCCAGCTTTTACAGCCATAATTTGTAACCTCTTATTAAATTATTTATGAGAATATAAATATATCTCCAGTAGAAGTATTAACATGCATCATACCAATTCTTGTAACAGCACTTGCTCCAAAATCCGATGGATTACTTCCAACTGGACTAACTGCAGATCCAGATACGGATACTGCAAATTGTCTTGGTGTTGCTGCTGTTTGAGAATCTCCAGTTTCATCTGCTCCTGTTAATCCCCATCTTGTTGCAGAATCATCCCAGAATAATGCAGAACCACTACCATTAGCGGCAGTTGTTACTATAATACCACCATCTCCAGTTGTAGATCCACTTGCCATTTGTATAAATCTATCTGCTACTCTTAAATTAGTTGTATCAATTGTAGTTAACGTTCCATTTACATCTAAACTTCCAGGAACTGTAACTGTAGTATCACTCTTACCAATTGATACTGCTGTAGCATTTGTTCCACCTACTGTAATAGTAGTTGTTGCATCAATATCAATAGCTCCACCATCTGCATCAATATCCATTGAAGCTGCACCCATTGTAAGTGCTCCACTTCCATCAATACCTACGGTCGAACCATTAAGTGTAAATGCTCCTGAATTTAAATCAAGAGCTGCTGATGTAGTAATATCTATTTCAGCTGCATTACCAGCGATATTAACACCACCAGCACCATTTAATGTTAAAGCACCCGCCGCAGTAGTAAAGTTTGAAGCTGCTGCTGCATCTACAGAAACACCGCCTGCTGAAGTATCAATAGTTACTGCTCCACTTGAATCAATATCTAAAGTCGAAGTATCTATATCAAAAGCTACATCTGCAGTAGTTCCAAGATTAACACCACCTGCACCGTGTATAGTTAATGCTCCAGCACTTGTACTTAAATTACTTGCCGCTCCAGCATCAATAGAAACACCAGCGGTAGAATCAATTGTAATTGCTCCACTTGAGTCAATGTCTAAGGTAGATGTATCTATATCAAATGCTACATCTGCATCTCCACCTATTGTAACTGAGCCACCATCTATAGTAAGAGCACCGTCTGCATCTATATCAATTGTTGTAGCTGAAGTTAAACTATGAGCTCCACCATTCGCAGTAATCGAACCACTTACCCATACATCATTCCATCTTTGTCCTGTACTACCTAAATTATACGAATCGCTAGCGTTTGGTATAATATCTGACGTTATGTCAGCGGAAAATGATACAAAATCTGTATTTGCATCTCCAAAAGTTAAATTTCCCCCAATAGTAGTATCACCTGATACAGCTAAGTACCCAAATGAACCTGTACTAGTCGAGGATCCTGTTATATTCCCAGTTAAA
>Ga0114999_10004912_pt1 | contig 15971 bp, 18 predicted proteins | sample ArcticOcean_MG_C_3_FD_89820 | JGI IMG/M metagenome (GOLD analysis project Ga0114999, IMG submission 89820) | Marine microbial communities from western Arctic Ocean - ArcticOcean_MG_CB8_126 | ecosystem: Environmental > Aquatic > Marine > Oceanic | place: Arctic Ocean: Canada Basin | collected...
AAAGCCTACCCCGCAACTGTCCTTTTCGTTGCGCGGGTCATACAACCCGTGAGCTTGCGGCCGTCCACCCTGAATTTTTTTTGTCATAACGTCTCTCTCGCTATGCACACCGATTAGCGCAGGCGTCACTACGGTGAGGCAATACGCTGATTGTCCATTCCCCTGCGTGTCCTATTAAAGACACTTAAGCTCCGCTTCTCCCTCTGCGTCCATTTCGCTGAGGGCGAGGGGGCCTGTTACTCAACGTATGAGTGGCTTTATCCCCGTGAGATTCCTGCTTCGCCGTCGCTAAGTTATTGATTTTTAGTGCGAAAACGCAAGCAAATCGGTGTGCGTACAGCACGAAAGGCGAAACATCTCAAAAATGGGCCCATGAATCAAGTCGGGCTTGCCTTGCAATATGTGCAAAGGCAAGGTTTGGGAGCCAGATTGCGCTTACGAATTTGCACATTCTGGGCGAATTGGTGACTCTAGGCGTACGTTAACTGTTTATCCAATAAGTCACCTCGCTGTAGGATGCTGACTGGTTGGCTTGGGGAACAAGAGTGGATAACGCACCAGAGATCACGCAAGTGCGAGCCGAGCATAGGCTCGATGAAGCGCGCTTGAGCACCTACTTGACTGAATATTTACCAGGATTTACCGGCGAGCTAACAGTTCGTCAGTTCGAAGGCGGACAATCGAATCCGACCTATTTGCTGGAAGCTGCTGACACGCGCTGGGTGCTGCGAAAAAAGCCGCCTGGCCAGCTACTCAAGTCGGCGCATGCCGTTGAGCGAGAATATAGGGTGATGCACGCGTTGCAGGAAACGGATATGCCGGTTCCGCGGGTGGACGTGTTGTGCGAGGACACTTCGGTCATCGGAACGGCTTTTTTTGTGATGGCGTGGGTGCCAGGGCGCATCGTTATGTCGTCGCTCGAATCGGGGATTGAGCCGTCTGATTTGAATGCCATCTACCGCGACTACATGCAGGTGTTGGCACGGCTGCATAGCGTGGACTACAAGGCGGTGGGGTTGGAAGACTTTGGTCGGCCAGGCAATTACTTTGCTCGCCAGATTAGCCGTTGGAGCGACCAGTACCGAGCAAGTGAAACCGATCCGTTGCCGGAAATGGATCAACTGATCGATTGGTTGCCCAAGAATATTCCGCAAGATGATGCGACATCGATCGTCCATGGTGACTATACGATTCGCAACATGGTGGTGCACCCGACACAACCCAAAGTAGTTGCGGTGTTGGATTGGGAGTTGTCGACCATCGGTCACCCGCTGGGAGATCTCGCTTATACGTGTCAGTTCTTCCACCACTCTGACTATTCGCGCCAGCAGATCCGCGCCCTAGGCGTGCCTGATGAACAGGAATTGATCGACATCTATTGCGATAAATCCGGACGATCAGGCGTGGACCATTGGTCGTTCTATATCGCCTACTGCAAATTTCGTTTAGCCGCGATTTGTCAGGGTGTGTACAAGCGGGGTTTGGAGGGTAACGCATCGTCCGCCACGGCTTTGGAGCAGCGGCCGAATGTTGAACGAAGCGCGAAAGTGGGCTGGGCCGTCGTCGAGGAAGCCAGCTAGGCTGTAGGGGCGCCTGGTCCGGCTTGTCCGTTGTACCCGTTGCAGATGGGGCTTGAGAAGTTCTGCCCAAGGATGGGCAAGCAAAAGCGACCACTGCTAAGTGGTTGATTTTGGGCCGAAAGAGCACATGGAGGTGCGAGTGCGGAGCGCAGCAGCGGCGCAAGGGCGCGGAACGCGAGGGAAAAGTACTAAAGAGGGTGTTTTGCGACACCCTCTTTAGCCGCAAATGCTGACTGTTAGGAATTGCTTCTGCGGGCCAACATCGGGCCTAAAGACCCTCCCACGCGAGTCTTTATTTATTGCGTATCTTGCGACTTTGCTCGCAGCCGTTGCATACCGTGGAGCCAGCGATCGATATCGTCGCCTTTGCGACGAACGTATTCTTCAACCTCAGGGTGGGGCAGAACGTGAAAACGCTCGGCGCGAATGGTCTCGACAACAACTTGCGCGAGGTCGTCGGGTTCAATGATGCCATCGGTTTGTCCGTCACCGAGCGCGCGCGGCGCCATCGCCGTATTGACACCTTGCGGACACAGCACCGACACTTTGATGCCGTCACCGCCGTGGTTGATCTGGATGAACTCTGCAAGCTTTACCGCAGCAGCTTTGGTAACCGTATATGGCCCGGAGCCGAGGGCCGCCAGTAAACCCGCAGCCGATGCGGTATTGAGCAAATAGCCTTCGCCGCGCTCAATCATGGACGGTAGTACGGCGCGGGCGGCATACACATGGGCCATGACGTGCAGTTCCCATTGGTTTTGCCAGACGTCGTTGCCAGCGTCGATGAGTACGCCCGAACCGCCGGCCCCGGCGTTGGAACAGAATAGGTCGACCTTACCGAATTTGGCTATGGTTGCTTCGGTAAGCGCCGCGACTTGCGCTTCATTGGTGACATCACAAACCATCCCATCGCAACCGATTTCGGCAGCTGCCGCTTGCACGGCCTTTTGATCTAGATCGGCGAGCATGATGCCTTTGGCGCCTTCGGCCAAAAACGCTTTAGCCATCGAACGGCCTATGCCACCACTACCGCCTGTTATGACTGCAACCCGGTCTCGTAGATCCATCGAAGTTCTCCCATGCGAAAAGCCATCGAAAGTAAACGCAGTTGTTTTCTCGTGCAAGCGCAAGCCTGGTAAAAAGCCGACAAACTGGTAGCGCCGCGTGATCCAATTGCTATGATGCGGCTCGGTAGTGAAATTTTGGAGATAGGCTTGTTTAATCAAAAAATTGGTAGTGTAGTCGTCACGGTCGTATTGGCAGCCATGTTAAGCGCATGTGCGGGGCGAGGTGGGCCCTCCCCAGAAGAGGAAGTTCAGGCCGCGATGGATGGATTTCACGCCAGCATGATTGAGGGCGATTTGGATTCGATCATGGCTCTAATTTCTGACGATTACAGCAATTCTCAAGGAGCGGACAAAGCCCAGATGCAAGGCTTTCTGGGTCAGGCTGCATCGCAGGGTTTTTTCACAGATATGAAGGTCGATTTGGCCAACGCCGAGACGGTTATAGACGGCGACTCAGCCTCCGTCTCCTCGGTAATTTATAACACGGCGCTTGGCGCGCTCACGCTGTCCTACGAACTCAAGAAGGAAAACGGCGTGTGGATGTTTACTGGCACTGAAATCGGCATGTGATAGCCAAACTCGGCTAGCCGGCAATCCTATACCAATACCTGTAAATCTCTTCGAACCCCAAGGCGGTATATAGTGCCGCCGCCGGTTCGTTGGCGTTGACCATTTGCAGATACGCGCGTTGCGCACCTGTACGGGATGCCCAATTTAGCAGATCCGTGACGAGGGATTTGGCGTAGCCCCGGCCACGGTGGTGGTCTGCGGTGTAGACATCGAAAAGCCCGACGAGCTCTTGCTCCACCACCGCAAGACCGATGGCGACGGGTTCATTTCCTTTGCGCAGTGTGGCGAACGCACATTCACCTTGAATTGATCTTAGGATAAGCCGGTGTAGCGATCGGGCTGGGTCTGTCATTCCTGTGAGTTCGCAATACACGTCAAGCCAACGGTCCAGGGCCAATAGCTCGATCTCGTTTGTCGAGGTGTCTGTGATCGAGGCCGTGAGCACCAGGCTGGTTTCATCCCGCCGGTAGTCGCGGTTTTGTAAGACTTGGTCAAGCGTTCCATGGATGGCCGATAGGTCCTGCGCGGGCTCGTTGATTGAGGTAAGCCGAAATACTGTCTGCAACTGTTCGCGCGCATAAAGGTTTTCGCAGTAGCGGATTTTTTGCAACAAAGAATGGGTCGACTGCATCGGCGGATAAAGCGGCACGATGCTATTGGAGCGTTTCGTGAACCCACGTGAAAAACGCAATACCCAGCCGTCAAGAAATATCTGTTGGATCGCGGGCCACGCGTTTAGCGAAGCCTCTTCGATGCGTCGCGCCAAAGCAACTTTAGATTGTTTAGCTTCCCTCATCTTTAGGGCACTGCGTTTGCTCAACATTTGATTAGCTATAGTACCTGATGGCGGCGTCCATTGACCGCCGCTAGCGTTGAAAGACTGGGCTTGAAAGGGTTCATTCACTACAATACGCGGCTCACTTTTCTAGCCGAATTAAACAAGAGAGACAAGCGATGAAAGACCCTGTACGCGTAACCATTACCGGCGCCGCAGGCCAAATTGGCTATGCCCTGCTATTCCGCGTCGCTTCCGGTGCCATGCTTGGAGCCGATCAGCCTGTCATTTTGCAGTTGCTCGAGATCCCCCCGGCGTTAGACGCGCTCAAGGGTGTAGTGATGGAGCTAGACGATTGCGCATTCGAGCTGCTTGATAGCGTGGTGCAAACCGATGACGCAAACGTTGCCTTCAAGGACACGGAATATGCCTTATTGGTCGGTTCACGTCCCCGGGGCCCTGGTATGGAGCGCAAAGATCTGTTGGAGGCGAATGCTGCCATCTTTTCCACGCAGGGGAAGGCTTTGAACGACAATGCGGCATCCAATGTGAAGGTTCTTGTAGTAGGCAACCCGGCGAACACCAACTGCTTGATCGCCCAGCGCAACGCTCCGGACCTCGACGCGCGTAATTTCACGGCGATGACGCGCCTGGACCATAATCGGGCGATGGCGCAGTTAGCCGCGAAGGCGGGCAAGCATGTTAGCGCTGTTGATGGTCTGTGCATCTGGGGCAATCATTCCGCCACCCAATACCCGGATATTCATCGGGCGAGCGTGGCGGGCGTAGACGCGATGAGCCTCATCGACATGGATTGGTATACCGGAGATCTCATCCCAACGGTGCAGCAAAGAGGTGCGGCGATCATTGACGCACGCGGGGCCTCGAGTGCAGCCTCTGCTGCAAATGCGGCAATAGACCACATGCACGATTGGGTGCTTGGAAGTAATTCGGTCGTTAGTATGGGCGTGTATTCGGACGGCAGTTATGGGGTCGATGACGGATTGATCTATTCCTACCCCGTGCGTTGTGCCGATGGTGATTGGGCGATAGTTCAGGGCGTGGAGGTCAATGAGTTCAGCCGCGAAAAGATGGATGCGACGGGCGCCGAACTTGCGGAAGAACGCGATGCGGTCGCGCACTTGTTGCCGTAACGATTAACCACTCGATTGGGGGGAGCGAAGGCATGGCTAACATTCAAGAGTTTCAGATAGCGATCGATGACGCGGATCTCGAAGATCTGCAACGGCGGCTTACCCATACGCGTTGGCCCGAGGCCGAAACCGTGGACGATTGGAACCAGGGCATGCCGCTCGCGTATGCGCACGAGCTGCGCGATTACTGGCTGAATTCCTATGATTGGCGTGCGCGTGAGGCGCACTTCAACCGTCTTGCACAGTTCGTGACCAACATTGACGGTCTCGATATTCACTTCATCCACAGCGTCAGTCCCCATGCGCAGGCGCGACCACTACTAATCACCCACGGCTGGCCAGGCTCTGTGGTCGAATTCGACAAAGTCATCGAGGCCCTTGTGGACCCGGTGGCGCACGGCGGGGATGCGCAGGATGCATTTCATGTGGTGTGTCCGTCGTTGCCTGGGTATGGATTCTCTGCCAAACCGGCGAGCGCCGGTTGGGGTGTCGAGAAAATTGCGGAAGCATGGGATCAACTGATGAACCGGTTGGGCTATGACGAATACTTCGCTCAGGGTGGCGATTGGGGGTCTGCGGTGACCACCGCGATCGGCATTCAAAGCAAAGGCGCGTGCTCAGGAATACATGTGAATATGCCCAGCGCTCGGGCACCCAAAGACGTCCTCAAGAATCCGAGTGAGCGTGACAAGCTCGCGCTAAAGGGCGCTGAGTGGTACCAGAAATGGGGTGCGGGCTATTCAAAGCAGCAGAGTACACGGCCGCAAACCCTGGGCTATGGCTTGGTGGATTCACCGATGGGTCAAGCGACGTGGGTGATTGAGAAATTCTACGAATGGACTGACTGCGATGGACACCCGGAAAACGCTTTGAGTAAAGAGGAGCTGTTGGACAACGTGATGTTCTACTGGCTGACGGCGAGCGGTGCATCGTCCGGTAGACTCTATTGGGAAAGCTTCAATCGCGCATTTAGCGGCGACGGTGACAACACCGTCAAGGTACCGACGGGGTGCAGCATCTTTCCCAAAGAGATCGTGCCGACGCCGCGCGGCTGGGCCGAAAAACGCTATCCCAACATCGTCTATTGGAACGAACTGGACAAGGGCGGGCACTTTGCCGCATTCGAGCAACCGGGTTTGTTTATCCAAGAACTGCGCAATTGTTTTCGTCTGATGCGCTGAGAATTTTGGTGACTATCAAAGGCTGACGCCAAATTCGGTATAGCCCTCTTCGGTCTCCAATCGTTCCAACTCCGTGACGCCATACGGCACTGTCCCGACAAACGGAAATAGGTCCGCTCGCTCGTAGTTGTTAATGCGCATCCAGGTCTCGCATATTTTCACATCGATGACGGCGAGCTTCGCCGTTTGGTCAACGATCGCCTTGTTGGCTTGATAATTACCGCGCACGAATCGGTGCGCTTCCTCGCCGTGCAACATGACGACAATTGGCGAGCCTTCAGTAGCCTCAACAACGGGAATCGAATCTTCGAGCGTATTCAAGATCACTTGCAGATCTTCAACCGATTTCGGGTAGAGATCTACGTACTGGCCCTGCGCCCAGCTAGCGCTTGCTGTTAATGCGAGTAACGCGATGAGGGATGCGCGAAATGCTGAAGCCGTCGGTTATCTTCCGACGAATGTCGGATCGCGCTTTTCGGCGAATGCACGGCCGCCTTCCTTGCCGTCAGCGCTAGTGCGAATCGTCAACAGCTGGTCGCGCGCCAGCGCGCCTGTTTCGGCGGGACTTTTGTTCAGAGTCGCTAACGAGAATTCCTTAAGCGTGTCGACGACGAGCGGTGCAGATTTTGCAAGTATCCCTGCCCAATCTTGCGCGGCGTGCAGCTCGCTTTGAATCGGAACAACCTTGTTGACCATGCCGGCCTGCAACGCTCGGTCGGCATCGAATTCCTGGCCCAAGAGCATGAATTCCATTGCGACTTTATGTGGAATACGCGCGACGGCGCTTGCGATCAAACCGCCAGAAAACCCCAGTTGTGCCTCGGGGTATTTGAATTTCGTATTTGCCGACGCGATCACCAGGTCGCACATCTGCACAATGACGTAGGCACCGCCAATGCACCAACCATGCACTGCGGCGATGACCGGCTTGGAAGTTATCGCTCCAATGCTTGGAACGCCTTGCCACATTTCTTGCGGGGGCGATTTGACATCGGCCCCGACCGAAAATGCCTTGTCTCCGGCCGCGTGAAGAATCGCAACCCGTGCGTCGCCCGCTTCGAACCGTTGCCAAGCTTGTTGTAGACCAACGATGACATCCTCGTTCAACGCATTCATTTTGTCCGCAGCTTTGATCGTGACGGTGGCGATCGCGTTCTTTTCGGTGTACTGGACAACGTCAGTCATTGGTTTTTACCGTCGAGGCGACAGCCACTAGTGGCCCATTATTGAGTGCCAGGTCTCAATGTCGCTGATCTTGAGATACGGGTTCATGCCCTTTGTTTCGCCCAATGTTGCGTTAGGCACGTGCCCATAATTGTGACCCGGCAAGAGCAGGGTATCGTCGGGCAGGTCAGCCAATTTTTTCATGCTGTGGTACATGTCGTCGGTGTCGGAGCCTGGTAAATCTACCCGTCCGCAACCGTTGATGAACAAGGTGTCGCCTGATACCAGGGTGTTCTTGATACGAAAACACTGGCTGCCGGGAGTGTGTCCCGGCGTGTGTAGAAACTCTATGTCGACATTTCCAACGCTTAGCGTGTCGCCGGAATCGACCAAGACCATGTCGCTGTCCGAGACTTCGGTAACTTTTTTTATGCCATCGGCTTCATGTTTGTTGGCGTAAATCTTTACTGGGCAGGTTGCCAATAGTTCGGCAATGCCCTCGACGTTGTTACCGGAGTACGCGCCACCGATGTGGTCGGGGTGGTAATGGGTCGCCAGCGCGCCCGTCAGTGTGTAATCCTTCTCATTGATGTGCTTGATCAGGTTCTCGATGTCCCATGCCGGGTCTACAATTACGACCTCACGCGTTGAGCGGCTTCCCACGATATAGGTAAAGTTCTGCATGGGGCCGATTTCGATTTGCTCGATGATCAACTCCTGGGGTTCTTCCCAGTCAGATTCCGCCATGCCAAATTCCTGCGATCTTGTGAACCGCCTACAGTAGCCTAATCAAGGTTATTTCGCATTGTGAACCCAGGCGCATGACCGGCCCCCAAGTACCGGTACCTGGGGACACGTACAGCGTTACGTCGGCGTCGGTATAGCGTCCGTAGATGTTCGGAAACACGCGCTTTACTAGGTAGTAGAACGGGAAGATTTGACCGCGATGGGTATGTCCGGTGAGCATTAGATCTGCACCCCACCGACTTGCCGCATCGATACCGTCGGGTCGATGGTAGAGCAGTATCTGATAGCAATCTGGTGCGCGTTGTAGTTTGGGTAGCTGCGTCGCAACTTGCTCGCGCGATTCCGCGTCGTCGATGCCAGTAACCTGCAAAGGAGCGACGACCTCGGTCTGATTGCGCAGAACGACAATGCCTATGTTCTCCAACCGCCTGCAGATTGCGTTCACATCGACATAGCGTTCATGGTTGCCGATGCAAAAGTAGGTTGGGGCGCGGATGTCGCCGAGGCCGCGAAGATCCGTTTCGCTTATCCCGTGCATGTCTACGAGATCGCCCGTGATGAATACGGTGCGCGGGTTTAGTTGGTTTACCCGGCCCACGATACCTTGAAGTATACGAGCATCACGAGAGCCGACGTGGACATCAGAAATCTGCACGAAGGTGTGCCCGCGGACATGACCGGGTGCGTTCACGTCGAGGATGCGGACGCCGATGCGTAACGCGTTAGCAATACCGTAGGCGCAAAAAACGGAGGTTAGTCCGACGACTGCCCAACCAACCTCGTTATGTAGATCGTCGTTATGCAGACCGTCGTTATATAGACCAGAGACTAAGAGCAGGGCTTCGGCAAGAACGAGTAGGACGAGTGCGACGAACGAGTATCCCACATACGTCATCGCGACCGCCGCGACCTGCCGCGCCCATCTCGTGTGCAAGGATTCGGTAAGCAGTCGAATTGCGAAGGGAAGCGCGAACAGCGCAAACAACAGTAGCAAAGGGATTTCAACCTGGGGGGCGACCAGGCCGAAGATCCGCACAAGCGGGTAAATCTGAATGAGCGAGAACAGGATGGATACGACGCCGAGAAAGAGTAGGCGCCTCTTCATTCGGCGGTTCACAACCGCGGTGCTGCGATGAGAGCCCGTGCCTTTTCGTCTCCCCTGATTTGTGTTGTTGAAACGGCTGATGCGGGTATGAAGCACGCCTCTTCTTCTGCAAGGCGCAAATGGTCGACGTCGATCGTCCCGCTAACGGCCATGCAAACAGCATAGGGGATCTGGGTCGGGAGTCTCAGGGGAGATGCGGTATTAAGATCGATATGCCAGACATTGAAATCTTCAAATGCAGTGATGCGTTCAACACCATCGCTTATCGTTTCGAACGATTCGCGAGGCGGTGGATCGATCGACATGTGTTCGATCGCATGGACGTAGTCCCAATGCTCTTGGGTTAGCACTTTTTGCGCGAAGGAAATGATATAGCGTTCGTAGGTGGGCGTTTGGAACTCGACCACACGCACACCATGCTGGAGTGAGTGCGGTAGCCAGGTCGGGACGGTGACGACGTCGCCGACAGCAAGTTCGCGCAAGGCTGTAAACGCGTTCATTGCATTGCGTGCCTGCTGTTCAGTGGCCGCATCAATTGGCTTGGCTTCGCTATCAATCTGGCGCCGCAGATCCGCATACGTCGCGACCGTTTGCGCATACTGTTCACGGAATGCAGCGTCGCCAAGATCTTTGCGCATGGTTTGATTCATGCCGTAGCGAATCTCACCGATGCCGTCCGGCCACGCGATTGGATCAATACACGTGACGACGTATACCTCGCGCTTGTCTTGGTGCACTTCAAAATAGAGATCGCCGAGGACTGCATCCGCTTTCGGATCGAGTACTTTTAGCAGTAATACGGGTTCTGCATTGCACAGGTGCCGCGGCGCGAGTGCCAGATACAGAGACAGCGGCAACGTGTTTTCCCCGCCATCGCAGATCTGGCTTTCACCACGCTCTTCCATGCCGGTGTACCAGATTTCTTGCCCCCATGGCTTTGGGATAACGGTGGTGACTAGGCGCACGGGTCGAGATAAGTTGACTGAGACTGCCCCCACGCGGGCAATCAATGGTTCGCTCGCTTGCATTGAATCTTCTGGCACGAGTTCGGAGTGAGGCGCGAGGTCGCCGCCTTTGCTGTACTGCACATCGATCTCGCTGCTTTCTCGTGAGATCGGATCGGTGTGCATGATGCGTTGCAATAGTGCTGCTTGATCGATGCTGACGGCGAGTTCGTGAAGGTCGTTGTCAAGTTTTGACAAGTGTCTGAATCCGGCAAGTTTTGCTGATGTCGAACGATTATAGTGCTTCCATGACGACGGCTAATACCCCGAAAACACTCACCGTTACGCGGCCAGCGGTGCTGCCGGCGTTGGCGGTGTGCCAGCAAGCACGCTTGAGCCGTAATTCGCGCTTCGACGGCCGCTTTTTTGTCGCGGTGGTGACGACCGGGGTGTATTGCCGGCCGATCTGTCCTGCACGCCTTCCCGCAGAAGCCAATGTGCGCTATTTCGCGACGGGGGCGGCGGCCGTTGATAGCGGCTACAGGCCGTGTCGACGATGTAGGCCAGAAGGCGCGCGTCGCGTGCCGGAATGGACATTAGGTAGCGATGTGGTCCTGCGGGCGCTTCGGATGATAGAAAACGGTATCGTGAACGATCGTTCGGCCAGCAGCGCAATTGGGGGTTAGCGAGCGCCACTTGAACAGGCTATTTGGTATCCAGTTAGGCACGACCCCGGTATCGATTGCTCGACTGAGACGAGCTGAGACGGCGCGTCAATTGCTGCACGCATCGAGTCTCAATATCACTGAAATTGCCCATCACGCGGGCTATCGCAGCATCTCGCGATTCAACCATGAGATCCGCGCGGTCTTCGATAGTGCACCGCGCGAGTTACGTTCTGGCAAGCACAAGGGTTCGGCCAGCTGCATTGTGGTGACTCTGCCGGTGCGCCAACCGTATGACTTTGTTTGGGTCTTCGACTACCTCAAGACTCGTGCGCTCGCCGGTATTGAGGACGTGCAAGGTTTGCAATATCGACGTTTGTTGCGTCGTGAAGGCGATGCGCAATTATGGATAACGGTCAGCGAATGCAAGGGCGACCTCCTGGTCGAGCTTCCGGTTTGTAACGAACCGCTGTATTTGTTGATTGAGCGCGTGCGGCGGTTGTTCGACTTAGATGCGGATGGGGCAACCATCCATGAGCATTTGTGTCGCGACCCACTATTGAAATCGATTGTGGCGGCACGGCCGGGACTTCGCGTTCCCGGGGCTTGGGATGGGTTCGAAACGGCCGTACTCGCCATTCTTGGCCAGCAGGTCAGTGTGCGGCGCGGAACCGATCTTGCCAATGCCATGGTTTCCAAGTACGGGTCCAAATACGGGTCCGAATATGGCCAGATCGGTGCTACGCACGGTGTTACAGGTCGTTTTCCGCTGCCACACGAACTGATGGATCGTGATATTGCAGAGCTTGGGATGCCGGGTCGGCGTGGCCGCGCGATCAGTCACCTTGCGCGGATAGTAAACGCAGAAGAAATCATCGTTGATGGGTGCCAGGATTTCGATGGCTTGTGTAGTCGATTATGCGAAGTTGATGGTGTGGGCCCATGGACTGCAAATTACATTCGGTTACGCGTCTTGAAGGATCCCGATGCGTTCCCTGACAACGACTGGGTGGTGCTGAAGCAACTTGCAACTACCGCATCGGGGGCGCGCAAACTAGCGCGAGCGTGGCGAGCGTGGCGAGCGTGGCAAGCGTGGCGAGCGTACGCGCTGATGTACTTGTGGTGCAGATCGCAATCGGCGAAAGCAGTTCTAAACGGTAACCATTAGGAGAATAACAGTGCTCTATTCGTACTGTGCAAGTCCGGTTGGACGATTGTTGTTAACCGGTGATGGGAACGTTCTGACAGGGCTGTATTTTACGACGGGCAAAAAGGCACGGGGTGCGAATCGTTTATGGCGTCGTAACGATCGGGTCTTCGCGGTCGCACAGCGGCAATTACACGAATATTTCGCGGGAGAGCGCAAAGTATTCGATTTACCGATTAAGCCCGAAGCGACACCTTTCCAGGCCTCGGTTCTCGAGGAATTGCAACGCATCCCCTATGGTGAAGTGCGAAGCTACGCCGACATTGCCGACGCAGTCGGCAATCCTAAAGCGGCGCGGGCGGTGGGTAATGCCAACGGCAACAATCCGATTGCAATCATTATTCCCTGTCACAGGGTCGTTGGCAGCAATGGCAGTCTGACTGGGTTTGGCGGCGGGCTAGACAGCAAGCGCTATTTACTTGATTTGGAACACAGCCACTCCGGCCTCTTTGCTTAGCGCTTAGTAACCAAATGGTTACTACCTAATGTCTGGTCGAGCGTCACGCGTCACCAACTGCACACTATTGAGTAAACGAGTGAACTTTGAAACCAAAAAAGTAACTAAATAGTTACTATTATGCTATTCTCGTGTGCAATATGTCCACAAAGAGCGATAACAATCGAGCGCGTCTATTGCACGCTGCGACTCTAGATATTTGTCGGTATGGTGAAGCTGGCGCCCGAGTGGATCGAATTGCAAACGCTGCCGAGCTCAACAAACGTCTGATTTATCACTATTTTGGCGACAAGACCGGGCTTGCTGATGCGGTCTATGGGGCGGCGCTCGAAACACTACTTGCGGCTAAGGCTGCGATTGGCCGCACAACCCGGGGTTTGCTTGCTGCGGCGAATGCAAGCGCTCCCTCTGGAGTAAGTAGCGCAGAGCGACGCCCCGCTGGGAGTCCAAGTGCGTCCGACAGCGCAAACGACGGCTTGCATGTGGCTGCGGTAATCGTTTTGCATCGGCTGATTACCGAGCCAATGTTGCCTACCTCAACGTTGGATCAGCGCGCATGGGTACGGGCGAGCGTCGACCTGATGTCACTGGCAATGCCCTCTATCGCGGCTGCGGCGTTTGACTGCGAACCCGGTACGCGTACGTTTTGGCGGAAATGTGAGCGCTTACTTACGCCGGAGAAGCCTCGCTACCGACACCATGGTGAAGTCCGTTATCCGGCCGATGGCGAAGGCACAAGATAGGGCAAAAAATCCTCTAGCGAATTGGCGACCACGCGGATGGGCGGGTGCCCGGGGTCCTCCAGTTGTACTTCTCCCGTTGCGTTATTGATCGACAAAAACAGCTCCGAGTCGTCTTCCGTGCATGCAAAGAACACCGAGAAAGGCGCTTTGTTCTGCTTACAAGCCATTGAGTGGCCAATGAGGTTTTCAATGAGACGCTCGACATCGTCTTGGTTCCACAGGAAGAGCATGCTGATATGACCGTCGGGGGCTTCGGCAGCGAGGTTTGACGACCAGTAGCGACCGTAGTAGTCCTTGATATCAGCGTGGATTTCAGTTTCAAGCGCATTTTCCAGACCGCTGAAGTCTTGTGCGAGTGAGTTGCGCCGGCTGGGTCGCCAGACAATTTTGTCTCCGGCTTCGCCCAAGGCACGAATTGGCTGGCCGACCTCGCAGGCGGACCGCCATTCCGGATCGTAATCGCTGAGAAGCGTTGGGTGACTTTGTCGGTAGTGCTCGACAAAGGTGTCGAGCGCATCGATCACGCTCACGGTTGGGCTGGTCTCGGCCGTTTCTCGCGCTCGCGTGTCGGCGGAGGCTTGCGGATGATTTCGAGTGCTAACGCATCCCGCTCAGCTGGCGTCAAACGGCTGACGAATTCAACGAACCCCCGATGCCTGATTTCTTGCGTATTGAGCAAGCCGCCCCGCAACTGGCCCAACGCACGGTTGAGGCGTTCGCCATCAAACGGTTGGGTCGTAATCGAATCGTGCAATTCCGTATACCGACGCCGTAATTCATGCATGAAAGGGCGGGAGTTTTTGAAATGTTCGCGAATGATCGGTCGCAACGTTTCGCGCCGGTCTTCGGGCAAACCCCTCGTCCAGATTGGATAGCGCATGGTCGGATCAAATCCCGGGATGGTGTTGGCTTGGCGTCCGACAAAAAAACCTACCAAAACGAGGTTTAACGCCAATGAAGCCACAAGCAATGGGACCCACCACTTAGAAGTCATCGAAATTGAACTCTTGCATATTTTCCGAATAGACCAGTCCATCAATCTCGGCCAAATTGTCTGATTGGCCCTCAGTGAAGACACCGGCTCCAAAACCAACAATCAAAGGCAGTAGCGCAGTGATAGCTGTGCGCCAAAGTGAATCACCAAACCAACGCAAGAGGCGTCCGACCGGGTCTACTTCCTCTGCGTGTCCGAGGTTTGCCAGAATTCTGTTGCGTAGGTAGGGTGGCGCGGGATGCGCCGTTGTACTGGCACCGGTTAGGAGTGCATCTAGGCCGACGGTTGCGCGCACAAGTTCGCTCGCACGCAAGGATACGGGATCGTTCGAAGCGATCAAGGCGTGCGCCGCTGTCGATAATTCCTCTGGCCAGGCATCGAGATCCGCGCCGTAGCGGTCTAGGCCGTCTTCGAAGTCTTCAATGTTCATTCTGCGTTGTCTCCCCGTCGCTAAACTCGTGTCGCAGCGTTCGACGTGCGCGTGACAGCAGTGACTCTACAGCGCGCACGCTCGTATTCAATATCTCGGCCGTTTGGGTATTGCTAAATCCCTGAACGCGGGCAAGCATGATGGCTGCTCGTTGATTTTCTGGTAGTCGCCGTAAAAGTTTATCCAAATGTAGTTTGGCTTGCTTAGCCACGTGGCTTGCCTCAGGGCTAACCGGATCCTCAATGAGGTCGAATTTATCACCCGCGACCACATCTTTTTGCTTTCTCGTTTCATCGATGAACTTGTTATGCAGAATGCGGTGAAGCCAAGTCGTGAGCTGAACCTTCCCAATCTTGTATGAGCCACTCTTCTGCCATGCGTTGAGGAAGGTGTCTTGCACAAGGTCTTCTGCGTTGGATGGATTACGGCTCAACCGATAGGCGTAGTTGTACAGCGGTTGGATGTGACGACCGACCAATACGCCAAACGCGGCTCGATCGCCCTCCTTTACAGCCAACATCAGTTTGTCATCCGAGTGTTCATCGTCCGCGTGTACATTCACGAGATGTTAGGCAGGAGGACCTGGCCTTCTGTAGCGAATCTGCTGATCGCCCCGGTGGCGTGGCATTGCGCTGCGCATCTCGTCTTTCGTGACCAAGCCATCCCCGTCGCTGTCCGCTTTGCGTAATCTACTCAGGCGGGACGGGAGTTCTTCGGTTGTAAGAAAACCGCTCGCATCTTGGTCGAGTTCTTTGAAGGCTAAGCGTTTACCGGCCAATGCTCGGTTCTCATGGGTTGAGCCTTCTCCGAATTCCAATGCAGAAACCAAACCGTCGCCGTCGTCATCTATGATCGAGAATAGTTCGGCGGCGAGCTTTGCTTCGCGTTCAGCGAGCCGCGCCGTCATCGCTTGACGCATGTCTGAACGTTGCTGTTGCATTTGCTCGCGCTCTTCCTGAGTCAGCTCCTGGCTACGCTTGTTCTGTGCGTGCATGTGGCGGGGCTGCATGCGCATCCGTGTGCCCATCTCGCCTCGACTTGGATGGATATCGGCAATGACAAATTCATCGTCCGATACCACGCCGTCGCCGTTTTCGTCGACCACATCGAAGTGAGCCTGGGCGCGTTCCTCTGCCTGTGCGATGGAAATCGGGAAGCGCTCGTGATCGCCCTTGTGATTGGGCGCCG
>Ga0114999_10004916_pt1 | contig 15959 bp, 17 predicted proteins | sample ArcticOcean_MG_C_3_FD_89820 | JGI IMG/M metagenome (GOLD analysis project Ga0114999, IMG submission 89820) | Marine microbial communities from western Arctic Ocean - ArcticOcean_MG_CB8_126 | ecosystem: Environmental > Aquatic > Marine > Oceanic | place: Arctic Ocean: Canada Basin | collected...
AACGAAAGCGCGAAAATTCTAGTTAATAAACTTCCTGTAGGGAATATAGGATCAATCAAATCTACCGTCCTATCTGAATTCAACATACGCATACGCCCTACTTTTATGTTTGATATAGATTTGAATAAAATAATTGCTTTAAATCCTGAAACCATAAAACTATTTGCAGAAATGTCAAAATTCCCAGAAGCGATTAGAGATCTATCATTCATTGTCGATTTGAATATCACGGCAAACGCTATTTCAACTTCTATTGCTAACAGCAAGAATGTTCAAAATATAGATATATTTGATGTGTATAGTGGAGAAGGATTGCCTACTGGAAAAAAATCTATAGGCTTTAGAATCCATTTACAAAGCATGGACAAGACTTTAAGCAATAAAGAAATCAATAAAGAAATTAACAGTATAATTAAATTGTCAGAAAATAACTTTGGAGCTATACTTCGTGACTCCTAAATCTCAAATATGATATATCAATAGGTTAATTGTGAATAACGAACATATGCACGTACACAAACATGTAGATGAGGATATGCTCTCTGTAGAAGCAGCTTCAGAAAACATATTACAATCATTCACCCCGCTGTCATCTGAACAAGCTCCTATATTAACTGCATTAGGACAAGTTTTGAATTCCAATATATATTCTCAATTAGAACTTCCTCCGTCTGCAAATTCAGGAATGGACGGTTACGCGGTTGTCGCTGAAGATTTAACTGATTATGATGAAGATGCTGCAATTGTTTTACAAGTCATTGGAACAATACCCGCAGGTGAGCAGCCAACTTTAACGGTGCTCAGCCATACAGCGGCGAGGATAATGACCGGAGCAACCATTCCTGACGGGGCAACGGCCGTGGTTCCATTCGAAGAAACTGATGAGACCGAAAGAAAAGACAAAGGAATGGAATTAAAAGAAATAGGTATTAAAACCCGTGTTTATAAAGGCGCCAATATAAGAGAAGCGGGAGAAGATGTACATATTGGTGATTTGATACTTAGTTCAGGGACTGTTATTAGACAACAAGAAATAGCTGTCTTGGCATCTTTAGGAATCCCGATAGTGGAAGTAATTAAGAAACCAGTAATCTCTGTTATATCCACAGGCAATGAATTAGTAGAACTAAATTCAAGTTTAAACAACTCGCAAATTTATGACAGCAACAGTTACGGGATTTGCGCAGCGGTAGAATCTTGCGGAGGTATTGCAAATCGCGTAGGTATTGCCCGGGACAGCATTGAAGAACTGGAAGATGCCTTAAACCAATGCTCAGATTCAGATATGATAATAACATCTGCAGGTGTTTCAAAGGGAGATTATGATGTAGTTAAGGATGTCTTACAAAGAAATGGCAATATCAACTTTTGGTCGGTTAAAATGCGTCCTGCAAAACCACTTGCATTCGGCATAGTAACGCTTAAAGGTAAAAACATTCCATTGATAGGATTACCTGGCAACCCTGTTAGTGCATTAGTGGCATTTGAAATGTTTGGACGACCATCGATATTAAAAATGCTAGGGAAACAGAATTGGGTTCGACCTACAGTCCAGGGTAAATTAAATGGGACTATAAATAACTTTGATGGGCGCAGGGTTTATGCTAGAGTAGAGGTGGTGAATATCAATGGAGAGTTCATAGCTACTCCTACAGGTCCGCAGGGATCAAATATTCTAACATCAATGTCTAAAGCTAATGGATTAGCTATTTGCCCTGAGGATGAAATTTCGAAGAATGACGGAGAAACCGTTTCTATAATAATGATCAACTGGAATGAAGAGGTAATAACATGAACTACGACCCAAACAACGTATCAGACATAACTTGCAAAATAAGTTTCAGTAGAATGAGACAATTAAACAGATCAGCAGTTACTCTGCTATCAGAAAGGCTTCAGCCGGATTGCCCTTCATACAATAAACCCATCAGTGAGTTACCTACTCCTGAAAAGTTAGTTACTGAAATCACCGCAAACTGCAAAGCTGACCAAACATACATAAATTCAGATATGCCTATAAAGGAAATGATATTCAGGATACTATTAACGAGTAAAAACAAACCACGAACTATCAGTAATATACATAAAGTCCTGACGGCTAGTTGGTCTACCCCAATTAAACCTATAACATTATCCCAGATGTCATTGGCTAAGGTATTAGAAAGTGATGATTATTATGGATTCGAAATTTCGAATCCATAATAAGTAACTTTAGTTTACAGTCATGTTTTGGGTTGCTATTTCTACTAATTGATTGAAAGCAGGTAAATCATTAACTGCCATTTCAGCCATCATTTTTCTATCTATGTCAATTCCAGCATTTTTCAATCCTGATATGAACTGGCTATACTTAATATCTGAATTTCTGCATGCAGCATTGATTCTTACAATCCATAACTTCCTAAAATCAGCTTTTCTTTGCTTACGGTGGCGATAAGAATGCGACCACGCATGCATCAAAGCCTCTTTAGCCCATTTATAATTCCTGTGGGATGAACCTTGATACCCTCTGGCGGCTAATAAAACTTTTTTATGCCTAGCCCGCTTGGTAACGCCTCTTTTAACTCTGGCCATATTAACTCCTGAACCGACTAAACACTAAGAATAAGGAATCAGCTTTGATAACCTTTTGACATCTCTTTTGCTGACTGCTGTTTTTTGATCGTATTTATGGGTCACTTTATTTGGTTTTTTTCTTCGCAGATGACTACTATTTCTGTGTCTTCTCATAAGTTTACCTGTTCCCGTTACGTGTATTCGGGCTTTAGCACCTTTATGAGTTTTTAATTTAGGCATATTACTCTTCGTCGTTTCCTAATTATTTTTTTGCGTTGGGAACCAATGTTAACGATAATGATCGTCCTTCCATGGACGGAGAATTTTCTAATTTCACATCATCTTTTAGTTCGTCTGCGACTCTTTTCAATATACGAAGTCCAAGCTGATTATGAATTGCTTCTCTTCCCCTGAATCTAACCGTTAATTTAACTTTGGCTCCATCGTCTATCATTTCTTTTACTTTTCTTAGCTTAGCTTGCAGATCATGCTCTCCAATATTAGGTCTGAATCGCATTTCTTTCAATTCGGTGCCTTTCTGGCTCTTACGAGATTCGCGTTCTTTTTTCGCTGTCATGTATCTCAATTTACCATAATCAAGAAGTCTACATACAGGCGGTTCTGCATTCGGAGAAACTTCAACCAAGTCAGTGCCTGCATCACGGGCTAGTTGCAGTGCCTGCCTAGTTGGCATGACTCCATGTTGTTCGCCTCTGTCGCCTATAAGCATTATGTTAGAGGCACGAATCTGTTCATTTACCTTATATTGTCGAGCTATTGTCTTTCTCCTAAATCCACAAAATGAGACTAAAATTTAACACAGTACTTCGTAGCAGTCAATTAAATTATTATAGGAATATTCCAAACTTAAAGAGACTCGCCGATATCTTTCAAAAATTGTTCAATATCTGGGGACAATTCTGCAGATACAGTTTCATTAGAACCATAGGTTTTATCATAATTTTGTTCTAACATTTCTATCAAATTATCGATTTCGTCATAATCGTTAAAATACAATTCTGAATCAGCATATTGGTCAATACCTTTTTGTTTATCAACCAAATCAGTAGGTAAATTATAAAGCTTGCATATGATTTCCATTAGCCTCGCTTGGCCACTGAAATCTTCATTGATTTCTAAATATTGAGGTAAATGCACAACAAAAGTTCTGGTGTCGATACCTTTTTCTCTTAATTTTTCTTGTACAAGCAAAGTTATAGAAGTTGGTCCTTCATAATCGCTTTCACGAACATTAAATTCTTTTAAATCATCCAACATATTCTTATTACTAACTATAGAAGAAACAACTAACGGCCTAGTATGTGGCACCATATCGTACATTCCTCCAATCATTGTATAGCTCGCTATGTCATATCTTTTTGCCATGTCTAAGATAGCGTCAATTAGTTCTTCACTATTACTATGTGGCTCTAATAATTCCATCAATATCAAATCGTTCGTATGGCCAGGTCGTTTTATTAGAGACATTCTTGTTTCTGGTTTTCGAAATATCCTCTTACTGTTTTCAAAATAAGTCCTAGGTCGATAAATTGTATAATCATAAAAAACGCCTGGGTTATTCATAGACGTCAAGTTATTAGCCTCTAATTCTTTTTTTAAATGTCTCAATACGCGAGTTCCTACCCTGCCAACATCTATCCAAGGCTTAAGTACCATTAATACATCTGGCTTGTTTAAATTATAGTCGTCTAAATCTTCATATTTAAAAACTTGGCTCATTAATCCACTCTTCTTATTACTAACATTCGCCCATTTCTGACATGAGTCCCCTAGACCATGCTATTTCACCCGATATTATAGTCGCTACAGCATCTAATTTCATCTGGCCTTCTACGAGGTTATTATTCATGTCATGCCACACGAATCTACCTTGAATTTGCTCAAATACTGCAATATCAGCTTTACTGCCGATACTTAAGGTTCCATCACCAATATTATGATTATTTTTTAATCCTAAAACATCAGCTGGCGTACTAGTGGCAGCGGCAATGGCGTCATCTAATGTTAACCCTATGGCATGGAATTTACTAACTAGATCATTCATTTTATACACAGTGCGTTCTTCTGGAGCGATATGCAAGTCGGTACTTATCGTATTCACTTTTACACCTTGAGACAATGCTTTTTTTACTACTTCTACATCGCAATGTACGCCCGCATGGCCTACATCAAGTATTACACCTCTTTCAACTGCTTCGATTACACAATGCCTGACTTTGCCTACATTATCTAATATATTCTCTCGATCTCCATTAAACGCGTGAGTTACTATATCTCCGGCTGTCATATGTTTTAAAATAGTGTCTAGAGGAATTGGAGTTCCGCTGACATGCACCATCAACCGGGTCGAGGAATCAGTAGCAGCCTGTTTTGCTAAAACAAGGGCTTTTTCAGCATCCCAATATGCAACTGCATTATAATGCATTCTAACTTTGACGCCGAAACAAAAACCTCTATTCTCCATTATTGTCCTAGTAGTTTCTTCTACATTAATGATATTCATATCATGTAGACCTCCTCCCAAAATTCTATTGGGAGCTAAGCCAATCGCTGATATATGTAAAAAGCATAGCAAGTTAGTTTTGTGATTTGGGAAAACGTAATCCCTCATGGCTTTATAATTAAGATAGCCTGCACTACCTGCATCAACGCCTGTCGTAACGCCAAAAGGCAAACAGTTTGAATCAGCATGCACTGAACTACCATTACCACCATCATAGAAATGACCATGCAAATCAATCAACCCTGGGGTAATCAATTTGTTCTGTACATCTAATATACGGTATTCAGGATTAGTTTTTATCTCTTTAGATACCTCAATAATCACACCGTTATCAATCAATATGTCCATTTGGGAATTGATTTTGTTGGCAGGATCTATAACTAAGGCATTTTTCAATAATAATGTTGCAGATTGTTCCATTGTTTTGTCTCCTATATAATTATTATTGATCTGAGAAATTAATTAGCCGTAATTTCGGGTACACTTTTTCCACAGGAGAATTTAAATCCTCATTGGTAATTTCTGACTCTTCATTTATATTGCTCAACGCTTCATTAGAAACGACTTCATCCACTAGTTTATCAATTATTTGTGAAGACTTACCATCCAATCTCCCTAACTGATACGCTAATGTCACAGCCAATTGCGTATTAACAATAGATTCAAATGATTTGCCTTCCTCTAAATGCGTAGGCATGCAACCACTCTGATCAGCGAAATCATCTAAAACCTGTCCAATAATTGAAGGTAAATCTTTAAAATCTATTTCTGTCATATACTGAAGTATTAAATCAGACAATTCGTTGACGGCATCTTCATTCAGTATGACATCTCCATACTCTTTGGAATTGCGCCAAAAACCTAGGTCACCCTTAGAGTTCTCCGGCATTTATCCCTCCCAGACTTCAATATTAAGAAATTGTACCATGAGTTGAGATATTTAAAGTTGACTAGAATGCATTGAATGCCTAGTTAACACCATGCTAATATTGAAGTGGAATACATTCAGAAGGTATCTTATGACACCAGAAATTGAAACAACAATCCTGGCAAAATATTCCTTAGAAATGTCCAAAGAATTCCTCGAATCAGTGGCTTTAGCCGCTGTACAGTACCTATACGATAATACTCAACAAAATTCATTAAGCGTTCTCATAACAGATGATGCTGCAATAAAAAAATTGAATAAACAATACCGAGGCTTAGATGAAGTTACTGATGTATTATCTTTTTCGCCTAACTTTCACGGGCATTGGAAAGGAGAGATAGATTCTTCATTACCCGAAAGTGACATAGCATTTCCTGTATTTGAATCTAATTTCATTGGAGACCTAGTCCTATCTTTCCCTGAAATAAGAAGGCAGTCAGATGAATTCAATCAAACCTTGAATAACACTTTAGCATTTTTATTAATACATGGAATATTGCATCTCAAAGGTTACGATCATTCAACCACAGAAGAACAAAAAGAAATGCAATCTGTTGAACTAGACGTAATGACACATCTTGAGCAATCGGTTAAGATAATTAAACAAATGTACAATAAAAATACTGGGAAGCATTAGATTTATGACTTCAACTTCGTTCTATCGCAGATGGAGGCCCAATTCATTCGAAGAAATAGCAGGTCAGGAACACGTATCGTCTACATTGAAACAAGCTGTGGTTCAAAATAGAATCTCCCATTCTTACCTTTTTTGCGGACCACGTGGAACTGGTAAAACAACCACAGCTAGAGTATTAAGCAAAGCAATAAACTGTATAAACCCTACCGAAGGTAATCCATGTAATAATTGCAATATTTGCTCCTCTATCAACGCTGGAAAATTCTTGGATATAATTGAATTAGATGCAGCAAGCAATCGTGGGATAGATGAAATCCGGAGCATCAAAGAAAAAGTTAATTTCCTTCCTTCAGAAGGCACCAATAAAGTGTATATTATAGACGAAGCACATATGTTAACAGACCAAGCTTCAAATGCATTCCTAAAGACACTTGAAGAGCCTCCAAATCATATCAATTTTATCCTCTGTACTACTGAACCTCAAAAAATACTCCCCACAATAATATCTAGGTGCCAGAGATTTGATTTTCACAAAATATCAGAACCGGTTATTACGAGTAGACTAGAATTTATAGCACAAGCAGAAGGGATTGTTGCTGAGGCTACTGCATTAAAATTAATATCACATTCGTCTGAAGGAAGCCTGCGCGACGCAGAAAACATTTTGGAACAAATTGTAGTATCAACTAACTCCAACATAAATTTGAAATCCGTAGAGGATTTTATTGGAACTTCCAATCCTGAACAATGGATTGACTTAGTATCCTACCTATTCCATTCAGACGCAGCGAGCTGCATAAAAGCTATCAATGAGTGCATGAACCTAGGATTAGAAGCTCCTCAGATTCATAAGAATGTAACAGAGTTACTCCGCAATATAATGCTGTATCAATTAGATTCATCTTTAATAACAAATACAATTTACGATTCTAGTGAACACTTACAAAAATTATCTTCGATCCCTACAAAAAAAGATCTTACAAAATACTTAAAAATCTGGAACGATGTCGATTTCAAGAATGATGGGTCTTCAATACTGCAACTGGAGTTACTGGCAATTACTATTTGTAGTATGGGCCCAGAAGAAAATAACACCAATACTGTAACTACTTCTATCAGTAATATTGTTTCTGAAACAAAAAAAGATCCTCCTCAGTTAAACGAAACAAAAATAGAAACTGTTGCAAATGCAGAAGAATACATCTCTGATAAAGCCACTAACCAAGTACCGCCCAATCAACAACCATTAAATTCTCAGGCGCCCCCAAATGAATCATTGCCTGCCAAGCCAACTACTGCAATAAACGCTGATAGTATAGAGCATAAATGGAATGAGACTATAAAAAATCTAGGGAGACAAAAAGGGGTGAAATTTAACCTAGGTGCTTTATTGCGAGACTGTGATAAAACTCACCTAGGAATAGAAAATGGTAAAATGATATTATATTTTAAAAATCGAGCCAATTACGAAAGAATGCAAGCAGAAATGTCAGATGGATTAACTCATAATAAAGTTAACTCTGCTTTTCAAGAATCATTCCAAGAAGAGCTTCAAATTGAACTAGCCATATTAGATGGCAACGCAAACAAACATGGTTCTGCAAACCCAGCACAAAGTAGCCCACTAGTTAGAGTTGCAATGGGTATGGGAGCACACATAGTAGAGGAAAAAACTCATGAATAAAAACATGATGAAACAAGCACAACAGCTCCAAGCAAAATTACTCCAAATACAGACCGAATTAGAGACTCTAACAGTCAATGGTTCATCTGGAGGAGGGGTAATCAATATAGAAATGACAGGCAAACAAGAAGTTAAAAATGTAACAATTGATCCAGATACCGTTGATGATATAGACCTCTTGCAAGACTTAATATTAACTGCCATTAATGATGCAGTGCAAAAATCCCAGCAACTAGCCTCAGATAAAATGAGTGCAGTAACCGGAGGGTTGAACATCCCTGGTTTAACTTAATTTTCTATAGTTAGGTATTTAATATGAACTACAATAATTTTCCTATAATATCAGATACTTTAACTCAGTTAATTGATGAGTTACATAAGCTACCTGGTATAGGACCTAAAACTGCACAGAGACTAGCGTATTTCATCGTAAGACAAACTAAAAAAGATAATGACGACCTAGCTAACGCGATATTTTCTGTAAGCAACAATATTGTATATTGCGAAAAATGCCAAAATATTAGTGACTCCGATCCATGTCGCATATGCATCAATCCCCGAAGAGATCACAGCCTTATATGTGTAGTCGAAGATCCCATGGACGTTATGGCAATAGAAAAGTCAAACTGCTTCAAAGGCCTTTATCATGTATTGCATGGATCCATATCTCCTTTAAATGGAATTGGCCCAGACCAGCTTAAAATCAAAGAATTATTCGACAGATTAAAATCTGATGATATCAAGGAATTAATAATAGCTACCAATCCCACTCTTCAAGGTGAAGCGACAGCTTTATATATTAGTAACAATAACTCAAATAGAGATATCGTTATGACCCACTTAGCTAGAGGGCTCCCTGTAGGAGGCTCCTTAGAATACTCAGACGATATAACACTAAGCCGGGCCTTCCAAGGAAGGCAGCAACTAGATAGATGAATTCTATCAAAACGTACACTACTGCGGGTATAATTCTAAAATACATTCCATACAAGGAAGCTGACTTAATAGTAACTCTACTAACGGAAAACACTGGCAAAGTAAAAGCAGTTGCGCAAGGAGCCAGGAGAATCAAAAGCAAATTTATTGGTCACTTAGAACCATTAACGATAATCAATGGATTATTAATAAAAGGCAAAACGTTAGATACAATTTCGCAAGTCGATATCAAACAATCATATCCCGAATTCTATATGGATCTAAATAGATTGTCCCGAGGTTTATATATATGCGAGCTGGTAGACCAATTCGCTCCTGAAAATGAACCCAATAAACCTTTATTCCGTCTTACTATGCGAATATTATCAATATTAACAAATAGCACAGAAATAGATTATGAATTGGCATTACGAGAATTCGAATTTCAAATCTTAAAAATTTCGGGACTCATGCCAGAATTATATAATTGTGTTTCCTGTAATACTTCTATTATCCCGAATGATCACAATTACAGCGCCGTTGGAGGTGGAGTAATTTGTACAGACTGTTCATCTAACATACAAACTTCTCCAATGTCTTTATCTGCGATAAAACTAATAAGATTTTTTGACAACAAATCTATTCTCGAAGACTCTCAAATTAGCATCAGTCCAGAAACTATACAAGAGGTGAAATCGTTGTTAATTAATTCAATAATACATTGGTTAGAACGAGAGTTGAAGTCTAATAATTTTATTAACCATCTAAAATCTCTAAATAACAATAAAACGGATCTTGAAACTGATAGAATGACTATGAAAGGTTAATACTTATCCTGAGATTAACCATATGTAACACAAATTGTTTATTACTTGATTAATATGATTTCAAATTACTAGAGGATTTAACATGGAACCACTGAAAATAAAAATCAGAGACCGATGGTATTCAATTTCTGATAGCTACGATGGTAAAATTAATATAAACATAGATGGAACATCCTACATTCTATTACTACCTGAAGACATACCTATAAGACAAAGTCCCATTGATCTCAGGACCCCTCGGCTGAATTCTAAGAATGACTCTAATTTAGCCATTAATAGCGATACAAACGAAATACGGGCTGATATGTCTGGTAAAATTATATCTATATTTGTAAAGCCTCTTCAGAAAGTATCTCAAGGGGATATTCTTTGTACAGTTGAAGCAATGAAAATGGAACAAAATGTATTGTCTCCTAAAAATGGAACTATATCTATAATAAATGTTGAACCAATGGACACAGTGAATACAAATGATGTTTTAATGACCTATTATGAAATATAACAACCAAGACACAATGAACCAAAAATTTATAAAAATTAAAGGCGCAAAAGAACACAATTTAAAAAACATTGATGTTAATATTCCCAAAGATCAACTGGTAGTTATTACAGGAGTGTCTGGTTCAGGTAAAAGCTCTTTGGCTTTTGATACAATATATGCTGAGGGTCAACGAAGATATGTAGAATCATTATCAGCGTATGCCAGGCAATTTTTAGGCCGTATGGAAAAACCAGATGTGGAATACATAGAAGGCTTATCTCCATCTATTTCCATAGATCAAAAAGGGGTTTCACATAACCCTAGATCTACTGTAGGAACTGTCACAGAAATTTACGATTATCTCAGGTTGCTTTTCGCAAGAATCGGCAAGCCGCATTGCCACATATGTGGCAACCCCGTAACAAAGCAAACAATTCAACAAATATCTGACTCATTAATGAAACTACCTGAAAATTCCAGACTTACTTTATTAGCCCCTAAGATATCTCACAAAAAAGGAGTGCATAAAGAAGTTATAGATGCTGCTAAAAGCAACGGGTTCATTAGGATGCGGATAGACGGAGATGTAGTTTCATTAGACGACTCGGGCAATATAAACCTTGAACGAAACAAATGGCACTATTTAGATTTAGTTGTAGACAGACTAATAATAAAACCATCATTAGAATCTACCAGATTAACAGAATCTATTGAAACCTGCCTAAAGGAAGGAGATGGAATACTCATAGCCAGTGTAGGAACTAATGATGATCTCATATATTCAGAAAAGTTTGCATGTGTGAATTGTGATATTAGTCTAACAGAAATGGAGCCACGGACTTTCAGTTTCAACAGCCCTCATGGAGCATGCGATAACTGTTCAGGACTTGGATACAATTTGTCTGTAGAACCTTATTTGGTTACACCAAACCCAGAATTATCACTGATTGACGGAGCTATAGCACCTTGGTCAAGGCTCGGTAGAACTTCAACTATGTGGTATAAAAACTTACTGGAAAGCTTGTCTGATAAATATAAATTCGATTTAAATGTGCCATTTAAAGAATTACCAGAAAATGTTGTAAATTTACTAATGTTTGGTGATACGAGTGAAAAAATACAGATACATCATCGTACTAGAAGAGGTAAAAAATATGTGTGGGATGTTTCATTTGATGGAATAGTAGCTAATTTAGAAAGAAGATTTAAAGAAACAAAGTCCGATTATACAAAGTCTGAAATCACCAAATACATGGCTGAATCTAGTTGTACTGATTGCAATGGCAATAGATTAAAAAAAGAGGTTCTAGCAGTCACAATATTAAACAAAAATATAATGGACATATGTAACATGAGCATAGGTGGTTCATTAATATGGGTCACCAGCATGTCAACTGACAGTAAAGACCAATTACTATCAGAGTACGATCAAATAATAGCCGACCAAATTATAAGGGAAATATTAGTTCGCCTAAATTTTTTAAATGAAATCGGACTTGACTATATCAGCCTAAATCGCACTGCCAAAACTCTTTCCGGAGGAGAAGCCCAACGAGTTAGGCTTGCAACACAAATAGGCTCAGGACTGACCGGGGTATTGTACGTCTGTGATGAACCAACAATAGGATTACATCCTCATGATGACTCTTTATTAATACAAACCTTAAAAAATTTAAAAAACCTTGGAAATACAGTTATTGTCGTAGAACATGATGAAACTATGATGAAAGAATCTGATTACATAGTAGATATGGGTCCAGGCGCAGGTGAATATGGGGGGGAAGTAGTCGCTGTTGGAACCATTCAAGATATCATGGATAATCCTCGTTCATTGACAGGGCAATATTTAAGTAAACAAAAAAAAATTGCATGCCCTGAAATACGTAGAAGTGGAAATGGAAATGTAATACAAATCACGCATTGCACTGGAAACAACCTTAAAAATATAAACACCTCTATTCCATTGGGAACATTAACTTGTGTCACAGGAGTGTCAGGATCAGGTAAAAGCACTTTAGCATATGAAACAATCTATAAAGCTCTAGCACAACGAGTTAGTAGGTCAAAAGAAATACCTGGAGCATTCAAATCAATTACAGGTACAGATGAAATAGACAAAATCATCAATATAGATCAGTCTCCTATAGGTCGTACTCCTAGAAGCAACCCTGCTACATACACAGGCTTGTTTACCCCCATAAGAGATTTATTTGCGCAGCTCCCAGAATCTAAGATTAGAGGTTACACTCCGGGGCGTTTCTCTTTTAATGTAAAAGGAGGCAGGTGTGAGTCATGTGAAGGAGCCGGATACATCCAAATTGAAATGCAATTCTTGCCAGATGTAACAATACCTTGCTCGTTGTGTTTAGGGGCCCGCTATAATAGAGAAGCTTTGCAAATTGAATACCATGGATTTAATATTTCCGACATATTAAATATGACAGTTGATAAGGCACTAGATTTTTTCCAACGAATACCAAGGATTCGTTCCAAGTTAGAAACTATGCAAGCAGTAGGATTAGGATATATCAGGTTAGGCCAACCTGCGACCACTCTTTCTGGAGGTGAAGCCCAACGAATTAAATTATCTACTGAATTATCAAAACGTTCTACTGGGAAAACATTTTATATGTTGGATGAACCTACCACAGGTTTATCCTTCGATGATTGTAATAAGTTGATATTAGTTCTGCACAAATTAGTTGACCAAGGTAATTCAGTATTACTAATCGAACACAATATGGATATTATTAAAAATGCTGATTGGATTATTGACTTAGGTCCCGGTGCAGGTGATAAAGGTGGATACATTGTTGGATCAGGTACTCCAGAATCATTATCCGAAAATCCAGATTCTAAAACTGGAATATTCCTAAAACCATTACTAAATCCACAGCCAGTATATTAACCATAAATAATAATATGAGGAATAACTATGCACACATATAAAGATAATGACATCGATATCACTATAAACCAAATAAACATGGGCCCATATGCGAATAATGGATACATAATCACATGCAATGCAACTAATCAATCTATCATAATTGATACGCCTGCAGAGCCTGAAAAAATAATAAACCAATTATCTGATACTGAGGTCAAACATATCTTGATAACTCATGGGCATCAAGACCATTTACTAGGCTTCAAAGAAATCTGTGACTTTACTAATGCCCCTGTTTCATGCCATCAAAACGATGCCGGGCTACTACCGCATCCGCCAAACGACACATTAACTCACAACCAGGTTATTAACTTTGGCAACCAACAAATAACTGCTATATTTACACCGGGGCACACTGATGGGTCCACCTGTTATTTAATCGGTAAACACTTATTCTCTGGCGATACTTTGTTCCCAGGTGGCCCTGGAAAATCTCGAAGCCACGAAGCATTGATACAAGAAATTGAAAGTATTAGTACCAAGCTTTTAACCCTGGATCCCAACACATCTGTGTATCCTGGCCATGGTACTAACACCACAATAACAAATGCATCAGAGCAATTCTCTGTGTTTTCTTCAAAGCCACATGACAATAATTTATGCGGAGATGTAAGTTGGCTAGACAGTTAAATTATAATAAACCCAATATCACAACGCTTGACAACAAATTAAAAATTATTTGCTACAGTATCCCAAGTGCCACATCTGTGTCAGTTACAGCAACTGTTGGGACTGGCTCACGATACGAGACGAACTCAAATGCAGGCATTTCTCACTTTTTAGAACATATATTATTCAAAGGAACGTCAAACTGGCCTACGGCGCAAATATTAACAGGAGCAATTGAAAATACAGGTGGTGATATAAATGCTTTAACTAGTAAAGACTATACTAGCTACTGTATCAAAGTACCTCACCCACACTGGGAAACAGCCCTTTCTGTTCTGACAGATATGTCCATGAAACCTCTTTTAATTCCTAAAGAAATAGAAAAAGAGCGTGAAATAATTCATGAAGAATTAAGAATGTATACAGATCACCCATCTTATTTCGCGGATTTTGGTATTGATGAAATTATGTTCCCAAATCACCCATTAGGAAAAGAAATAATCGGAACTCACAATTCAGTTGATGCAATTACTAAAGAGCATCTCCTAGAGTACATGACAACTCAATACGCCCCAAATAATACAGTTTTTACTATTGTTGGTAAATTTGAAGAATCTCGAATACTAGAATACATGAACAACACCACTTCTAATTGGGAAGCTCAACAGAAGATTAATTTCCAGCCTTACACTTCATCTGCCAATAAAACCAGTAATCATTTTTTCAAAGAACAAGGCAGTGACCAGACTTATATGAATTTAGGAATGTACAGTCTATCGTCAGAGAGCTCTAAAAGCGCGGGGCTTGCCTTATTAAACATTATTTTTGGCGAGGGCATGAGTAGTAGATTATTCATTAAAGCACGCGAGGAACTAAGTTTAGCGTATGATATATCCAGCAACTACATACAGCATCACGATTGCGGGACTTGGATTATAAGTTGTGGATGCGACCATTCAAAGTTCCAATTAGCAACAGATTGCATACTTGAAGAACTAAATAATCTCACCACCACTATAAGTGAGACTGAACTAGCACAAGCTAAGAAATACGCTATTGGCAGATTGTTATTAAACATGGAAGACACGGAAAGATTAGCTACATCTATTGGCCATCGGGCAATTCTGACCAATGATACCTTTGATTTTAATGATATTATGGATGAGTGGAACAAGATAACATTACAAGATATTACTGAACTAGCTAGTAAATTAGTAAATGGTGGTCCTAAATTTCTATCTGCTTCTGGTACTAATTTGTCATCCGACCAGTTTGGATTGTGACAAAATTTGACTTTCAGTACAGTCTAGGTTTGAATTTACCCCAGGAACATATTCTTTTACCAATTGGTTTCCTAACCTTCCTAAGCCAGGTATTTCACAAGATATATTATCACCACACCACACCGGTATAACTGAATTCTGCCCTCCTATAAATACCATATCACCTGGTTTTAAAGTAATTTGCTGACAAATATAACTCACAACTTCCTGAGGTTTACAAATCAAGTCTTGGTTGGAAAATTGTTGTACAGGTATATCATTCACTGATATTGTGACATTGAAATCCTCAGTGTTGAATTCTGTATTAATCCATGGACCAACTGGAGAAAAATTGTCTGAAGATTTAGCTCTCCATTGAGTTTCATCATTATCAAACCATTCTTTTTTAGAAATATCTATCCCACAAGTGTATCCTAGTATGTATTTAGAAATATTATTAGAATTTATTTTTTTGCATTCTTTGCCAATAACAGCTACTACTGAACCTGTTATATGCACTCCGCTAAACAAATCATTTTCAACAATCACAGGGGCATTAGGTCCGCAAATAGCATTACTTCCTTTC
>Ga0114999_10004917_pt1 | contig 15958 bp, 14 predicted proteins | sample ArcticOcean_MG_C_3_FD_89820 | JGI IMG/M metagenome (GOLD analysis project Ga0114999, IMG submission 89820) | Marine microbial communities from western Arctic Ocean - ArcticOcean_MG_CB8_126 | ecosystem: Environmental > Aquatic > Marine > Oceanic | place: Arctic Ocean: Canada Basin | collected...
TTTCTTAATAATAATTTTTATTTCTTCAATAGATACTGGGTCAATTCCTGTTAATGGTTCATCAAGAAGTAAATATTTTGGATTTGAAGCAAGTGTTCTTGCTATTTCCAATCTTCTTCTTTCTCCTCCAGAAAGAACAATTGATTTTGATTTTCTTACATGCTGAATATCAAATTCATTTAATAAATTTTCTAAAATTATATTGTGTATCTCTTTATTTTTTTCTATTATTTCAATAATTGACATTAGATTATCTTCAACAGACATGCCTCTAAATATCGAAGGCTCCTGGGGTAAATAACTTATCCCCCTTTGTCCTCTTAAATATATAGGTAAAGAAGATACATCCACTTTATCCAAAAATATTTCTCCAGTATCGGGTTTAATTAAGCCAACTATTATATAAAATATAGTTGTTTTACCTGCTCCATTTGGACCTAGCAAACCAACAATTTGTCCTCTGTTAATGCTTAAGGAAATATTTCTAACAACTTGTTTGTTTCCAAAAGATTTCGAAATTTTATTAATTTGCAAATTATCTTTTAAAATTTTCATTTTATTGATTATTGTCTATTAAAATTTTTACTTTATTAGATTTTTTTGAAATTATTTTGTAAGACTCATCCAAAGTGTTTATTTTTGCATAATCTCCTATAATTATTTCACTATCTCTGATAACTTTAACATTATCAAACAATTCAATTAAATTATTTTTTTCAGAAAATATCGCTTTAGATGAAAACATTTGTAATTTATCTGTTTTTATTTCAGATAAATCATTATCAATAACTGTTAAATTAATTATTTTATTTATATTATTTATTTTATTATATTCTCCCTCAATATTATTTCCAAATATTGAAATATTTTCAGTTAATAATAACGAATCTGGTCCCTCTATTTTAAATTTTCCCTTTAAGTCATCAATTTTAATATAACCATTTGATTTCATTGTAATATTTTTAATTAATATACTAGAATTTATGCCAGATACGTGGATATTATTATTTTTTGATGAAAAGGTTAATTTTTCTCCATAGACAGTTACCCCATCATTAGATATAAATTTTACACTTCCTTCAGATTCAATATATTTAATATCATATAAATCTTTTTCAAAAAAAGCTTTAACTTGTTCGGCTGTCAATATAAAATCATCCGAATCAATTTTTACATTTTTTTTTAATAAATAATATTTTTCTTTTTGAAAAACCTCAATACCTTCATCGGTAGTAATTTCAATCTGTCCTTTGTCTCTTGCAAAAAGAGTTGGTGTCAATAATAATAAAATATAAATTAATTTCATTTTACTAAAACTATTTTAGTTTTTCCATTAAATTCAATAATATTACCTTCATTGGTAATTTCAAATCCATCTGAATTTATTTTGGCACCATTAGAAATAAAAGTTGAATTTTTCTTACTATATGCAGTTTGATTTTTTCTATTAAAATAAACCTCCTGGGATTTTATTGTAAATTTATCTGAGATGAAAATTACATTTTTTTCTAAAAGAATTTCATCAGTATTAATAAAACTTGCTCCTTTTGCATTGATAGAAATTTTTTCTTTATTACTATTAATTGTAAATTTAGGATTTTTTATATCATATGAGTATTTATTATCATTTAAATTCAAATTTTTTTTATCTTGATTATTTTTTGTTAAAAAAATAGTTAACATCATTAGTATAGAGGAAACAAAAAAAATAATAACAAGAATTTTTTTATTTATTAAAAGTAGATAATTCAATTTAACTACTTACCCTCAACAAATCATGAATATGAACTATCCCTATAGGTTTTTTATTTTTACACACAAAAATACTAGTAATTTTTTTTGTGTTCATAAGGTTTATTGCCTCACCCACTAAGGTTGAAGAATCAACAGTCGAAGGATTTTTTGTCATAACATCAAATGCTGTTTTGTTAATAATATTTGCATTCATGTTTCTTCTTAAATCTCCATCAGTTATAATTCCTATTAAATTATTATTTTTATCAGTAACTCCAATGCATCCAAAGCTTTTTTGAGTTATTTTGATCAAAACTTTTGACATTTTTGCGCTTGAATTGCTCAGTGGCATTTCTTTTTTTATATGCATAATTTCTGAAATTTTTAATAAATCTTTGCCTAGATTTCCCCCTGGGTGAAAGTTTCCAAAATGAGTTTTTTTAAAACCTCTCATTCTAATTAAGGTTATAGCTATTGCATCTCCAATTATTAACATCATGGTAGTAGAACTGGTCGGGGCTAAATTATTAGGACAAGCCTCAATTGGTTTTTTAAAGATAATCCTATGATTTGATTTTTTATATAAAATACTATTCTTGTTAGATGTAATGCTTAATAAAGATATATTAAAACGTTTAGCATAATTTATAATGCCATTCATTTCATGAGATTGTCCTGAATTTGAAATTGCAAGAATTAAGTCTTTTTTTGTTATTCCCCCTAAGTCCCCATGACTAGCTTCTGTAGAATGAATAAAATGGGAAGGGGTCCCCGTTGAAGATAAGGTGGCTGAAATTTTATTTGCAATATGACCGCTTTTACCAATTCCTGTAACAATCACCCTCCCTTTCACGTTAAAGATTTTATTTACCACATTGTAAAATTCGTTGTTAAAAGAAGATGATATTGTTTTTATTCCTTTTAATTCAATTTCTAAAACTTTTTTTGCGTGAGAGATTATTTCTTTCTTATTCATATCTAGTGTTTAAAAATATCTAAATCTGACCAACCAGACAGATCTAACAAGACTCTATGTTCAACAAAATTAAAACATCCCATCGCTAATTTCATTCTTTTTTCCCTAATTAATATTTCGTTTAATTTTTTCATTAACTTATGTAAATATAAAACATCGGTAGCTGCATATTTTTGTTGGGATATAGATAATTTTTTTGAACCCCAATCTGAAGTTTGTTCTTGCTTCAAAATAGTTTCGTTTAAAATATCTTTGCATAAATGTTTTAATCCATGTTGATCAGTAAAGGTTCGGGCTAACTTGGAAGCAATTTTAGTGCAATAAATATTTTTAATATTTATATTATATGTGTAACTCAATATGCCAATATCAAATCTAGCATAATGAAATATTTTGAGTATTTTTTTGTTTGTTAAAATTTTTAATAAATTAAGAGGTTTTTTTTTAACCTCATTAATTTTGACTAGATGACAAATCCCATCACCATTTGATAATTGAACAAGGCAGAGTCTATCTCTGTTATGGTTAAGGCCCATTGCCTCAGTATCAATTGCGACTGTATCTTTAAATTTTAGATTAGCTGGAATATCATCTTGGTACAATTTTATTTTCATAGTTTTTTATTTATCAATTTTTATATTATTTAAAATGATGTTATATCATTTAACTTTAAAAAAATCATGAAAACAGTAGTAATTTTTGGTGGATCTGGATTTGTTGGAAGACATATTATAAGGCAAATTGCTAAAAATGGATATAAAATAATTATTCCTCATCAGACCCAGGTAAATGAAGAAAAGTTAAGGTTTTTAGGTATAACTGGTCAGATAATTCCAATAAAATTCAGATCAATTAAAGATAAAAAAATTATTAATTTAATTGAAATAGCTGACGTAGTAATAAATTTAAAAACACTATGGAATGAAAAAAAAACTTCTTTTAAAAAAGGAATCTTAGAATTCAATATTGAATTAATTAACAATATTAAAAAAACTACCCAATTTATATTTTTTTCTGGAATAGGGGTTGGCGAAAAAAATAATTCAAATAGATCTGACGCAATATATAAGAGCGAACAATACATTCAAAAAAATTTAATTAATTCAATTATAATAAGGTCGGGAGTAATAATGGGGGGTGGGGATCAATTTTTAAAAAATTTATTGCCTTTATTTAAAAGATCATTCTTTATCCCTTTATTTGGAGATGGTTTGTCTAGGTTTCAACCAGTTTTTATTGATGATATATCTCAAGCAGTAAAAAAAATTATAGAAACTAATTTATTAGATAAACATATATTTGAATTTGTAGGCTCAGATGTATTTACGTATAAAGAATTATATCAGTACCTTGCAGATTGCATTGAAAAAACAAGGATTTTTGTGCCTATTTCTTTTGCTATTGCTAAAGTGGTTGTATATATTTTTGAAAAAAGAACCTTTTTTCCATTAAATTCTGAACAATTAAAATTATTTGAAAATAATAACATTGCTTCAAATAAGCATAAGAATTTTAAAGATATTGGAATTAACCCTCAGGATTTAAAAGAAATAATTAAAAAAAATTTTAAAAAAAATATTTAATTATTGAGGAATTTAAAGGTTTTTTTTAAAAATTGGTAAATTTTTGGTACTATTTTTTTTTTTATTATATTATTAATTTTTATATTAGCTATATGTAGGAAGATATTTATAAAATTAGTATCATTAAAGGACTATATGTTAAAATTTACTAATATTCATCAATCTAATCCAGATAAAATTTCTTCGAAAGATCGTTCAAAAAATTTTGAAGAAATTTATATGCGGTTTGCTAGTAAAAAGGCAGAAGAGCAATCATCTAGATGTTCACAATGTGGCATTCCTTTCTGTCAGGTGCATTGTCCTCTTCAAAATAATATTCCTGATTGGTTAAAATTGACAGCTGAGAATCGTCTAGAAGAAGCATATGAAATATCTAGTGCTACAAACAATATGCCTGAAGTATGTGGACGTATATGTCCTCAAGATAGACTCTGTGAAGGAAATTGTGTCATAGAGCAATCCGGACATGGATCTGTAACTATAGGGTCTGTAGAAAAATATATAACCGATGTTGCCTGGGAAAAAGGTTGGGTAAAAAAAATAAATATTCTTGAAGAAAAGAGCAAGACTGTAGGAATTATTGGTTCGGGTCCAGCAGGATTAGCCGCAGCTGAACAATTAAGAAAAAAGGGTTATAAAATTACTATTTATGATCGTTATGATCGTCCAGGAGGTCTTTTAATTTATGGTATTCCTAACTTTAAATTAGAAAAAGATATTGTTAACAAAAGAACAGAGAGATTGAAGGAGGGTGGTATTGAGTTTGTTATGAATTATGAAATAGGAAAATCAATAAGCTTTGATGAACTTAAGAAAAAACATGATGCAGTTTTAATTTCAACAGGAGTTTATAAATCGAGAGAAATTAATTTGAATAAAACAAAAGCAAATAATGTAGTTCTTGCCCTTGATTTTTTAATTGCAAGTAATAGGAAGGGCTTAGGAGATAAAGTAGAAAGTTTTGATAATGGAATATTAAATTCAAAAGATAAAAATGTTATTGTTATAGGTGGAGGGGATACCGCGATGGATTGTGTTAGAACCGCCGTTAGACAAGGGGCTAAGTCTGTTAAATGTTTGTATCGTAGAGATCAAAATAATATGCCAGGTTCTCAAAGAGAGGTTAAAAATGCAATTGAAGAAGGGGTTGATTTTAATTGGTTAACTCTCCCTCTTGAATATTTAGGCAAAGAAAAGATTAAAAAAACAAAAATTGTAAAAATGCAATTAGGCTCTCCCGATGATTCGGGGAGAAGGTCGGCCGAACCCATTCCTGGCTCAGAAGAAATTTTTGATACAGATTTAATTATTGAAGCTTTGGGTTTTGAGCCCGAAGATTTACCTCTTATGTTTAATAATGATGAACTTTTAATTACAAAGTGGGGTACTCTTAAAATTAATTATAAAAACATGATGACAAATATAGAGGGGGTTTTTGCAGCGGGTGATATAGTAAGAGGGGCAAGTTTAGTTGTTTGGGGTATTAAAGATGGCCGTGATGTAGCTGAGCATATTCATAATTTTTTTCAAGAAAAAGAAAAGAAAAAATTTTCCTATGAAAAAATTGCCAATAAGGAATTAGCGAATGCTTAAGAATGATTTTATAAAAAACTGGATAAATAATAAAAATAAATTAGTTAAAAATCACGTTTATAATGAAGGTCAAGAACACTCTTCATGTGGTGTAGGTTTAATAGCTTCTATTTCAGGAGAACCTTCAAGAGAGGTTGTGGAGATGGGAGTTAATGCTTTAAAAGTTTTATATCATAGAGGCGCTATAGATGCAGATGGTAAAACTGGCGATGGTGCTGGAATTCAATTAGATATTCCTGAAGAATTTTTTAGAGAGAAAATTGAGAGAACTGGTCACAAACTTAACGATTTACCTTTTGCTGTTGGGATGGTTTTTTTACCAAGAACAGATTTTGAAGCTCAAGAAAAATCAAGAATTATTGTAGAGTCTGAAATAATTAATGGTGGATTTAAAATTTATGGATGGCGTCATGTACCTCTTAATACTAAAATAATTGGAGAAAAAGCTAAGGCAACTCTCCCTGAAATTGAACAGGTTTTAATTCGCAATGATATTTATAATGATAAGTTAGAGTTTGACAATAAACTTTATTTAATAAGAAAGCGTATTGAAAAAAAAATAAGAAAAGAGAATATAAGTGATTTTTATGTCTGTTCTATGTCCTCACAATCTATAATTTATAAAGGAATGTTTTTGGCGGAACAATTATCAAATTTTTATCCAGATATTGAAGATAAAAGATTTATTTCTAAATTTGCAGTTTATCATCAAAGATATTCAACAAATACATTCCCTACTTGGTCATTAGCTCAACCATTTAGAATTATTGCCCATAATGGAGAAATTAATACATTAAAAGGAAATAAGAATTGGATGGCGGCACATGAACCAAGAATGCATCATTCTAATTTTAATGATAATATAGATGATCTAAAACCTATTATTGATCAATCTGCTTCTGATTCTGCTGCTCTTGATGCGACTATTGAACTTCTTGTTCGTTCTAATCGAAATTTGCCTATGGCAAAACTTATGACCATACCTGAAGCTTTTTCTCACAGAAGGGATTTTCCAAAAAAACTAAAAGATCTTTATACTTATGTAAATGCAGTTATGGAATCATGGGATGGTCCTGCAGCAATTTGTGGGGTTCATGATGAATGGGCTATTGCTGGAATGGATAGGAATGGTTTAAGACCTATAAGATATACCTTAACAAAAGACTTTATAATTGCTGGTTCTGAAACTGGAATGGTAGAAATTGATGAATCTAAAATTTTAGAAAGAGGTAGAGTGGGACCTGGTCAAATGATTGCTATAAATTTTAAAGAAGGTAAATTTTATAGTGACGCAGAAATAAAAAATAAATTATCACAATCCAAACCTTTTGGCAAATGGGTAAAAAAAATCATACATATTGATAAATTAGTAGAATCTGTAGATGAAGAATTTAGAGAAATAGATTTAGCTGACTTAAGAAAAAGAATGTCTACATTCGGATGGACTATGGAAGATTTAGAGCTAATACTTCATCCAATGATTGCAGAAGGCAAGGAAGCAACAGGATCAATGGGTGATGATACTCCTTTGGCAGTTTTATCAGATGGTTATAGAGGCTTACATCACTATTTTAGACAGAACTTCAGCCAAGTTACAAATCCTCCAATAGATAGTTTGAGGGAAAGAGTTGTAATGAGTTTGAGAACAAGAATAGGAAACTTAAGTAATATTCTTGATGAAAACGAATCACAGTGTGATCATTTACAATTAAATTCACCTGTTCTTTCAATAGATCAATTCAAAACAATGCGTCAGTATATGAAAGATACTGTTAAAATTATTAATACTACGATGAGTTTAGATAAAGAAGGTTGTAGTTTTAGAGTAGAATTAAATAAAATTAATAAAGAAGCAGAAGAAGCCGTAAGGTCTGGTTTTGTTCATATTATTTTAACAGATAAATCTCTATCAAAAAAAAAAATTGCACTTCCTATTATATTGGTTACCAGCTCTGTTCATCATTTCTTAATTAAAAAAAAATTAAGAACTTTCACTTCAATAAATATACAATCTGCAGAATGCATGGATGCTCATTATTATGCTGTTTTGATAGGAGTTGGTGCAACAAGCATTAATGGGTATTTAGCGCAACAAGCAATAGCGGAAAGACATAAGAGAGGTTTATTTAAAAATTTATCTTATGAAGAGTGTGTTGATAGATATATAAAATCTATAAATAATAGTTTGTTAAAAATTATGAGCAAAATGGGTATTTCAGTTGTTAGCTCATATAGAGGCGGATGTAATTTTGAGGCAATTGGCTTAAGTCGTAATTTAATGAGCGAATATTTTCCGACGATGAGTTCTAAATTATCTGGAATGGGTTTATTTGGATTACAATCTAGATCTTTTTTTGCTCATAAAAAAGCATATCAAGAAGATGTTGTAAATTTGGCCATAGGGGGTTTTTATACATATAGAAAAGGTGGTGAGAAACATTCATTTGAAGCTAATTCAATTCATATGTTACAAAGTGCAGTCAGCTCAGGAAGTTTTGATCTATATAAAAAATATTCAGATCTTATTAATAATAATCAGCCGATAAACATTAGAGATTTATTAAATTTTAAATCTAAAAGAAAAAATATCTTAAACGAAGAAGTTGAAAATACTTATAATATTAGAAAGCGTTTAGTTGCTCCTGGTATTTCATTAGGTGCTTTAAGTCCTGAAGCTCATGAAACAATTGCGATAGCTATGAACAGGATAGGAACCAAGTCAAATTCTGGTGAGGGGGGAGAGGATTCAAATAGGTTTAATCCAATAGAAAATGGAGATAATCTTTCTTCACGCATTAAACAGATTGCAAGCGGGCGATTTGGAGTTACTGCTGACTATTTAAATAATTGTGATGAGATAGAAATTAAAATTGCTCAGGGCGCAAAACCAGGAGAAGGTGGGCAATTACCTGGGGCAAAAGTTACAGCATTAATAGCTAAGCTAAGACATTCTACAGAAGGAGTAACACTTATAAGTCCACCACCTCACCATGATATATATTCTATCGAAGATCTTGCTCAACTAATTTATGATTTAAAACAAATTAATCCTAGGGCAAAAGTTTGTGTTAAGCTTGTAGCACAATCAGGAATAGGAACTGTAGCAGCTGGAGTTGCTAAGGCAAAAGCTGACGTAATCTTAATTTCGGGTCATAACGGAGGTACAGGAGCTAGTCCCCAGACAAGCATCAAATATGCCGGCCTTCCTTGGGAATTAGGTTTGAGTGAAGTTCATCAAGTATTGTCACTAAATAATTTACGAGAGAAAGTTATTTTAAGAACGGATGGTGGAATTAAAGTGGGAAAAGATGTTGTTATTGCGGCAATGTTGGGGGCTGAAGAATTTGGAATAGGTACTGCAAGTTTAGTTGCAATGGGTTGTATTATGGTGAGGCAATGTCATTCAAATACTTGTCCTGTTGGAGTTTGTTCTCAAGATAGCAAGTTAAGGGAAAAATTTACTGGAACTCCAGAGAAAGTTATCAACCTTTTTACGTTTATAGCAGAAGAGGTTAGAGAAATATTAGCATCTCTTGGATTTAGTACACTTAATGAAATTATAGGTCGTTCAGACCTATTATATCAAGTTAGTCGCGGAGGATCAGATTTAGATGATTTAGATTTGAATCCAATTTTAACTACTCTAGATTCTGAATTAGGAGATTATCAATATAAATTAAAAAATAGGAATTCTTTTTCAGAAAGTTTGGATGAAAAAATAATAAAGGATGCAAAAGCACTTTTTAATAATCAGCAAAAAATTCAACTTACTTATAATATTCAAAATACTGATCGTGCACTAGGGACTAGATTTTCTTCAGAAATTACTACAAAGATAGGTATGGAAAAATTACCTGATGATTATGTTTTAATTCGCATGAATGGAACAGCAGGACAATCTCTAGGTGCATTTCTTGCAAAGGGTGTTACTTTGGAAGTGTTTGGTGATGCGAATGATTATGTTGGCAAAGGTCTTTCTGGAGGAAAAATTATTATTAGGCCTAAAACTTCATCTAAACTAATAACAAAAGATAATGTAATTATTGGGAACACTGTTTTATACGGAGCCACAAAGGGAAAACTATTTGCAGCAGGTATTGCAGGAGATAGATTCTGTGTTAGAAATTCTGGAGCTGAAGCTATAGTTGAGGGTTGTGGAGATAATGGCTGTGAATATATGACTGGTGGAAATGCAATAATTCTTGGTTCTATTGGTAATAATTTTGCTGCAGGGATGACTGGAGGAATGGCATTTGTATATGATAAGAACGGAACTTTGCCTGTAAGAATAAATTTAGAGGATGTGTTATATCAACAACAAATGACTAAATATTGGGAAAATTTTTTATTTTTAAAAATTAAAGAACATTATAAAATCACTCAATCTAATCATGCTAAAAACTTAATAGATAATTGGGAAAAAGAAAAATTTCTTTTTTGGCAAATAATCCCAAAAGAAATGATAAATAAATTTGATTATCCGGTTTTGATTGAAGAATCAAAAATCGCATAATTATATCAATAAGCGAATAGTATTGATGGCGCTATTAATTGTAAATAAATCAATTGGCTGAGATAAACGGTGAGTACTTTTTTTTAAATAAATAATTTGAATATTTTTACTTGTAGTATTTTTCATTATTTTTTTTGGCATATTTGCATTAACGATTTCATCTTTTAGTCCATGAATTAAAATCATAGGTTTTGAAAATTTGAAATTTGTATTAAGTATATTATTTTTTTTAGCTTCAACAAAAAATTTTGAAGTTAATAAGTAAGAAAAACCATATGTAACATATTTTGTAATGCCTTTTTTTATTATTTCATTCTTATTTTTAGCACTAAGATTTTTGTAAAGATCATTTCCAAAATCAACTGAGGCAGCTAGACCAATCAAACCTAATATATTTTTTGATTTTGATTTACTTGCTAGCATCATTAACCAACCTCCCATACTGCTTCCTATTAAAATTTGAGGACCTTTAGTCAGATTTTTTATAACTTCTATAAGATCTTGCTTCCAGTCTGAAATTGTAAAATTTTCAAATTTACCATCAGATTGCCCATGACCTCTACAGTCAAAACGAACAAAGGCCAAATTATTATTTTTTGCATATTTTTCAATACTGAGAGCCTTTTGCCCATTCATATCAGAATTTAATCCATGAATAAAAACTATACCAGGTGACCCTCCCTTAGTGGCTTTATACGCAATTTTTTGTTTTTTTTTATTTATTAAATAACTCATGATTTAAAATCTAATTTTTAGCTTATAACATATTTAAAATATGGATAAATTTAAATTAATGCAAATTTTACCTTCTTTGCAATCTGGAGGAGTGGAACAAGGGACTTTGGATCTTGCAAATTATTTAGCATCTCAAAAAATTAAAAATTTTATTATTTCTAATGGAGGTCAAATGCTTTCATATTTAGATAAGGAATATGTAGATCATAAAAAATTATCAGTACATAAAAAAAATTTTTTTTTAATGCCTTTTGTTGCTAAAAAAATAAATAAACTTTTACAAAACTATGACATTAATATTTTACATATTCGTTCACGTGCGCCAGCTTGGTTGTTACCATATATTAATAAAAAAAATATTAAAACAGTTTCTACTTTTCATAATATTTATGGGAATCAGAATTTAATAAAAAAAATGTATAATAAGCAATTAAGCAATGTTGATAAAATAGTTGCAATTTCAAATTACGTTAAAAAAGAAATAGTTAAAATTTATAATATTAATGATAATAAAATTACAGTAATTAATCGAGGAATAGATGTAGATTTTTTAAATGGAAATATTAATAATCAAATTAATTTTATTAATTTTTTAAAAAAATATAATATAGACAGAGAAAAAAAAATTATTTTATTTCCAGGAAGATTAACAAGTTGGAAGGGCCAAATTGAATTTCTCAAAGTTGCAGAGTTTTTTAAAGACAACCCATTAGTTTTTTATTTTATAGGAGATGATAAAAATAAATCGTACTTAAAAAAACTAATTAAAGAAATAAATAACAGAAAATTAAATTTTAATTGTAAAATTTTAGGTCATCTAAATAAAGATGAAATAAAAATGATGATTAAAAGCTCACACATAGTTGTGTCTGCCCCCCTAAAACCAGAAGGTTTTGGTAGAATAATAAGCGAATCTCTTTCTATGAAAAAAATAATACTGGCATTTAATTTTGGAGGAGCCAAAGATCAACTTTCTTCTTTAGATGATATATATAAAATTAAGCCTGCAGATTATAAAGAACTTATATCAAAAATTGATATTGTATTAAAATATAAAGAAGATCATATTTTTAAGATGGGAGAATATGCAAGAAAACATATTGTTAATAATTTTTCTAAAAAAAATATGGTAGAATCATATTTGAATTTTTATAGAGAGCTTTAAGTTGAAAAAAATATTAGTAATAAAACATGGTTCCTTGGGTGATATAATCTCTTCTACATCTGTTATTAATGATATAAAAAATCATTATAAGAATTCCAAGATCTTTATTTTAACAACTGATAAATATAAATTTTTTTTCTCTAATTCTTTGTTTTTTGATAAAATTTTAATTGATAATCGATCTAGTTTTTTTTCAATATTAATAATGATTAAAAAAATTATAAATTTAAAATTTGATTTGATTATAGATTTGCAGAATTCCCAAAGAACTTCATTTTATGCATTGTTATTTCGTTTATTTTCAAAAATAAAAATAAATGGAACAGGTTTCTTTTCATCACATAGATATAAATATTCTTCAAACAATCTTCCTTCTGTAATTAATGGTTTATCTAATCAAATTGAAATTATGGGTATTAATACAACTCGTAAAATATTTATTGATTGGCTAAACGATCAATCTTTTGATTTTAATAATTTACCCAATAAAAATTTTTTTATTATTAATCCCGGATGTTCTAAAAAAAATAATCAAAAAAGGTGGCCCGCTGATAATTATGCTGAAGTTTGTTCATTTCTTCTATCTAAGAATATTTTACCTATTGTTATAGGCTTAAATGAAGATGTGGATGCTATAAAAAAAATAGTTCAAAAAGAATCAAATATACTGAATTTGCTAAATAAATCTTCTTTAAGTACAATATTGCAGTTATCGCTTAAAGCAATAGGAGCTATCTCAAATGATACAGGCCCTGCCCATTTAATTGCAGCTAGTGGTTGTAAAATACATTTGATATTATCTAATTTTTCAAATACTAAGACAGTCATACCTCAAGGCACCAATGTTACTTTTACTCAAAAAAATAATATTAAAGATATTTCTGTAGATGGAGTTTTGATTGAAATAAAAAGAATATTTAAAATATGAAAATAGATATTATACTTCCATATAAAGAAATTTTTTCTAAAAATAAAGCATCTGCAGTTTCTTTGACTATTAAGAACTCAGCTGAGTTTTCAGATTTTAAATCTAAAATTAATGTATTTGGTCAATATACTGAACTACCTTTTATTGATGTAAATTTTACTGGAATAAAAACTAATAAATTTTTTCATTTAGGTAATAATAAATCAATATTAGTTAACTATCTTAGAATTACAAAAAATTTTTATAATGAAAGAAAAATTATTGAAATGCATAATAGACCTTATATATTTAATCTTGCTTGCAGAAAAGAAAAAAAATTTCCAATTACAATGCATTTTCATAATGATCCCAGGACTATGAAGGGGGCTAAAACTATTAATGAAAGAATTTCTATAGCCACTAAAGCAGCAGCCGTTTATTTTGTTAGTGAATATATTAGAGATTGCTTTAAGGATGGTATTAAAGAAAAATTTAATAATTTGCATATTATCCCCAATGGAATTCAAAGAAGAATTATCACCCAACCTATAAAAAAAAAAGAAATCCTTTTTATAGGAAGACTAGTTCGTGAAAAAGGATGACATTTATTTATTAATGCAATTAGTAATATTGTAAAAGAATATCCTGATTGGAAATTTAAAATTATTGGCACACCAAAAGCTGGTCAGAACAAAATAAATTCAAATTATGCACAAAGTTTAATTGATAATTTTAAGTTGTTAGGAGATAATACTGAATATTTGGGCTTTATATCTAATGAAAGAGTTCAGGAAATTTTGAATCTAACTTCAATTTTAGTAGTTCCATCTATATGGCAGGAACCTTTTGCACTTACAGCATTAGAGGGAATGTGTAGTGGTTCTGCCGTTATTGCATCTAAAGTGGGTGGAATGAGTGAAATGCTAGAAGATAGCGGATTGCTTATAGAAAATATAAATGAAAAAAAATTAGAAAAAAAAATCAGAGAGTTAATAGAAAACAAGACATTATTAAAACATTATCAAAACAAGTCTTGGTTTAATTATAAATATAATCAATCAGAAATAGTAAAGAAACAAGATTTAATAAGAAAAGAAATATTTTCAAATTTTAATTTTTAATCAAAAGAATCAATTTTTTTAAATCAAAACTTGAATATTTAATTAAAAACACATATATGATCACTAAATGTGGTTTTTTAATTAAGAATTCTTTCAATTTCAATAATCAACTCTCAACAACAATATATATAAGCTTTGGTTTTTCAATATAGAGCAAAAAAAGATACTGGTCCTAGAACTAATGAGCAAATCACTGCAAGTGAAGTGCGCGTTATATCATCAACGGGAGCACAATTAGGTATTATTAGTATTAGGGAAGCCCTTATACAAGCAGAAGATGAGGGATTTGATTTGGTAGAAGTTTCTCCAGACGCTAAACCACCAGTGTGTAAAATTTTAGATTATGGAAAATTAAAATATAGAGAACAAAAAAGCAAGAAAGAAGCTAAAAAAAAACAAAAAACTATTGAGCTTAAAGAAATTAAAATGCGTCCTGGGATTGATACTCATGATTATGCAGTAAAAATTAAAGCTTTAAGTAAATTTATAGGTGGGGGTAATAAAGTTAAGGTTTCAATGAGATTTAGAGGTAGGGAGATGGAACATCAAAATTTAGGTTTTGAGCTATTAAGAAAACTAACTAAAGAAGTTGAAGAATATGCAAAAGTAGAGGTTCCTCCCAAAGGAGAGGGGAAGCAGATAATGATGATTTTAGTACCTCAGGTTGAAAAATAGAATAATATTATTGATTGTAGATTACAAACTGTTTATAAGCCAAAATCAAAACTAGCTATGGCCTGCGGGGCAGCCTAGCAGTTAAATCTATATCAAGGAGTTAGAATGCCCAAGCTAAAGACGAAAAGTAGTGTTAAGAAACGTTTTTCTAGAACTGGAACTGGAAAAATAAAATTTAAACCTGCTGGTAAACAGCATGGTATGAGCAAACGTTCGAATAAATTCATCCGCAATACAAGAAGATCAGCAATTATGGCTCCTGGAGATGCTAAATTAATTGATCATATGTTGCCTTACAATAAATAGGGGTAGATTATGGCAAGAGTATCAAGAGGTGTTACAGCCCATGCTAGACATAAAAAAATTATTAAACGTGCTAAAGGTTATTATGGCCGAAGAAAAAATGTATTTAGAGTTGCAGTTCAAGCAGTAGAACGAGCTCAGCAATATGCTTACAGAGATAGAAGAAAGCGTAAAAGCGATTTTAGAGGTCTGTGGATTCAGAGAATTAATGCTGGTGCTAGATTATACGGTATGACTTATTCTCAATTTATTAATGGACTTAAAAAAACAACTATAGAGATTGATAGAAAGATTTTAGCAGAATTAGCTGTAAATCAACCTGGTGCTTTTAAAGCTTTGGTTGAAAAAGCTCAATCTGCTAGCTAGTTTTTTTCCGTTAGTTAATTTATATATAAGTTCATGTCTTTATCTTTGGATAAGAGTATTATTTTACAAGAGATAGCTAGCGCATCTTCAATAGAGGATATTGAAAAATTGCGTATTTTTTACCTTGGAAAAAAAGGTTTAATTTCTTTAGAAATGAAATTTCTGTCAGCCTTATCTATTGAAGTAAAAAAAATTAAAGGACAAGAGCTTAATATTTTTAAATCATTTTTTGAAAAAGAATTATTAAATAAAAAAAATAATATTGTAGGTAATCAACTTAATGAAAA
>Ga0114999_10004918_pt1 | contig 15955 bp, 12 predicted proteins | sample ArcticOcean_MG_C_3_FD_89820 | JGI IMG/M metagenome (GOLD analysis project Ga0114999, IMG submission 89820) | Marine microbial communities from western Arctic Ocean - ArcticOcean_MG_CB8_126 | ecosystem: Environmental > Aquatic > Marine > Oceanic | place: Arctic Ocean: Canada Basin | collected...
GCAGGTGATGGCGCGCCTGGCCGGCGGCGAACTGCGCGGCCTGGAGTCGGTTAGGTCCAACACCATCGTTATAGCCCATGATCTGCTTCCATCTGAGGCGATTCAACTGGGCCGCCGATTGGTTAAGGGTCTGGTCACCGATCTGGGAGGCGCTACTTCGCACGCGAGCATCATCGCTCGATCTCTTGGTTTGCCGTCGGTCGTCGGTACCCTCCGGGCCACAGCGGCCATCTCGTCAGGCGATTCTATCATCGTCGACGGCGACGCCGGCATCGTCCAGGTACAACCGACGCCGGCAACCGAGCGTCACTACCAGACGGAGCGGCGGCGTCAACTACGGCGCGAACGATCTCTTCGCGGGCGACGCGACCTACCGGCGATAACGCGGGATGGAGTGGAGATTCTGTTGCAGGCCAACATCGATCTGCCGCAGGAGACCGAGTTGGCTGTTGCCAACGGTGCCAGCGGTGTTGGGATGTTGCGTTCGGAGTACCTTTTTATGGGTTACCGGCTACCCGCCGAGGACGAACAGACAGCCTCCTATGGCCAAGTGGTTAAAGGCATGGCGCCGTTGCCGGTTGTCATCAGGACCCTCGATCTTGGGGGCGACAAGCTCAGCCACGTTATTGAGTCTACGCCCGAGGCTAATCCATTTCTAGGATGGCGTGGGATTCGATTGTGCCTGGATGAGCCAGAGATATTCAAGACGCAACTCAAAGCCATTCTGCGGGCCGGGGCCGGAGGCGAAGTACACCTGCTTCTGCCCATGGTTTCGACACTGGAACAGGTCAGGCAGGCACGACAGGTCATTGCACAGGCGCGTACGGAACTCGAACAAAAAGGTCAGCCGTTTCAGGCCGAATGCAAGCTCGGCATCATGGTCGAGGTGCCTTCAACCGCGATCATGGCGGATCGCTTTGCGCCCGAGATCGATTTTTTCAGTCTCGGCACCAATGATCTGGTGCAATACACGCTGGCGGTCGATCGCGGCATGGCACGCGTGGCCGATCTGTATGATCCTTTTGACCCTGCCGTACTGCGCTTGATCAGTGGCGTTACTACGGTTGGAAAGGCCCACAACATACCGACCAGCATATGCGGTGAAATAGCCGGGGATCCAACCGCGACGATGCTGCTGGTGGGGCTGGGTTTGGAGCGCTTCAGCATGAGTCCCGGACTGATCCCTGAGGTCAAAGAGGTCGTCCGGGCGATCAGTCAAGCGGAGGCTAAGAGTTTAGCAGAAGAATGTATGGCGATGGAATCCGGACGGCGTGTGTGGGCTCGTGTCGAAGAGGCGACGCGCCGTTATTTACCCGACGAGCATGCGGCTAGGGGAAGTCACGGCCGCGGCGCGGGCAAGCAGCAAAATACAGAGGAGACGAAGGCATGAGCGAGTCACATTTGTTTACATCAGAGTCTGTTTCGGAAGGACATCCAGACAAGGTTGCCGACCAGATATCGGACGCCGTACTAGATGCAATGCTGGCACAGGATCCCCTGTCCCGCGTTGCCTGCGAGACCATGGTGACCACCGGCCAGGTGGTCGTCGCTGGTGAGGTCACAACCAAGGCACAGGTTGACATACCCAGTCTGGTCAGGCAGACGATCCAGGACATCGGCTATACAGAGGCCGAATACGGCTTTGACTCCCGATCGTGCGGGATCCTCGTGGCCCTGCACCAACAGTCACCGGACATCTCCCAGGGGGTCAGCGAAAAACAAGGACTACACGGTGAAATGGGAGCAGGAGACCAGGGAATGATGTTCGGTTATGCCTGCCGCGAGACCTCTCAATTGATGCCGATGCCGATCATGCTGTCGCACAAGCTGCTCGAGCATCTGAGCGTGCTGCGCAAGCGCGGGACGCTGTCGTACCTGCGCCCAGACTCCAAATCCCAGGTCACCATCGAGTACGTGGGTAACAAGCCCAAGAGGGTGCATACGGTCGTGATCTCGACCCAGCACGATCCCGATGCCAGCCACGCCCGCATCAAGCGTGACATGATCAACCTGGTCATTAAAAAGGTAATTCCGGCGCGGTTACTCGATCGCAAGACGATTTTCCATGTAAATCCCACTGGCCGCTTCGTCATGGGCGGACCGCACGGCGACTGCGGGCTCACCGGTCGCAAGATCATCGTCGACACCTACGGCGGCATGTGCCCCCATGGCGGTGGCGCGTTTTCGGGTAAGGATCCCAGCAAGGTCGATCGCAGCGCTCACTATATGGCGCGCTATGTCGCCAAGAACGTGGTGGCGGCGACGCTGGCCGATCGCTGCCAGGTGCAACTGGCGTATGCCATCGGCGTGGCTGAGCCCGTATCGGTGCTGGTGGAGACCTTCGGGACGGGCGTTATCAGCGACGCACAGATCTCGGCGGCCGTCGAGCAGGTGTTCACGCTGACTCCCAAGGCGATCATCAAGCAACTCAAGCTGCTGCGGCCGATTTACCTGAAAACCGCCGCTTACGGTCATTTTGGCCGCAGTGAGGCTGATTTTACATGGGAAAAAACCGATCGCGCAAACGCTTTGCGACGGGCCGCAGGCGTCAAGAAAAAGTGATCTTGTAGCTCAGGTCGATTGTGATATATTACCCTTCGCACTCGACAGACCGGGGAACGCCAAAAGCGGTATCAACAACTATGTGCATGTCAAAAGGAGACAACGAAATGCCGGCATGTGATCGGTTGTCCGGCAGGTGGAAATCACATCACCGTCGCTCATTGATGATTGGCGCGGCCATGATGGCGGGTCTGGTCGCCGCCGGATGCGCCGTCAATGCACCGCAGGTGCCTAGGATCACGATACCCTTCTTCATCTCGGTGGCCAATGATACGACCACGGTTCGGGAAGTCGCGGGTGATCGTTCCGATTTTCTGCAGATTGCTGGTGACGAGAGCCTGGCGCTGAATTTCAGCGCCGAGTTCGGCGAGAGCAGCCGCCAGGAAGTCGGTGCGGATCGACTCGCGGTGTCACCGAGTCCGGCTGAGTTTTCCACCGAGTTGGGCGACATTACCATCGGGGAGCAGAATTTGCCTGAGACCACTGTGGTCTTGGGAGATCTGCTGCCACCAACGGTGTTTGATGCTGCTGCTCTTGCGGTCGCGGCTGGTCAGGACGTGAACCTGCCGCCGCAGGACATCGGTATTCCCGCGATTCCTCTGGATCTGCCGGATGTGACGTCGCTGACGGTCGTAGAGGGTGGTCTCCAGATCGAGATCACCAACGGATTCCCGATCGGACTGGCGCTGCTTCAGATCAGCCTCAGCGATGTCGGCGAAGGCAGAAACGGATTCTCCACCGTGACTTTCGAGAATGTAGCCGTCGGCCAGACGGTCTCGGATGAGCTCAGGCTCAACCCGGATGACATCGCGGGTGGCAACAGGGTTTCCGGCAGTCTATCTATTACTGTGACCGGTACCACCGCGGAGGGGGTTGACATCGACCTCGATCCGGCGGCGCAACTGATCATCGACGTCGACTTGCTGCAGCTGACGGTGACCGAAGCAATCGCCCTCATCAAAGACAAGCAGGAGTTCCAGGACACTCAGGTGCTGAGTTTTCCGGACAGCCGCATTCAGGTGACCGCTGCTGATATCAGCGAGGGTGCACTCACCTTGGTTGTGACCAACCAGATCCCCGTGATCATGAAGGTCACTCTAACGCTACCCGACCTCACGAGGGATGGCGTCGCCGCGGAATTCGTAATCTCGGAACTGAGAACGGATGCCCCGACCGAGGTAACCTTTGAACTCGCCGGCTTTGTCTACGCGCCGGAAGACCCCGAATTCATCACCATCGTCTATTCCGCCGAAACCTTCCCGTCCAACACGGAAGTGACCATCAGATCGAATGGCCGGATCAGCATTGAGGCCCAACCGCAACGGCTGGCATTCAGCAACGTTACCGGTATTCTGGGCGGTCTCGAGTTACCGATCGACCCGGTGCAGAGGTCCGTTGACTTTCCGGCAGGTCTCGACAACGTCAGCCTGGACCAGACTTTTTTGAGTGTGGTGCTGACGTCGGCTGTCGGCGTGACCAGCTTCATGGACCTCGTCATTACCGGGTTCGACTCGCGCGGCAATCCGACTCCCGATTTGCTGATCACGAGGACGTTCGAGGCGGCCAGCCCGGGCAACGAACAGACTTTCGTGATCGAGGTAGCCTCAGACTCATTGACCGCGTTTCTCAACGCACTGCCGACAGACATTACTGTTACTCCGACAGTCCGTATTGGTGACGGCGTCAACGAGGATTTCATCGAGCCGGATCACTGGGTCCGTATTGACAGCGTAAACTTCCTTGCCCCAGCTCGATTTGCCATCCAAAGCGATACGCGAATCGAGCCGAATCCAGAATTCCGCGAGTTCACTGATCCCGAGGCGCGCGAGCGGATCAGCAACAACCTTAAGCAGGGCCGAGTCTTTACCGAAATAAACAATCACCTGCCGATCGGCGTCAGCGTCAGCGTGCGAGCTGCACGCCGAGCTGAGGATGTCTACAACGACGACCTCGTCGACCGAGGAGGCACGATCGACCCCGACTCTGTCCTCGTTATTCCTCGCAACGATGATCCTTTCGGAGTGCAGGCGGCGCCGGTGGACGAAAACGGGCATGTGCTCGATGATCAGGTGCAAGCGTTTCTGGATACGGTCAGTGTGACCAAGGACGAGGCGCTCTTTTTCCTCGAAGAGGGTGGCGTTTACACCGGCGTTTTGATTCAGCTCGCTGGCACTGGGGGCACCGTCGAACTGCTGGGCGATGACTTCATTACCGTTATCGCAGGCACCGCAATCGAGATAGAAATCAACGAATCTCTGGTGAAATACTGGTGAAATAGAGACACTGCGTGTTGCAGTTTCTGCTTCGCGTCGTAACGGAGGGCAGGAATCGAATGGGTACTTTGAAGCGGAGCGCTATTTCACTGGCATTGGTAACCGCCTTCGCCGGGTACGCACATGGCCTTAACGACCTCAGCCCGAGAGCGATGGCACTGGGCCAGTCGTACACCGCGCTGGCCCGCGGGCCGCAGGCAGTCGCCTGGAATCCAGCAAACCTCGGCTTGAAGAGCAGTCCAGGCTTCGAGTGGAACCTGATAGGCCTCGGCTCCGCCCTGGTTGCCGAGAACAACAGCTTCTCGGTGCAGGACTACAACGACAACTTCACCAGCGATACCCATGTCATCGGGGATTCCGAGAAAGACAAGCTGCTCGGCGATATCGACAGAGAGGGCCTCAAGTTCAACATGGACCTCGAGCCATTCGGTGCACTGGGGTTTCCGGTCAACGGTGGCGTCGCCTTTCCCATGCCGTGGGGGTTGAAAACGGCCGTGACCACCGGGTTCACCAGTGGCATGGAGGGGGAAGTCCCCAAGAGTGTGTTCACGCTCTTTCTGAAGGGCAACGAGTTTGGTCAGTCTTACGACATCTCTGACTGGGACGGGTCGGGATGGATTATGGGCAGCCTCAACCTGGCGGCTGCCAAGCCGTGGCTGCCCAAGCAACTCAAGCCCTACCTGAGCGAGTTCTCGCTCGGCGGCACCTTGAAGATTACGGGAGGCGGCTACGGTGAAGTCGTGCAGTCAGGTGGCACTGGATTTAGCTCTGAATTGCAGGGCGCAGACCTGGATGTATTCGCCGTGGCGCAGATCGGAGGAGGCGTCGGTTTCGGTCTCGACTTCGGCGCGGCTGGTGTCAGTAAGGATGGCAAAACTACCGTCAGCCTCGGAGTTCTCAATCTTCTCGACGTCATGTCCTGGAGCGTCAATTCGAGGCAGGACTCTGTGTTCGCCTCGGCAAGTAATCTGCGTGTGACCCGTCTTCTCGACGACGATGTCAATGGAATCGAGGACATCCTCGACAACGGCGATGTCGATGGCGACGGAGACACCGACCTTCGCCAGAAAATCGGCGAAGACAGTTTCGACCGCTCGGTGCCGGCGCTGATCCGCCTGGGGGCTGCACATCGCCTGCTGCCGCGGCTGACCCTGGTTGGCAATTACGACCAGGCCTTCAGCAGCGGTTTTGGGATTACAACGACCCCCCGCCTGTCTGCTGGTGCCGAATACCGCCTGGTGCCCTGGTTTCCTGCCCGCGCAGGGATATCCGCCGGCGGCCGCAGCAGTGGTTTGTCAATCGGCTACGCCTTCGGACCTTTCAGCGTCTACCACATGCAGCTGGAGTTGCTTGATACGGCGCTTGTAACCCGTGGTGGTTTCTTTCCTGGTAGCGCCAAGGGTTCGGCGATCTCTATCATGTTCTTCAAATTCAATTTGGTATAGTAGAAACCAGAAAATTCGCGGCTAACTTGGGCCGGCTGGGGGATATGCCCCGGCCGGCCCCTTTTTTTACAAAAAACACTTCAGGATTTCTGGCTCCGACCGATAAAATGATTAGGCGAATACCATTTTATCCCCAAGGAGGATCCCGTGGAAGTAGGGTCTGCTCAGAGCCAGAGCCAGAGCCAGAGCCAGAGCCAGAGCCAGAGCCAGAGCTTGATAGCATCAGTATCGACGACGAGGACGCTGATAAGTGCCGCGAAGTTCACCTCTGACGACGGAACCGCCACTTCGGTGCTGTTGTCGATCAGCGAGCAAGTTGACACCGTCTATGCCCAACGGGTATTGGATGACTCGCTTGCAGACAGCTTCAACAAGGCTTTTCAAGAAGCTGGAATGGACACGGATGTCGAGTCCCTGCTCGGCAGCGGGCTCGATTTCTCTCCGGAAGCTACAGCCAATCGGATCGTCAGTTTTGCGGTCGGCTTTTTCGGAGCATTCCAGTCCAATCACCAGGAGGACGCGCCCCCTGACCAGATCGACGGTTTCGCGGAGATGATCAAAGGCGCCGTCGAACAGGGATTCGCAGAAGCGCGCGACGTATTGAAAGGGATCGGAGACCTCTCTTCGAGCGCTTCCAACGACATCGATAGTACCTTCAATCTGGTGATGAGTGGTATTGACGACTTCGCACAAGAGCAGCATGCCGGACTCGCTGAGCCTGCATCACCGCAAGAACAAGAACAGGATAGTCTCCTGGCCATCTAGCAACTCGGTTTTGGTTCGTCCCCGGGTGGCCACGCCGAGTACGCCCCAAGATTGTCCCTTGCTAGCGTTTGAGGTCCCGAGAAAATTTCAAGGGGTTTCAACCGCAAAACAGACGAGGCACCCGGAGGGCGGGCCAATGTTTGCACTGGCAAGTGCTGATGCTGGCGCGTCAGTTCCATAATCGGCGGCATCGCCTACGCCGAATGACAAAGAAAACCCCCTCTGAGCGAGGGGGGGGTTTTTTGTCCGTCTACCCGCAACACCCTGCGACGGCGCCATCGTGGCTGGAAGTCAGGTTTTGGGAACTCTGTGCGGGGCTTTTCGTCTTGTGTTTGTGATTGAGTGAACGGAGGGCGTGCATGGGCTCGATTCGAGGTGAGGGCCCCGAATCCATGGCGCAGCGCCGCCAAAGCCGATAGTGGCTACAATCTTAAGGTGGAGGAACATGAAAACGAAAATAGCAGCCGCGCTATTGCTGTGCACCGCGGTAGTCGGACAGCCAAGCCTGTCGTATGGCAAATCCAATTTGACCTTGTTACAGGATTTAAGTGACGCCTACGCCGAGCTCGCGGCCAAGACGACCCCCGGTGTCGTTGCCATTGCGATAGAGCGCGTCGTGACCCGTAGAAACAACCCGTTTCCGGGCACCCCCTGGGGAGGTCCACGATTTAACCAGCCGCAAGGTGAGGAACAGATCCTCCCTGGAACCGGCTCCGGGGTCATCGTCGATTACGACGGAGAACACTACATACTGACTAACAGTCATGTGGTTCAGGAAGCCGTAAGCATCACCGTGGAGTTGGCGGACGCGCGCAATTTCGAGGCCCAGGTCGTCGGTGTTGACACACTGAGTGACCTGGCCGTACTGCGGATCGAAGCTGCGGATCTGCCGGCCGTCCCCTGGGGTGAATCGGCGGACCTCAGGGTCGGGGAGCTGGTGTTCGCCATCGGTACGCCTTTCGGGTTGGAGCACACGGTCACCAAGGGCATCATCAGCGCTCTGGGCAGGGATCGTTTTCAGAAGGACTATGGTTCCTTTATTCAGACCGACGCCTCGATAAACCCGGGTAACAGTGGGGGAGCCCTGATCAATGGCAAAGGTGAACTCGTCGGCATCAACACGGCCATCATGAGCGGGCGCGACAGGGGAAGCAAAGGAATCGGTTTTGCCATCCCGGTCGACCTGGCGCTCGACGTCCTCGGCCAGATTGTCACTCACGGTGAGGTCCGCCGCGGCTACCTCGGTGCCGTGATAATGCCGTTGGATGCGGATTTTGCTGAGGCGCTAGGCCTGAAGGATACGCACGGGGTTTTCATTGATGCGGTGCAGCCGGGACGAGCAGCGGCAAAGGCAGGAATGGAGGCCGGTGATGTGGTTCTCGAACTAGACGGAGTTCGCATGCGCACCTCTACTCAGTTTCGTAGCCAGATCGGCGCTACTCCACCGGGTACTGGGGTGACTTTGCTCGTCCTGCGCCAGGGTAAGGAGAAGAAGATCAAGGCTGAGTTGGGCGAACTCACCCAATCCGCGTACGCCTCCAAAGCTCCCGAAGCGGAAGAGCCGGAGCAGACCGGTTCACTGGGCCTGCGTTCGCGAAACCTGACGCGCGAGGACGCAGAAAAATACGGCTACTCAGAAGAGGGCGTAATCATTGCCCAAGTGCGCAAAGGCAGCCTGGCTGCGCGTAAAGACCTGCGTCCTGGAGATCTTCTCGTCAGGATCAACTACGAAGAGATCACCTCGACAGATGACTACGAACGCGCTGTTGATAAACTCGAACCTGGCAAGGCTGCCCTGTTCGAGCTTCGCCGGGGGCCACGAACGTTCTTCCGTCCATTGCGAGTTCCGAAGAAAAACGATTAACCGGACTCCTCCGGGCAGCCGACTTTGCGTACTCTTTGGTGCAGGGAGTGGCGATCGCAGAAAGCCTCTTCCACATCGCCACTCCCTCGCCCACAGGGTCGCACTGAATGAAGTCTCAGCCCATCTGGCATGTCGATCCTGATTCCGTCGTCTATCTGAAGGCCAATTTGCAGTTCGACTCAGCGCATCGAAGCGGCTGGTTGCGCTGCGCCTGCAGCGGGCCTTTCCAACTCTTCCTCGACGGCGAACCCATCGGCAGTGGACCTGGAGGCGAGTTGACGCAGGTTCCGGCATGGGATCGGATTGACATCGAGGCTGCTGCTACGGCTGCCACCTCCGTCCTGATCGTGCGAGCCGCGGCCGGCTCGGTGGCCGGCTGGTTCGTCTGTGAGGGGCAAATTTCGGGAACCGCCGTAGGCACGGACCCAACATGGTCGAGCCTGGCCGGCAGCGCCCCGGATTCGGCAAGTATTTTTCACGAGACGCATTCCGCTGCCCTGCAGAATGCAGTCCTCGACTTAGCCCTTCACGGCGCCGCCGCCATACCGTGGAGTCCGTGCACGACAGTCGCCGCGCCACCGCCCGCCGATCTGTCGTTGGTGACTGTCACCATGATTGACCTTGAAGCGCGTGAATTGGTCGCATCCGGGGAGATCGACGCGCTGCAGATTCCCGACTCGGTGGGTGCTCTGGTTCCTCTGACCACTTCCAAGTGCGTGCACCCCGAAGGGCTGGTTCAGGGACACGGCCAACGCACGACCATCCGCACGTCGCAGTCCCAAACCGGCGTTTGTGTCGTTCTTGATTTCGGCAGGCAGGTCCACGGCGTGCCGCTGCTTTCGCTGGAGACTTCCTCAGAGGGCGCCGTTATTGATCTTTTCTTTGGCGGTACTGCGGACCAATTTGATTCGGCCGCCCAGTACACCTGTTGCGTCGGGAGGCAGCGCTGGAGTGGGCTGCACGCGCATTCTTTTCGCTTTGTTCTAGCCCGTTTCAGCGGTTTTACCGAACACGGTTGTATCGTCGAACAGCTGGCGGTCGGTGTTCGTCGAGTAGAGCATGTGGCAAAGGAAGCAGGCCTTCCGGGAGGCACAATTAGCCCTTCTAAGCAACTGGAGGCCTTATGGGCCGTCGGCGCACAAAGCAACAACGCCTGCAGGCAACAGGTCTATCGGCTCGACGCTTATCCTGCACCTTACGACTGGTTCTCGGCACTGCCCTTCTTTCTCAACGATTGCTCCCATCGTGCCGACACCACCGAAGGCCTCGCCATGCTCGTCTCCACCAGTCCATCCCAGGGTCGTAGCCCCGAGTTGCGACGCTGGTTGGGGTACCCGCTATTCGTTGACGCCTACCTGCAGTATTCGGGCGATCGTGACACCGTTGAGGCCAGTCTGGAGACGGTCACCTGGCTGCTGCAGCAGATTCAGCAACAACAACAGCCATCTGGTTTACTGCCCGCCGCCGACGGGGAATGGTCCGCGACTCGGCTCACCATTCTAGCCGCGGGCGCCGTAAAGACGGCGGTGAGATTGTTCGATTCGTTCTCGCTTACAGCAGAACGTGTCGCGGCACAGCGATGCTTAGATGCGCTGCTGCTGGCGACGCAATCACGCTGGTCTCAACAAGCACTGTTGTACGAGGAAGATGGCAAGAGGGAGGTACCCACCCAATTGACCAACGCGCTGGCTCTGTATTTCGGCCTGGCGGATGAGACCAGGCAACAGCACATCCTCGCCGGTTTGCGAGCGGGCTCAGGAATCGAAGCGATTCATGGACTTACGGAGGCGTTTTACCTGGTTGCAGGTCTCTGGGAAGCGAAGGCTAACCGCCGTGCCATGCACTGTCTGGAGACGTACTGGGGCCGACTGCTTGAACGAGATGGCTCGACATGGCTCGACAAGCAAAGCCGCAGTGTCGATGTCAGTGACGGGGCTCCGGGGCCGGATTACTTCCTGGCGTCTCGAGTCATAGGTGTGCGGCCAGCGACACCCGGTTACGAAAGCATCGAAATCGAACCGCCATCCATCGGTATAGACCACCTGTGTGCAGAGTTGCCCGCAGGGGGAGGCAGCAGGTTACGCGTTGAGTGGTGGCGCCCCGAGTCACAGCCCACGTGCCGGATTGAGGTCCAGACCGGGAGTGACGTACCGACACGGCTGTGCATGCCGAAGTTGGGACTCCGTTTCCCGGAGATTTCCGTCAACGACCTAACGGTATGGCGCAACGACAAGGTGGTGCCGAATCCATGGGTGCACGAGATCGCCGATGAGCCCGAGCGGGTCGTCGTGACGGTGTCGGGTAGTCGATCATTCACAGCACAATTGAGCTGAAGCCGATGAATGGCGATCTCCACTATATCACCGAGGAACCGCGCACACCGGAGTCGGATGAGGGCGTCAGCCCGCTGATGATCATCCTGCATGGTTACGGTGCCGATGAGCGCGACCTGATGACACTGGCGCCGTACTTCGATCCACGCCTGCGCACGATCAGTATTCGTGCGCCGTTGGATCTACCACAAGGCGGCCACGCTTGGTTTCCGCTGGAGTTCACTGAATCCGGACTCAAGACTAACCGAGAGGATGTCGAGAAGGCCCGCGACGTTCTCGTCCATGTCGTGTGCAACTTGCAAGTCGCCCACGGCAACGACTCGAACAACACCATGCTGCTGGGTTTCAGCCAGGGCGCGGCGATGGCGCTGGCGGTCGGTTTCAGCGCTCCCGGCACGGCCTCGAGCATGATCGCACTCAGCGGCTTTTTTGCCCCCGAGATGGTTCCGACTGATCCAAACATTCTGCGCGCTCTCGAAGCGCGATCCGTGATCATGACTCACGGCACCGACGATGCGGTCATTACCATCGACCGAAGCCACGCCTCCCGGGACCGCGTACAACAGACGCCCGTGAGGCTACAGTACAACGAATACTCCATGGGACACGAAATCAATCAGGAGTGTCTGGCAGACGTGGTGGATTGGGTTGCAGGCATGCTGGCGGACAGAGGCGGAACGGTTCCGTGACACGCGTCGGTCTCTTCCGGGCTGCTCTGACCATCGCTTTTGCGACGCAGCTCCATGCTGAGACCAAGGCTGTGGCTGATTCGACATCGTTTCCGTCTAGAGTATCCCATCGGTCACGACTCGAGGAGGCGGCCGCGTTGCCCGGGAGACTCGTCTACCTGCCCATTCAGGTTGCCGGGTACGGGATCCCGCAGGCTGGTCGCCACCGTCTGGGAACAGCGGCTGCTAGATCGTTTCAAGGCGTACCTGACATTCGCTGACGGTCGCATGGGCGTGCGGCCATTGGCGAACACCTTGCAGGGCGGCGGCGCCCGCATTTTTTACAACGACCTTGTCGGGGGCGTTGACGCCGAAGTCACCTCGACCCTGGGGGCATCCTCCCACAAACGACAACATCACATACTTGCCCTGGAGATGCCGGCTGGCCTGACGGCCAGGGCTTGGTATGCCAGCGAGCCAAACGAAAGCTTTCACGGCTTCGGTCAGACTGCGCGCAACGTCGAGCGGACGGTCTTCCGGCAGACAGACATTCACCTACAGTTGTCCTATTCACGCAGATCCCGCAATCCCATCAACTTCAGCTGGGTGGCCGACTATCACAGCAGGGACGTCGGCCCAGGTGAGAGCAGGTGCATCCTTCGACAATCGACAGGCATACTGAGATTACCCTTCCCGGACTCGACAATCGGGCCCATTTCATCGAAGCCGGCGTGCAGGTGAAGGGAGTCTTCGTCGACGTCCCAGGGAGCCCAACAAGCGGTAACAGAACACGACTCGACTTGGCCTACACCCCAGTCGATCGATGAGGACGGTTTCAGCTATTCCATCAACCAGTCCGCTAAGGAGGCACTCTACGTGCCGACGACGAAGGACGAGAAGTACAAGGCCAAGGCCTTCATCGATATGTTCGTGCAGCGCTTCGCCAAGGCCCTGGCCGTGTTCCTGAGTCTGGGGATCACGATGGCATTCAGCGGATTCGAAAGTGTCCGCTGGTTATCGCTGGTTACTGTGGTGATCCTGGCATTGTGGATTGTAGCTGCTCGCTATGCCGGGCGGGTGTTCGCAGAGAAAGAGGCGGCACAGGCTACCAACTGATTCGCCGGCGTCAAGCCCACCCGGCCGCTTGCTCACGAGTGATCCGTGCCATGGCTTCAATCCAGGACGGGTGGGCGTTGAGGCAGGGCGCGAGCAGGAGTTTCTGGCCGCCGCTCTGGCCGAATAACTGGGCGCCTTCGCGGCCGAGTTCATCCAGCGTCTCGAGGCAGTCCGCGGTGAATCCCGGGCACGATACGAGCAGGCTGCGAACGCCCTCGCTCCCCAGACGCACAAACTCCTCCTCCGTGTAAGGCTCCAGCCACGGTTCCTTGCCGAAGCGGGATTGAAAACTCACCAGCCAGCGATCGGCGTCCAGGTCGAGGCTCGCGGCCAGCAGGCGCGCGGTCTCTTCACACTGCCCGCGATAGGGATCACCCTCCTCTATGTAGCGCCGCGGAATCCCGTGGAAGGTGAACAGGTACCGTGCCGGTGGCTCCGGGGAGGCCGCCACTGTTTCTATAACCAGGTCCCGCAGGCTGTCGATGTAAGCAGGATGTTCGTAGTAGGGTGGGACGATGCGCAGGGCCGGCATGTGGCGCCGAGGCTCGAAGCGCCAGGGGTTAGCGTTTCCCTGGGCCGCGCGGTAGACGGCATCATAGATCGATCCCGTCGTCGCACACGAGAATTGCGGGAACATCGGAAAGATGAGGATGCGGTCGATGCCCTGGGCACGCAACTGGCGCATGGCGGCATCGATACTGGGCTCGCCATAGCGCATGCCGAGGGCGACCTTGAAGGAATCACCCAGTTGCTCTTGCAGAAGATCCCTCTGGCGATTCGAGTGAATCATGAGGGGTGACCCCTCATCTTGCCAGATGTTGCGATACAGACGGGCCGAGCGCTTTGGGCGCAACGTCAGCACGATGCCGTAGAGGATCGGCCACCATCTCAATGGATGCAGGTCGACGACCCGCGGGTCCGTGAGGAACTGGCGCAGGTAGGGTCTCAGTGCAGCAGCCGTTGGTGCAGCAGGCGTTCCAAGCTGGGCGAGGAGGACACCGATTGTTGCCGAACGCTCCGTTGCTGCTGCTGGCCTGGCTTGAGGGGCATGTGCGGATGACGTCATAATCGTCGGTGCTCGCGGATTGTCACTTGTCCTCGGTTGTTTGGGGTTGCGCCAGCATGTACCTTGGCCAGCCTTGCAAATATATCACTACTATAACATGCCGATAACGGATCTCACAGAAACGAGACGTAACGCCGATGCGCTGCATATTCGCGGGAATCGAGTACGCCGGAAAGTCGACCCTCATCGACCTGCTTGCACGCTACTACCAGAGACGAGGTCGGCGTGCCCACGTCGACGACCACTTCTCCATTCCGGATTCTACCCTCAGTCCCGAGTCGCGCGCGGCGATGGTCGAGTTTCCCAACGATGTCAAAGAACGCATGCAGCGTATGCAGATCAACTACCACATCGAGGTTATAAAGAATTACGAGAACGTGTTGCTGGGTGGCTGGCATCTTGAAGAGGCCATCTACTCCTCCGTGTACGGAAGTGATCCCGACAGTGCCTACTACCCTAACTATTGGCACGGCGTGCAGCGAATTTATGAGACACGAGTTCTGGAAGATCGCCTGCCCGACATCGTCCTAGTTCATATTAGCGCCAGCGATGAGGCCATCGCCGCCAGAATGAGGGCGCAACCTCACCCATACCAAATCATCAAGGAGAAGGACATACCCGACCTCAAGAGGCGCTTCGAAGAGGAGGTGGAGGCCTCGCTGTTTTGCTGGGGGGGGCGCAGGATCGATCTGGACACTACCGACAAAACCCCGCAGCAGTCCCTGGATGAGGTGCTCGAACGCTCCGAGCCTCTAGTGACCGCAGGCGAGGCTGCTCTGCGCGCCATCCCGGTTCCAGACGGAGATTTCACCATCCGCTACCGCGATGGAGTGCGTGAAATGGTGGCGGTGTAGCGAAAATTTTGCCTTCTGGGCAACCTCTTTGTTATCTTCCTAACTGCTTCAACATCGGTGCGGAATCGAACTAGTGCAGGAGATCTGATTTGAAACGTATTCTTTCGGGGTTTTTGGTCATGGCCGTAGCCGGGCTCGTTCTACCGTTGCAGGTAGAAGCTCGGCCCCACAGACCGGCGCAGGTTCCCAACGGCACCGTAAACAATTGTCAGACTTGCCACATGAGCGTCTTTGGTGGCGATGCCCGCAATGCTTTTGGCTTAACCGTACAAGCCGACTTTCTGACGGCGGTCAACTTTTCGGGCAATGTGGTGTGGGGACCTGAGCTTGCTGCCATCGACTCGGACGGCGACGGCTTTACCAACGGCGAAGAGCTCGGTGATCCGGACGGAACCTGGGTGATTGGCGATCCCAATCCCGAAGTGGATGAGGTTTTTGCTCCAGGCAACCCTGAGAGTCATCCGCCAGAGCCCACAGCCGTCGAGGAGTCGACCTGGGGCTCCGTGAAGACCTTGATCAGCAAGCTCCTGCGCTGATCGCGTCCGGAACCTCTAGCTAACCTCCGATAGAAGCCGATCGCAGCCCGGGCGCCTGGTGCGTCCGCCGGCGGCGTTGACGCATCGCCTCGGTCTATATCTTGAAGTCATCCATCACTCGTCGCGCCGTGAATCTTTTTCTCGGTGTGGGCATGCTGGGAACCGTCAGCGGTTTCCTGGGGACGTTCCTATCCTACCTGTGGCCGTTGCGCAGTGTCGCTGCGACGTCAGATCTGCTTAGGGGGGCCGAGGGTCAGCCGTTGTCCCCCGATGCCCTCGCCGCCAATGAGGGTGTCGTTGTCCGCAACGACCTTGGTAAGGTTCTGGTTCTGCGTCGCCCCAACGACGAGTTCATCGGTCTGCAAGCCACGTGTACTCATCTGGGATGCACCGTTGCCTGGAATCCGGAGTCCCAGCAGGTGGAGTGCCCGTGCCATGGGGCGCGCTACAATCTGAAGGGTGAGGTACTTCGC
>Ga0114999_10004919_pt1 | contig 15955 bp, 13 predicted proteins | sample ArcticOcean_MG_C_3_FD_89820 | JGI IMG/M metagenome (GOLD analysis project Ga0114999, IMG submission 89820) | Marine microbial communities from western Arctic Ocean - ArcticOcean_MG_CB8_126 | ecosystem: Environmental > Aquatic > Marine > Oceanic | place: Arctic Ocean: Canada Basin | collected...
GCTCGTTCTCGATTCCGCCTGACGTCAGATCGTAGTCGAACACCAGGACGTGATTCGCCCGTGTGTCTGCCACGTACAGCAGCCGGTCGTCGGGCGAGAACGCCATTCCATTTGGCAACGTCATGCCTTCGTGGAGCTTCGTTGCTTTGCCACCAGGGCTCAAGCTGTACAGCGAGCCACTGCTGACACCCTCCGTGGGCAATACTCCGCAGATCACGCGCCCCATGCGGTCCACAAGTGTGTCGTTGAATCGGGTGTGCTCCTCGCCGGGCAACCCGTCGACCATGATTGTGAGGTTGTCTCCAGTGGCCAGGGCGATACGAGTGTTGTTCATGAAGAGCAGTAGTGCTCCATCCTGTTGGAGAGTGAAGGCATAGGCCGCGTGCCCGTCCACTACCGTTTCGATCTCCCCCGATGCCGGCGTGTAGCGGTACACGCGCTCAGATCGGTTGTCGGTCCAGAGGAGCGCCTGGCGTGGTTGGTCCCACAGTGGACACTCGCCAACTAGGTCCGGGTGTCTCGTCACGACATCGATAGTAGGCTCTGTCGTCATCGTGATTAGCCTTTCCCGCTGGCGGTACGGCCGCTGGGTATTGGGTGTCGTATGGGCAACGGGACGTCGGTCGCGATGGAGTGTATCGCGACCGCGGCCAGGCGATCACAGGCATCGGCGCTGTCGTGTGACGGTCGCTGAAACGCGGGCCCCGTAGGCGGGGGAGCGGGGGATGGTGTACGCGGGTGATTGCGAATGGGGTGGTTCGTGCGTCTTGGAGGGCGCTAATTAACGGATTTGTTCGCTTTTGGTCGAGATTGAGCATGGGTGGCTAGAAACGCGGCTGATTTCGCGTTGCTCGGTCTGCCTCTATGCACGATCAGCCAGTAGCATCGGAATCATAATGCTGGACCTTCTGGCCGCTCGGGAAGCTCCAGGTGGTGGCCAGATTACATCGACTTGGGCAGGTCATGGAGAGCGCAGATGGTGGCCCAGGAGTCCTGCTCGAGGGGTTTGCCGATACCTTGGGAGAGGAAAGTGTAGGCGTTCCAGCCGTTGGCGAGGCCCTGGTGGACGGTGGCGATGTCGAGGTGCTTGAGGGGGCTGAGACCGTTAGGGGTGAGGTGGGTGAGGGGTGCCCAGAAGCGTTTGTAGATGTCGGCGTGGTACTTCTCGAATGACTCGGTGTCTTTGCCGAACTTGGTGAGCGTTTTCTCCCACTGATCTCTGAAGGGGTGGTCGGGGCTGACCCCGGAGAGTCGCGAGTCGAGCCTGAGGCTGTCGGCCATGGCGGCGTCTAGCATGGTTTGGAACATGATGATGCTGGATGAGAGGAGCCTGAAGATGTCGATGGCCAGGTATTCGTTGCGAGTGACGAGAGCGACATAGCCTTCGGCCCCGACCGGGAAAGCTTCCATGTTGGCGGTGTTCCGTGCCAACTCGGCCTGGGAGTCGTGGGCAACCTTGAGGATGCGCAATGCGCTGTGTCCGTACTCGCTAACGACGTCCCAGGGGGTTCTTAGGTTGAGGTTCACGGTCGGCTCCTTGTGCGCCGGGCGGTTGTGGGAGAGCCCCCCTGGCTTGCCCTACGGTCGTTACTTGGGATTGAACGCCGGCCATTCCTTCATCAAGAGCCCCTTATGGGAGATCTCGTATCGCTTGCCGATCTGGGAGGCGATAGACCACAACATCGCAGGATTGCTCGCGATGACAGGAACGCCAAATTCCGCTTCCATCTCGTCGATGACATCCAGAGGATCCAGCACGGCACCCTGAAAATAAATGGCGTCGAAGCCTTGGTGCGAACGTACGGCCTTGCGTGTCAGCTGATAGACGACGTCAGTCTCCAAATCGACAGCTTGCTGCTCACTGGCGAACCCTGAATCTGCAAGGAGGATTTCAAGTCCGGTTCGTTCTAAGTGTTCGACTATGAGATTGTTCATACCTTGATCGAATGGGGTCATCAGGAGGACGCGCGTTAGGCCATACGCAGCTAGTGCGGACACACCTGCACTAAGGGCGGTGGTGAAAGGTATCGATAGGCTCTGGGCCAGTGCCTGGTTAAGCCCGGGATTGTGAACCTCGACGGGAGCTCCCGGAACCATGACGGCTTGCCAATCTCTTTGCTCAGCAAGAGTTTTAGTTCGGTCAACAATAGGATCCAGTTGATTTGCAAAATCTTGTAGTGAACCATGCATCACTTCAAGTTCGCACATATCGATATCAAGATCCGCAGGAATCATCTCTGCGAAGTGAGCGTAATGGCTTCGGCCCGCTCCGGGTTTCATGAATCCTATTTTTGTGGTTGCCACGCTGTCAGTCCTCCGCTTTGATCCATTCTTGTGACTGCCTCGGAGCCGCCCATGGCGCCCCCCGCGCTGTGTCTAGTGTGTGGCTGGGCCGAAATGAATTTATTCCTGCTTCAATCTGTGGTTATTTCAGCACGATCAAGTGTAATGGTTAAAGTGCGTAAGGCGTTTATGTGGAAGCCTGCCGTGGGTCTTGGCCGTGCTTGTTGGGCCCTACATCACCTCGTTTGGTTGCCCACACGAGGATAACTACTATAGGGATAATCAAAAGAAAGCCAATCCACAGCAATTGCCACCAACCGCTCTTGTTGATGTCATGCAGTCTTCTAGCACCCAATGCCACTCCCGGAATCAGTGTGGCAAGGCTAAAAATGGGTTCAAGCGGTAATCTGGTAGCCGCACCTAAGATGCCGAATATCGTCGCTCCAATCGCAGCGAACAGGAACCACCACCAAAATTCTGCTCTGGTTGATCTATCTTTAAATATGGCGTAATTGCTGAAACTACGCTTTACGGAAGTAACAAAATCGACCATCGGTAATTCTGGAAATGACCCTGTGGAATCGGGAACCACTGATACCCTAAGAGGTGTGCCACATCCGCCACAAAATAATGCATTCTGTGGATTATTTTTATTACATTGAAGGCACTTCATTATCACTCCCCTTTATCAAGTGGTGTTAATTCGGACATATATCGATAGCCATACTCAGACAAAACTCATCTATCCGAGACTGAAGGGCGGACGCTTCCCATTGAGAATAAGTCCAATAAATGTTGATCGTACAAGATATTTATAAGTGATTAGGCAAATAACTGAAGTTACAGTTATCGCAATCAAAAACTTCATTTCAATAAAAACATTTAAATCGAACATAAAGAATGTGGCAAAAGCAACCACTGGTAGATGCACTATATACATCCAATAGGAACCGTCAGAGATGAATTTCAAACGAGCACTATACGAACCGAATTTAGCCTCTGCTAAACCTAAAAAGGCATACGAGAAAAGAACTGAAGCGGATATTTGACTGAGATAACGTAATGTATCGAAATGTGAATAGTCTTTCCCTTCACGAAGAGTCATAAGCTCTGGAAATAGCTCTCGAATACCATCCCTAAGAGTTGGGGTATAAGCAGTCATATAAAAACCGAACAGAGCAATCGCAAATAAGAAGTAATAGGGCCAATACAATTTGATATAGCTAAGCAGAGAATGATTCGTGAATAGACTATATCCTAGGATGAAATACAATCCACTGCCAGCAGGATTCTCGATTAATTCACCGCCAGTTGGTATGTTTATAAAGAAGCATAAAATGATTAATAGCAACGGGAAGCGCGATTGAAAGAAGGCACTGAAGAGTACTCTTAAAGGTCTGTGAATAACGCGCCTAAAAATCCCCAACACTATTCCTGGAAGACTGTCGAGAACCTTAGAGCCGAATAAATAAAAAGGCCTTGCCACAGCGGTCAGGACTGCAAAAAGTAGCAGATGCCACAAAAACCATAAATGATATGGTTGTCCTTCGGTTGAAAAAAAGAATGCCCAGGTACCTGTTGCTCCGTAAGAAAAAACGCTCGGTATGGTGAACGACAACAGAGGGGAAAAAACAAGCAACGGCAGGCCTATGCGCAAAAACCTATTGCTCCACCAATGTGTCCAGGAGTTTTTACTAATAACCAAGTTGGCGAAAAAACCTGCCAGAATGAAAAACAGTGGCATACGCCAAATATGTATGAACTGGAAGATGGTATTTATTGCGGGGGATCGACTTTTGTCTGAAGGCCAGATGTCTTCGGCGCCTATGTAAGGGAGTGCGGCATGTAAAACGATACCCAAGAGCATCGCAATGGCTCTCAATGCATCTAGACCGTAGTACCTGACGGGATAATCTTGGGAAGCGGCACGTTGAGTGCTAGTAGGTGAACTTAGAGAGGCGCCGCACCCCCTACAGAATCGAATGGAATCTGAGTTGTGTGCACCGCAGGCGGGACAGTTCATGTAGTCTCATCAATGTGTGATTTGGTGGTGGTGGGGAGGGGTAAGAGCAGGGGCGCGAATGATCAACTTCCCAGACAGTAGCAATAGTCAACACGGAATAACAACCCCATTCAAAATCAGAGCGATGAGATTCTGAGAGGACGGTCCCTACTCGCCGGGCCTGAGCGCTTCAGCCGGGTAAATATCCGCCGCTTGCTTGGCGGGCAAAAACGTCGTCAACAATGAGGCTCCGTAGGTCAAGCTGAATACTACGAGTGCAGAGCCCCAAGGAATGCGGTACGAAACCCCATCGATGCTTTCGGCAATTTCTCCTACGATCACCACTGACAAACCAAACGCCAACGTCATGCCGATTGCGATACCTAGAAGCGCAATGAAAGACGACTCGATCAGGAAAGAAAGTTGTACCATTGAGCGTTGGTAGCCGATGGCGCGTAGCATGCCGATGAGCGCGCGGCGTTCCACGACGGACCGAGCCGCAATCACGCCGAGTGCAGCTACACCAACAACAATCCCGAGACTCATGAAGCCCTGGATTAGCCGGTTGAACGAGAGATTCAACGCACGCTGCTCGTCGAGAATCTGGCTCAACGCCTGAGCTTGCATTCCATTCGTTAGAAACGCAGCCTCCAATGCCCGCGCAACGTCGACGGAACTGGCGGGATCGCGCAGGCGTATCGAAAATTGCAACGGTGGCATTGATTGCAATTGCGCCATTGACTCCGTTCCGGTTATGAATACCCCTACGAACTCGGGCGGTGCCGATTCATCAAGCACTCCGATAACACGCAAACGCATTGACTTTTGCAGTGTCCGATTGAACACGTCGATGTACGTCTCTGGCAAGTCCTCATCATCGCGGTAGAAACCCGTTAGCTGGAATAGGTCGGGGTCGGCAAACTCGGCGAAACCGGATCGTGATGGCACTACTAAAGATGCTACGACCACCGTGTCAGGTTCGCTGTTCAGCGCATTCCACACGTCGCGATCCGTTTGATACCCAGAGTCCTTCATAGCAAACCCGTAGGTGACTGTTGAGCCGTAGTTTGGATCAACCGACGTAAGGGGCGCTCCAATCGGGTCAGTGCCATCGATACCGACTTGCACCATTTTCGTGCTCAAACCACTCTGGGAACCGATGCTTTCAATTAAGGAGAGGTCAATTCCATCGACCGCAGAGAGCTTGCCCAGGAAATCATCGATTGGATTCGCGGGGCTCACCGTTGCAGCCACGTCGAATCCTCCGGAGAATCCTCGGGTATCTTCGTACGCCGCCCCTATGGCCCCAATGATGACACTCATCACGATCAAGGTGAATACGACCAAGGAGAACATCGCTAACGTCATGCCGGTGCGGAATTTTGAGGCGAGAGGGAAGGCCATGGCTGTTCGCATGATGGGGCGCATCGTTTGACCGCGTCCGACCAAGAAAACGCCGAAGTTTACGAGATAATCTGAGTTGTAGACAACGACCCACACTGCGCCAACAACCAGCATCACGCCGGATAGAACGAACATTTCGATGCCCGCCTGGAATTCAGGCAGGCCAATGGCAGTTAACGCACTTGGGGGAAGCATCCAGGCCACGACCACCAGTACACCTGCCGCAGTGAAAGCAGCGCGCTCAGGAGCAATCCGAAGGTGCAACAGCACTAGAGGCACTCCTATCGACACCATAGAAATGCCTAGCATGAACACCGCGAGCAACTCGCGGTCGATGCCTGACCAGACCTGGAACAGGCCAGAAATAATAAGCAAATATCCCCCGCGAAACAACGACCAAGAGAAACGCGTCCAAGCTCCCAAAGTCCCAAATACGAAGACTCCTATCGCTGATACTGGGCGCAGGCGAGCTAGCGCTGCAAACGTTTGTTTGTAAGCTCGACCAATATCTCTAAAGCGCTCGCGGATCTCAACTTGGTGCGCTGGAGGCTCTGGCAAATCTCGTACTGCCCTAACGATGTTGAGTGTGCTGGCCCTCCAAGCGGAGACAAGGACGACAACAAAGGTGACGGTCATCCCCAAGGTGTAGGCGATAACCATACTTTGGATCCGGAAGGCAAAGACGATGTCGACATCGAACGTGCCGAGGATACCGGCGATGACCCGTACCATGACGAAGCCCACTCCAACGCCCAATGCGCTTCCCACTGCAGCCGCCATCAACGAGTACACCGCACCTTCAAAGACGAATAGCCTCACGATGTGTTCGCGTTGCGCGCCCACGGCACGGGCGATGCCAAGTTCACGTTGGCGTTCCGCGGCCAACATTACAAAAATCAGCGCGATCAAGAGGATGCCGGCAATGATTGAGAACGAGCCGAACAGAACGAAAATAGAGATAAATGCAGAGCCGATTGAGTCAGCAAGCTCAAGGAATCTCTCTTTGATGGGGTCGACGTCAAAAAGAGTTTCCTCGACTAGGGTCTCCAGCAATTCCACGACTGTGTCTGAGTGCTCTGCCCCCTGGGTCATGTCTCCGGTGTTGCTAATGAATACTCGGTTGATTCTCTCTGGTTCGTGTAGGAGGTCTTGGAGCGCGTTCATCTGCATGAAGGCCGATGCAGCATCGGAGGCGTTCCCTCCTTCTCGGTAGATGCCCTTTATTTCTACTACTGTTGGAGCGGTTCCAAAGAAAAAATTGATCTTTGCACCGGTAGAGACATTAATTGCTTCTGCAACCTTTTGGCTTAAATAAACCTCACGAGAAGACAGCTCAGCGATATCCAAAACGCGTCCAGATTCGAGTTCCTCCAAGGAATCAAATCCTTCCATCAACGCAGGATCCAATCCGCTTATTTGAACGATGGGCTCACTCAGATTTGTGGATGGCGCGACCACCGGGACCGCAAACTTCACGGCTGGCATGACTCCATCCACTGGAGCGGACACCAACCCATCACGGATCCGTTCGTATTCCGAATAATCGAAGAAATCTCGCTGACCGGCGCTATCCACGGACTCCGATTGCACGACTTCATCCACCTGGCCTATGACGCTGAGCGTCTCGAGGCGAAATGAATTCGCGATGGTATCGCCCGTCGCGAATGAGGCCGAAAATAGGAGAGTAGCTAGCATTAAGCCAACGACAATCAACATGCTCTGCGCTCGGTGCCGCGGGATATTGCGGACAGCCATCTTGAACATAACGACATTGCGCATTGCAAGGATTGCGATGATTACTGTTCCAAACAAGAAGAGTCCTGTAAGGCCGAAGAACAGTCGTTCCATTGGGATGCCGAATAATGTTTCCATCGCGTTACGCCTGAGCAGCGGTGTGGAGCTCGTCGCTTTCGACCATGCCGTCACGCATCCGGACTAGGCGCCCCGCTCGGCCTCCAACACCTTCATCATGAGTCACTAGAACCAATGTCTGGTGTTTGCGCTCGTTTAGATCACACAGCAGGTCCATAATTTCTTTTGACGTTTCGCTGTCCAACGATCCAGTAGGTTCATCTGCCCAGATGATCGCCGGGTCGTTCACGATCGCACGTGCGACGGTGATGCGCTGCTGTTGTCCACCAGACATCTGTGCTGGTCGCTTGTTTGCCTGGTCGACCAACCCCACAAGCTCAAGAGTCGCCATCGCCTTCTCGCGGGCGACCTTCTGCTTCATCCCGCCGAGGAGCAAAGGTAACTCGATATTCTCGACCCCCGTGAGTACAGGCAGGAGGTTGAACGATTGAAAAACGAAACCCATGCTTTGGGCTCGATAGCGAGTGCGCTCGTTGTCAGGCATGTCGTGAATGGATGAGCCGTCGATAATCACGTCGCCGGAGGAAATTTCGTCTATACCGGAGAGTGTGTTGAGCAATGTGGTCTTGCCACAGCCAGACGGGCCCATGATCGCAACCATCTGCCCCCGTACGATGTTGAGGTCAATGCCGCGCAACGCCTGAACCTGTAGTCCACCGGTTTCATATGTTTTGAATAGCCGGTGAACCTCTATGATGTGTTCCATTTCAATCAACTCTCGCAACTGGTCATCTGCTAACCAGCGTATTTATATGAAGGAGTACCTAACGTTGGCTCTGCTGGGACAATGGCGAACATACCCCCCCCCCGCTAGAACGGGTGAACTGCGCTTTGGCGCGGGGGTAAACATCCTCCCTCCACTTGGGCCTGCGAAAACCCCAATGGAGGCTCGGGCTTGAGAGCCCTACACCAAATATAGGGAAGCACTGTCAAGGTAGTGTGAAGTTTATTATCGTCGGCTTGCGAATGAAAATTACGATACAGGCAGTCCTGCAACCGGCGTCAGAGATTGTCCCCAAGTGAGAGTCGATTGACGTGAGATGCAGCCAAGGCACAATCAAGCGCGGCTAGTACTGCCGAGAGATTTGCTGGTGCAATGAATTCCCCGTTGAGGAACACACTAGGGGCCTAAGTCACCTGCGTCGGCGATATCTTTCCCCACGTTCGGAGCATATGTGCAGGCTATCAGGCATGTCTCGAGCACAACTTCTACACGGCCATCAAACCTCGCGAGCGTGGCCAACTTGGCGTCAGCGAATCAATCTCAGTTGCTGTTAGATTGCTGGTTCGCTCGCAGGAACTCTGGGTATTCCTCGAACATCCCCTGTTCTCCCACACATTCCGCGGCTTGTGCGGCACGGTGGATTCGGGGCTCGAAAATGGGGAATGCCTTGAAATGAAACGGACGCGGCCTACGCTCGCCTACCGCTCGATACGCTATTCGTTTATGCACCAAAACTACCACCACATCCAACCGGCACAGCGATAGAAGTGGGTACACCGAATCAATGGTTTATAGGACTGGGGTCAAGCCGCAGCGCGAAAGTTAACGGTTCTCACGGCCGTCGTTCTCGGACATTCCTAGTCCATAAGCAGTAGGGTCTGGGGGCACTTGAGCGCCTTCGGCGGTTAGATGTTGGGGGCCGAGTTCATCGAGGCTATTCACCCCGAGCATGGCTGTTGTCGCCATCATCTCATCACGCAGCATCCCCAAGGTCTGCTCGAGTCCGTCGGTCCCTCCGGCGGCCACTGCCCAGCAGAGTAACTTGCCGACGCAGACGACGTCTGCCCCCAGCGCTAGCCCCTTGAGGATGTCAGTCCCTCGGAGGAATCCGCCGTCAACAATCACCTCGGCTCGACCGGCTACGGCCTGAGCGATGGAGGGCAGAACATCGACCGTCGCAGGAGCGTAGTCCAGCTCTTGGCCACCATGATTGGACACGTACACGGCGTCGACACCGTGCTCGACGGCAAGTAGCGCGTCCTCGACGGTAAGTACGCCTTTCAGAATCAGCGGTAACTTGGTGATGTCACGCAACCAGGCAATGTCCTCCCAGTTCAGCGCGGCCTGGTGCTCACTGTGAGGACTGGTGGCTCCCATGAGGTTGGGGTGGTTTGGGTCCAATCTGGCGGTATAACGATTCTGTCTGTTCCGCTCACGGTAGGCGGCAACCGGGGAATCGGCGGTGATGCAGATCGCGCTGTAGCCTGCCTGTTCGACACGTCGAACAAGTCCTAGGAGCCACTCGTGATCACCACGGACGTATATCTGGTAGAACATCGGGCCGGTGGCTTCCTCCATAACATTTTCCATAGGCACAGTGCAAAGACCGCCCATGAACCCTGCTGCCCCTAGGCTTCCAAGCACACGCGCAACATTCTTGGGTCCGTCCGGGTGGTAGCGTCCTAGCGAACCCACCGGTGCCGGTAGGACGGGAAGGTCAAGGTCGAGGCCGAGGAACGATGTTTTGAGATTGCGGTGCTGCACGCCGCGCAGCATTCGGGGCATGAAGGCGTAACGTTCTATTGCCGAACGGTTTCGCCGAATGGTTGTCTCGGCTCCCGCACCACCAGAGGCAAAGTCCCACAATTCTTTGGGGAGGTTAGCTCTTGCAGCGGCAATCACCTCTGGGACCGTCACGAAATCAGGCAAGGCACCCTCCCTTTCGATGCAAAATCAACGTGCGCGCGGCACAGCTCTCAGCTCATGATAATTCATCCTGATTGCCCCCTGGACCTCGTCTCCTCCAATGCTCCGAGATTAGGATCTCGTAACGTACGGTGACTTGCACCGATGGCCACGACTACGACCGCACAGGAAATAGCACCTATTACTAGAGCAAATTGAGCACCAAAGAGTGCGGCTATTCCTCCACTCAATGCATAACCTAAAGGAGGCCCGCCTCCGGAAAGCATAGTGCGGAATGCCTCGACTCTCCCGCGGAGAGCATCAGGTGCAATCCCTAGTATTACGGAATTGCGCGGTATTACTTGAATAGAGTTAGTCATTCCGAGCAGCATTGCAGCTAACAGGGCAACATAGAACGAGAGTAAAAGGCCTAGAAATGCTAGCGCGGCGCTATATGCTAAGACTCCAAATACTGTGTAAAGCCCTTTATATCTCATGTCCCCTAATGCCAGGATAATTCCGGCCCCTACCAGACTTCCTACACCAGGAGCAGCGCTGAGCAAACCATACCCACTGGCGCCAACCCCCAAGGCCTCCGCTAAAATTGGTAGTAAGGCACGATAACTACCGAGTACCACTGCCGCAAGATCAAGGGCAAGCAAGGAAATAATCACCGGTTTACTCCGCACAAAGTGCAGACCCTCGGCAAAGCTTGTCCAGGGATTTCCTCCCGTTGTTGATATTGGTTTAGACAGATGGATCCCAATGATTGCAATCGCTGCTGCTATATATAACAGCGCGTTTAGGAAGTACGTTGGCCCTATGCCTAAGGTGACGATGCCAATTCCCGCGATTGCTGGCCCGGTGATCTGGGACGTCTGGGCCAACGTGGTATTTAGCGCAACGGCATTAACCAAACGTTCTGGTGGCACAAGGCTAGGTATAAGAGCCGTACGAGAAGGTTGTGTTATAGCTGAAGCAGCACTATTCAAAGCAGTGATGACATAAAGTTGCCACAGCCCTGCAGTTCCGGAGATGGTCAGAACCGCGAGCACCAATAGCACGATTGTATTTAGTAACTGACCCGATTGAATGAGTGTGACGCGATTAATCCGATCAGCTAAGACACCTCCAATTGCAGAGAGAATGACATGCGGAATGGCACGGGCTATGCCAGTTAAACCAAGTGATAATGCGCTGCCCGTAAGCTCAAAAACCTGCCAGAAAACGACAGTCTGAACCAACTGTGTTCCGAGGGAATTAAAAAGTTGAGCACTCGCAAAGTGACGATAGTCGCGGTGTGCTAGCGACCCGAGGACTTGCCGAAATCCGGCTTGACGATGACGCACTCTTATGCCCTACTATTTATGCTGTTTGCCGAGGACGCGGTGCTTGCTTTGAGTTTGTTATTGGCATACAGCGTTCAGTTTTTGCTGATTCGCTCGTGATATCCAACTCCCCCCGTCCATGACCTCGTGGCGATGTTCACGGATGTGGACGCCCCGTAGAACGAGGTGCGCGCGTGAGGATCCAGCGTGGATTGTGCTCAGGTCGTGAACTCGTGCCAGCATCGAGGCCCGCGCGGCATGGGAACAGAGCTATTCTCAATTCCTACCTCCTCCGACACTCGCGAACCAAGGTGATTGGAGAGGATGAAGGTGTCTTTATGACCACTGACCCTCTCCTTAGCTAACGCTCCGTATGGCGCTAGCGTACTCCCATATTGCGCAGCCCGCCCGCCCGGCCGGGTGAGAGAAGGGCACCCTCGAGCCGTGCGGATTCCAATCGCGTCTTGCCGATCCGACTCGCCGCTTGCCATACTGGATACCGGACGTCACCTTCAGGGACGCTTCCGGGCCATTGCCATGCGCGACACGGATCAGGATCGCGTCTCGCATATCGTGGTCAAGAAAAGCAGCGGCAACGAGGGAGTTGAAGACCTGAAGGGGAAGATCGTCGCGGTGGGCGCCAAGGACTCTCCGCAGGCCACCCTTATCCCGCTCTCTTATTTGCAAACCCACGGTCTGGAGCCGGGCAAGGACTTCCAAGTAAAACGATTCGACGTGCTACTGGGTAAGCACGGCAACCACGTGGGTGGAGAGCACGACGCGTTCCGGTGTCTGGAGAGGGGCGATGCCGACGCCTCAACCATGATTGATCTGAATTGGCAAGCCTGGATCAAGGACGGCACGATCGACAGCAACGCCTACAAGATTCTCGCGACCACGGATTCCTATGATCACTGTGCATTCACGGTCCGCGAGGATTTCCCAAGAGACATAGAGAACCGTTGGCTCCAAGCCCTCTACTCCATGAGCTACGACAAACCAAAGCATCGTGAGATGATGGACATGGAGGGCCTGAAGAAGTGGCTGCCTGGCCGCACCACTGGCTACGGACCCCTTGGCGAGGCCGTTGAGCGTTTCCACTTCTTCCAAGGCTCGCCGGCATGAGTACCCTCCCGCTCTTTCCGGTAACCACGGTTGGCAGTTGGCCCCGGCCCGACAGCCTCCTTCGTGCGCAACGCCTCAACCGCCAGGGCAAGCTTTCCGATGAGGAATTCAACGCACAGGCGGACGATGCGGTGTTGAACTTCTTGCGTCTCCAAGAAGATGCCGGTGTTGACGTTGTCACTGATGGGGAGCAACGTCGCGACAACTTTTCCTCCTTCGTCGCGGAGAAGCTATCGGGCGTGCGCCTTTTTACCCTGGCCGAGTTGATGGATATCTTTGAGGACAAGGCCGGTTTCGAGCGGATTCTCCAAACCTTGGACGTACCAGCCTATTCGATTAGCAATGCCACCTGCGTTGGCAAAGTGAAGCGTGATCGACCGCTGGCGGCGGATGATGTGCGCTTCCTGAGACAGCATACAGACCTGCCGATAAAGGCGACTCTCCCAGGCCCCTACCTCCTCACTCGCGCGTTGTACGTACCAGAAACTGCACGGGCAACCTACCCAACAAAGGAAGACCTTGGCGAAGACATCGTGCGCGTACTTCGTGAGGAAGTGGAGGAGCTGGTAGCAGAGGGTACCGACTTTATCCAATTCGATGAGCCCGTCCTCACTGAGCTGGTGTTTACGCAAGGGATGGCTCGCACCTTCATGTGCGCTACCCTCGCGGCGAGCAAAGACCCCTCCGAAGAGCTGGAGTTCGCAGTCTCCCTCATGAGCCGTGTTATGGAAGGAATCGACGCGGAGCGTGTGGGGGTACATGTGTGCCGCGGCAACTGGAGCCGCAATGAGGAAACGCTGCTCCGTGGAAGCTACTCCCCGCTGCAGCCCTACTTGGACCGCATGCCTGTCAAACAACTCGTGTTGGAGTATGCGACCGAGCGCGCCGGCGATGCCTTGGCCTTTGAGGGCAAGGAGCTTGGGCTCGGAGTAGTGACCCCACGGACCGAGAGGGTGCAGGCCGTGCAGGAGATTCGGTCTGAGGTGAGAGAGGCGGCCAAACTGTACCCGCCCGAGCACATCTGGCTCAATCCTGACTGCGGTTTCGGTACCTTCGCGAATCGGCCGATGAACAGAGAGGAAATCGCCCAAGCCAAGCTTAAGGCCATGGTCGAGGCAGCGCGCTCACTTCGAGAGGGATTGGGATAGAAGGGTTCTGTCAGAACTCAGACGACGGCCAACCGCCGTATGCCAATCTGGATTGATATACCTAGGGATCCGGAACTATTCAGTACCACCCTGTTACTGGGCGTTTGTCGGCAAACATGCGGTAGCTTGCGCCGGTACAACTCCGAGTCATCGCTCTTGGACCTTGGGTCGCGGTAACTTGCGATCGTGGGGTTCTCTCATTCGCGGTCAGTGGCTTGCCGCGCGACGCATTGGCCAGGTGCGCGCTAATCGAAGCCACTCCCCATGTGCCGTCGAGCGCTGTCAAACCTCTGTGTTTTTCTGAGCAATCCCTGTATTCGCGATGGGAGGAGATTGGCAGAAGTTGGCAGTGGCTAGATCTCGTGCTTCAACTCGCCAAGGTCACTCAACCGCTTATCGATCAACATTAGAACCGTTTAAAGCTAGCTAGACGATAGCTACGCAACTCCCAGCGGTATCAAGAACGTACGCATCTAGAGTCTCCTAGGTCGCTTTCATCGCTTCGTCGATAAGTTTCTTCTCTGCGTGCTCCCGGGCTTTTTCCTTAAGCAAATCTATGGTGAACGCTTGGTATCCATTGAGTACTTCATCGACCGAAGCACGGGCATCCCAGTTAGCCAGTTGGTCTCGCTCCTCTCCTTGTGCGGCCTTCTCGTTGTCACGGTATTGGGCGTTCCGCATGTCTACCAACACGTCATTTAATGCGTAAATGGATCCACCGTTCTCCACGATTGCCTCCCACCGTGGATCGCGGTGGACGGCTCCAGTAACGATCGCTATCAAGCCCTTCGCTTTTTCACGCTGGGAATCGCCTTCTGCACCAAAAGTGTCGAGCACCGCGGCGTTGACCTTTTGCAGAACTTCCGCGAGCTGGTGAATGAACTCGACTACATCCCCAGGAAGGTCTCCCATCGCTTCTAGTGCCTTTGCTTCCTCATCAATGGTCTCCACGACCTCCGGTGCGACATCCCTAAGTTCAGAAAGGAAATCGACGGCATCGTCTTTCGCACCCCATTTGTCGAGTAGCCCTAAATCCTTAGCTAACTTTAGTTCGATCTCATTGAACATGATTTCAATGTCGAGGATCGGGGAGCGCATACCCTTCTTATCATCGACCGCTCCCACGTGCTTCTCCCGTCCAGCGTAGAGCGAAGCGACAAGCCATAGCTTCGCCACATCCGTGACAGCGCCGGAGGTTGATCCCCCTGCCTGCTCAACCCATCGAAGTTTGCTTACCCATCGAGCAACCCGGACCGTGAACGGCGTACGGAAGTCGGCATGCAGCAACGACCATTTCCAGACCTGCAAACAGGCCCCCGCAGCATCGTCGGGTAGCCCGTTCGCTGAGTGAACTCCGAGGCTCCAGGCTTCGTCCTGATCGGCGACGGGGTATTTCACAGTCTTGATGATGTTCTGGAGTGGCGTCCGCGAAGGCACTTCCTTGTGCACCTGCCAAAAAGTTCGGCCCTCCGCATCATCTGGATAGGCGGTTTCCTCCATCCACACCTTGAGCATGTCCCGTACTTCTATCCAGTCCACCTCTCCGACTGAACCCTGGCTCGCGTGGATGAAGATCGCGAGCGATTTCACTTTGCGCCTCATCCATGCAGGGATGTTTTTGCCTCGTTTGCCAGCCATTACGTCAACACCCGTTCACGCTCAAGACGGGCGAGTTGCCTGGCTTCCAATAGCAGCCGTCCAGCCGTGCTTGCGGCGGCCTCCTGACCCGCCAGCACCAACATGGCGAGGGCGGGGACCAGACGTAACCGTGTCCGCTTGAGATTCATCTACCTACCCCCCGGTTCTATCCAATCCTCTATGGGACCCCTAGCTGCTAGGTCCCGTGACCATCATGCTAGTCCCTTTGCTAGAGACACATTCGCTCCGATGCTTCTACAGGTCTTCAACCAGATTCGTCGGCGGGAATCGCGGGCCTACGGGTGAACGGGAAGCGACCGTGGTGGGGAAATCTGAAGGAATGCTACGAACCAGCTTGTAAACACTTCTGTAAACACCCTAGACGCGTCCAGTCAGCTGTTCAGAAGGCCTTGTGGGAATAGCAACGACCTGCCGTTTAGCAGGCTATTACCCGAGCTAAGTTCAAGCCCTTTAATTCATTACTCTGGCTTGCCCGTCGCCAATCAGCTCGGCTAGCCTCTCCTCA
>Ga0114999_10004921_pt1 | contig 15953 bp, 21 predicted proteins | sample ArcticOcean_MG_C_3_FD_89820 | JGI IMG/M metagenome (GOLD analysis project Ga0114999, IMG submission 89820) | Marine microbial communities from western Arctic Ocean - ArcticOcean_MG_CB8_126 | ecosystem: Environmental > Aquatic > Marine > Oceanic | place: Arctic Ocean: Canada Basin | collected...
GGGAAGGCTCGGGCGATCTTGTCGAAGGAGATCGGATGCGGGAGTGCCAACGACGCCGAGGCTGCGATCCGCTACTCGACCTCGGGCAAGCTTGGAGCTGCCGACCTGAACAGTGAGGGAGACGAGATCCTCGCCGCCCTGGAGTCCCTCCGCGATACCTGCGGGGGCGACTGGACCGGATACCTGAAGAGCGCCGTCGCGGCGTGGGAGCAGCAAGCATGATTAACTCAGTCACTTTTACAGGGAACCTCGCGGCAGATCCCGAGGAGGTCAAAGGCGAGCGGCAGACCCGAGGCAAGGCCCGGCTGGCTGTGAGCCAGGGCAAAGAGAAGCCTACGATCTGGCTCGACCTCACAGCCTGGGGACAATGGGAGATAAAGGATCTGATGCGCTGCCGCAAGGGCTCACGGATCACGGTGTCCGGCAGGCTGGAACTGCGTGAGTGGAGCGACCGAGACGGTAACTCACGGCAGACCCTGGGGATCTCGCTCACTGGGATCGAACAGCACGAGCGCGAAGAGCGCCGGGCACCCGCACCGAACTCACAGCCCCAGCCGCCCGCCCTGAACGACGACGACGATCTACCCTTCTGATGCTGCTCCCGACGACCAACTTCCGAACCTATCTAATCCGGTGGACCGTGATCGACTGCGAGACTTCCGAGTTCGCTACCCGGTACCTCGACAACGAAGAGTGGGAGGGCGACTGCCCCTGCTCTCTCCTGGCTGTGATCCATGACGGGATCTCGGTCGGAGACAAGAGCACCGACACGGCGACACTGCTCCACCTGATGTACTCGTTCGCGAACCAACACAACTCAACCCGACTGTAGGAGGTCACAACACAATGGAAACCAAGCTAACAAGCCGCGATATCATCGAAGCCTATCACCGCATCGGGGAGATCATGGATCTCGCCGGACTCCCCGACATCGACACCGCAGCCCTCGACGCTCTCGACACCGAGGCACTCACCCTGCTCGACTCGCTCGGCGAGGAGGCGCCCGACAAGCTGGGCAAGCTCCGCGCCGTCTGCTCCCACCTCGCAGGCGAGGCCGAGCTGCTCCGCATCGAAGAGCGTAGGCTAGCGGCTCGGCGCAAGAGTCGAGAGCGTGCGGTCGAACGGGTCCGAGGCTATGCCGCCGGGATCTTGTCCTCGCGCCGCATCGCAGGGCTCACCGCTAAGATCAAGACCACGGACGGCACCTATTGGCTCGCCACCACGAAGAGCCTGGAGGGTCCTCCCGGCGCGTCTGACTGGGAAGAGGCGGGCCTAGCTAGGGTCGAGGTCAAGCCCGACCGCACCGCAGCCCGTAAAGCCCTGGAAGGCGGCGCTGTGATCGACGGGTTCGCGCTCGTGGAGAAGGAGTCGATCCGATGGCGGTGAGCGCTCCCGACCCCGAGCCCGTCACCTTCTCCCAAGTCTTGCTGCTCAAGCGGGACCTGGTAGCCGTTGTGATGGCGCTGCGTGGCGTCTGCGCCTTGACCGGGGACGAGTGCCTTAAAGAGAACGCGGAAGCCTGGGAACGGGCGGACAGGGCGCTCCGAGAATACGAGCGAGGGCGGGAGTCGTGATAGTCCTCGGCATCGATCCCGGCCCGACGCACTGCGGCGTGGTCATCTATGACACCGAGGCCCGCCGTGTGAAGCAGTCCTACAAAGACAAAACCGTTCTTGCCGCCCTTCTCCAGATTGAGCACAGAGCTTCGGCCCGAATGATTGACCTAGTCGCGATCGAGCGTGTCCAGTCCTACGGGATCGCGGGCGCTTCCCTGCTCAGGACTGCGGAGGTCGGCGGCATGCTCCACTACTGCGCGATGCGTGAAGAGGTCAAGGTCGTGTGGCTCTACCGTCGCGAGGTGCTCCGAGGGCTCGACGTTACGGGCAAGGGGAACCGAGACTCGCTCGTTAGGCAGAGGCTGATCGAGATTCACGGCGGGGACCGAGCCTCGGCAGTCGGGACGAAGGCGAAGCCCGGCCCGCTCTACGGGGTCGCCTCGCACGCGTGGCAGGCTCTAGCCGTTGCGGTCGTCGCAGGCATGGAGGCGGGACGGTGAAGGCTTGGGAGCTGCGACAAGGTGACTGCGTCGAGCTAATGCGGGCGTTGCCCGAGAACTCGATCGACGCCATCGTCACCGATCCGCCCTACGGTCTGAGCCCAGACGGCAAGGCCCGAACCTGGGACGACATCGAGGACGGCAAGACGCGGGGCGGCTTCATGGGCAAGGGTTGGGATGCCGCCGTGCCCGGCGTGACCTGGGCTCGGGAGTGTCACCGAGTATTGAAACCGGGCGGATTTATCGTCGCATTCGGGGGGCAGCGAACGATACATCGGCTCACCGTTTCTCTGGAAGATGCCGGATTCTCCATCAGAGAATTGTTCGGCTGGCTCCAATGGCAAGGATTCCCAAAAAGTCTCGACGCTAGCAAGGCACTCGACGCGCACCACGGCGCAGAGCGTGAGGTGCTTGAAGAGAGAACGATCAATAACAATCGGTTCGCCGTGTCTGGATCTGGGACAGCGCAGGAGCAACACCGCAAGCGGCAGGGCGCGGCGAGCATCACCGCTCCCGCAACCGAAGACGCTCGCACTTGGTCGGGATTCGGCACCGCGCTCAAGCCTTGCCTAGAGCCTGCGATCATCGCTCGGAAGCCTCTGATCGGGACCGTCGTGGAGAATCTGCTTGAGTGGGGGACGGGGGCGCTGAACATCGACGGGTGCCGATACGCCTACGGGGACGAGGCGTGGCCTGGGCCGCAGGGGGCCAACCTCAACGGCGGGGCCTATGCCGCCGACAAGCACAAGGCTGGGGGCGTATACAATAAGCTGGACTATCCTTGTGGTGAATTCTCCGACCCTGGCGGCCGCTGGCCTGCGAACGTCTACGCCACGGCGAAGGCATCGAGGGGCGAGCGCGAGGCGGGCTGCGAGGGCTTAGCGCCGAAGAGGCGCGAGGATGTGACCGGGCGCGAAGAGGGAAGCGCGGGGCAGCAACACGCTCGGAGCGGGAGGACGCGGACGGGCGACATTAGGAACCATCATCCAACCGTGAAGCCTGTCCGCCTGATGCATTGGCTTTGTGTTCTTGTGGGGTGTCAGCCTGGATCGTTGATTCTCGACCCCTTCGCAGGCTCGGGCACGACCGGGATCGCAGCACTCCGAGCGGGCTTCCGCTTCCTCGGCATGGAGCGTGAGCCCGAGTACGTCGAGATCGCCCGAGCTAGGATCCGTGGCGACTCGCCGCTATTCAATCAAGAGAGGTCGGTGCTCGATGCCGCACCCTAAGATCGCCCACTACGCCGGACACTCCTACCCGAACGCGGGCTGGGCTCTCGGGGATGTGCTCCTGATAGAGCCGAGAGCGAGCGATCAGCGGGTCGCCGAGTTGCTCGATGTGACGCCGCAGACGGTCCAATACTGGCGGGTGAAGATGGGGATCCCGTCGTTCAAGCGCAGGTCCGCGCAGAGTCCATACCTGGAGAAGTCCCGGTGAACTGTGTTGAGCTATTCGCTGGGGCTGGGGGCGCGGCCCTCGGCCTGGAAGCTGCGGGGATCTCCCACCTCGCCTGCATCGAATACGACGCGGACGCCTGCGCCACGCTCCGAGCTGCCGGGCTTCCTTGCGTAGAGGGCGACGTGCGCGATCCCGACCTATACGAGCCCGAGTGGGTGGGCTGCGGCCTGTTGTGGGCTTCCTTCCCTTGTCAGTGCTTTTCTAGCGCGGGCAAGCGGGAAGGGCCGAAGGACGAGCGCAACGGCTGGCCCTGGACCGTGGACGCTATCGACCGCCTTGAGCCCGAGTGGTTCGCCGCCGAGAATGTCACCGGGCTATTGACTCACCGGGGCGGGTGCGCCTCTGGCTGCCTTGGTCCCGAAGAATGCCCGCGTGCCTACTTCGACAACGTGATCGTGGCCCAGCTCCGCGAGCGGTTCGCGTGGGTGGGCTTCCGAGTGCTTAACGCTTCGTCCTTCGGAGTGCCCCAGCATCGCCGGCGGGTGATCATCGTCGCAGGCCCGCACGCTATCGAGTGGCCCGAGCCGACGCACGGCAAGCCGAGTGGGCAGTGTGATCTATTCGGGCGCTCTCTGTTGCCGTGGGTGAGTGTGGGCGAGGCTCTGGGCATTGAGGGTTTTGTCCGGTTGGAACACCTAGGGGCTTCGTCATCGCCTGTCACGATCCCTGGGCCAACAGTAAGCGGGGCAGGGAACACATACTCCCACCGGGAAGATCCAGGCATGAGGGTAAGGCTCGACAGTCCAGTAGCACGCCGCCTCACCGTCGAAGAGTGTGCGCTCCTGCAAGGCTTCCCGCCCGGTCATGCGTTCCACGGCACGAGGGGAAGTAAGTCTCGACAGGTGGGGAACGCCGTTCCGCCTACCCTCGCCCGCGTCGTGGGCGAAGCTATAAAGAAGTCCCGCCGCCCTTGACCTCCTCCTTGGCGGGACGGGGAAGCCCTCGGGGAGAGATCTTCGGGGGCTTCCTTTTATGTATCTATAAGAAAGTTCCCCCTTTGTCTTTAATGTCTGTATGATTAAGAGAGTCAAGGGCACTTGAGCCCACGGAGGACGAGACGATGCAGACCTGCCAAGGCAAGGCAAACGAGCGCGCCTACAACGACGGGCAGCGATGCCGGAACAAGGGGTTTGGAATCACCAAGTCGGGACTATACGACTACACCGCTTGGGACCGACTTTTTGCCCGTGGATACCGCCACTTCGTGCGGAGCCTCGACCGGGACGAAGCCCGCGAGGCCTGGAACGACGGATGGCACGCCGAAGACGACCGCTTGTCGTGCCTTCGCGCCGGGGTGCTTCCCTGCGGGCGACCCATCTAAACAACACACCCCGACCCGGCGGGTAAACCGGGCAGGAGGATTGAGCACATGAGCGAGCAGACAACCGACCTTCGGAGGATTGACGCGATGCTAACTAACAAGCGCAAGAACGATGACGGGACGTGGATCGTAGATGCGACCTGCCCGACCTGCGAGGCGAGCCGCACGCTGGCCTTCTTCCACTGGTCCGCTGTGATCTGCTCGGGCTGCGGGTGCGAACTCGTCCGGCCCAAGCTCCACAAGGGCGGGCCGGGTAGACCGCTCGGCAGCGGCGACGGAAGGAAGACGCGATCGATCCGAATGTCGGATGCCGAGTGGGGAGCGGTCGCAGAGCTGGCGAAGGCGCGAGGTATGACCAAGAGCTCCTACCTGCGGGCGCTCGCCCTTCGGGGCTAGGCTGCGGAGAGCTTCGCGATCCGGCGCTCTAGGTGCTTGCGGTGAGCCGCGATCATCTTCGGCCCCTTCTCAAGCATCCGGCGCTCTAGTCGGTCGAGCCGCTTCTCTCTGCGGAAGAGCCGCTGCGAGGCGTGACGATAGACACCGACCGCGAGGAGGGCGACGAAGAACACGACGACGCGCGCGATCTCCTTCGCCAGGGCATCGCCGGGCATGAGGCGCGAGAGGCGATAGGCCAGCTCCGCAGCATACGCCGCGTCCTGCTCAAAGTTCCGCATTCCCTCGACCTCTTCGGTGAGGTCACCGACCACCTCGATCAGCATGATAGCGATCGGGTCGTGGTGCTGCTCCAGGAAGGCGGCAGCGTCGATCCGCTTCTGTTGTCGGCTCAGTGACTTACTCATCGGCCTTGGCCTTCGCGGCGTCTACCCAGCCCTGGCCTAGCAGGTAGGTGCAGAGCACCGCGCTGGACGCCTGGACCGCAGGCTCTAGGGCGAGGTCGCCGGAGAGGTAGCTAGCGAGAATAGGAAGGGTCGCGCCGAGTAGGGCGATCCAGAATTTACGAGACTTCAATCGTTCGGGCATATCATCCTCCTGGGGTGTAAAGAGATTCGGGCGGGCTCTGTGGGCGCTCTGCGGGATGATGGTACATCGGCGGGATGCAGGCGCGGATCAGGAGCAGGCCGACGATCAGAACGACCGCAAGCAGTGCCGCGATCTTGTCGTCCCCGTCGGTCCACTTCACGCTCGCCCCCTCACCTTGATCAGCGCCTCGGTGAGCTTGCTCGTGTAGGCGTCGACCTGGCCCGGCCCGTTGTAAAGCCGGACGAGCTTGCGGAGGTCTTCGGCCTTCGCTGCGCGGAGTGCCTGCGGGTTCGCTCGGAACCAGCTCGCCACGAGGGCGAAAGATATGATGCGCGGATCGGATCTGAAAGATTCGACTGCATCGTCGACTCCGAAAATTCCTATCAAGTGAGCGCCAAGCACCTGGAACAGTCCCCAGCTAGTCGACTCGATCATCGCCCTTCGCCACGGCTGGTCCTCGTGCATCGCGTGGGCTCTGTCGAACGCTGCCCGGCTTGTCTCGGTGCGGACTATCGACCACTTCTGCGATCTGCTCTTCGGGGTGTATGGGATCTCGGATGCCCGCTCGCCCATCTTGCGCCGAGCGAGGTGCGGTTCAAAGCGCACAGCGTCCGCACGCCCTCCGCTCTCCACGATCTCAAACGCTCGCATCAGGTCGGGGTCTATGCCGAGCCCATCGGCGGTGACGCGGACGAGGTCGGGCGCGGCGGCGTGTCCGTCGAAGCCCTGCCCGTAAGCAGAGCCGAGGGTAAGCGGTCCTGCGATGCCGTCGATCTGCATGGGCGGGAAGCCCTCGGTCGTCTGATAAGAGCGGGTCGCCTCTTGGGTCCGAGGCCCAAAGATCCCGTCGTCGCTGTGGGCTGGGAGGTGTCCGGCTCCGATAAGGAACTGTTGCCACGCTCGGACGTTTGGCCCGGTGCTCCCCCGCCTAAGCATCACCTGCACCTAGCTCCGGTAGCTGAGCAAATCGCGGCCAAATTCTGACCCTGGATCTTCTGCTCGGTGCGGATGTCCCTCTGCTCTGCGAGGATCACAGAGAGCCGCTCTTCGGTGACTGGGTGAGCCTTGAGCGCAGTGTGGATCTTGAGCCCATCCTCGACCTGCTCGACTCGGGCAGACACGTCGGCCCCACCGACCGTGGTCATCGCGTAGAACGATCCGGCTGAGAAGATGATCGGAACACTCCAGAGAAGCATCTTGAGTCGGTGCTCGGTCTGCGCTGTCATTGTCTAGTCTCCGAAGCTCTCGCGAGCAGGGTTGTCGATCGCCCGCAAGACCAGACCGATCGACCCGCTCTCCGTCCACGTCACCGAGTCCACCAAGCACACAAGCTGATCTAGGTAGATCTCGGAGTCACTTACCGTTACCACATCGCCGGGCTCTAGATGCCCGAATTCCGGCGCGGCTACATAGGCGATGGTCCTCGACGGGAGGGCGAAGGCGGACGAGAGCCACGAGCAGATCCGGCCCGCTGTGCTGGAGTCGTAGATAACGTCTGTGGATAACTCCAGCACCCGAAGGCCGAAGCGGTCTCGACTGATCCTGCAAGGTGCGTTACTCACCGAACCCGCCTCGTTCTCTAGGGTGTCGTCGTCGCCCGTCAAGACGAAGAGCTCGGTGCTCTTGTTGTCCTTCGCGTTCGGGGCGAAGCTCAGGCGGATCTCATTAGCTATCGAGTCGACGGGCGAGTAGGACACCGCACCCTCCCGCACCGCATCGCCGCGCTCGACGCTGATCTCGGCGACCGCTGAGGTGCTGTCGGCGTCGTAGTGAAAGAGCGAGTAATAGAGACCGTGAGCGCCTTGCCGGGCTGAGATCGGGAGAATCGGGGAGAGGTGCTCTTGGACCCACGTGAGCGGCGAGAACCGCGCGCCGGGGCCGACGACGATCGCTGTGTCGATGCGGTAGAGGTTCAGGGCTGGGAGGATCGCAGCGATGCGGCCCCGGTCCCACCTGACATCCGACTGCTCTAGCATGTAGCGCAGCACAGAGCCTGCCCCGAGGATGGCTGTCTGATCGTGGTCGGCTTGCCCGGTCGCGTCGGCAGAGTCCCACTCGATCCAATACTCGTCATCGGTCTCGACGTCGGCGAGCGTCCCGATCCGCACCGTCGTCACCTCGCGACCGAGCCCGTCCGTCTCGACCGCCGAAGCTAGAGATCCCGAGGCAAGGGCGGTGTCCAGCTTGCTAACGTTCCAGACGTGGACGTTAGCGCCGCCCGTCTTCGCGTGACCTGCGATCAAGAGCTTGTCGGTGTTGACCCAGAGACCCGGTGATCCGTAGGTGCTGCCGCCGCCCGGTGCTCCGAAGATCCACGGATAGCGCTCCTCGGTCACTCCGTCGGCGTGCGCCGCCCAGGTCGCCGCGTTGACCTGTGCGGTCGCAGGCGGGAACAGGGCGAGGTCGTCGAAGGGTGCCTCCTCGATCGAGAGCGTAACGGGCTGGTGCGCTGTGCCGTATTGCGGATCCAGCACTCGCCCGTCAATCAAGAGCTGCCGCTCGGACGTGCCCCGAGCCCAGATGTAGAGCTTGCCCGTTGCGGCTGCGAGGTCGTGACCTAGGGCGACGTGCTCGGGGATGTTGATCAGGTCGCCGAGGTGTAGGGTGAGCGAGACTTGGTTCGCGCTCGGCGCGTCGGAGAGCAGGGCGATCTCGTCCTCTAGCGTGCCGCCCCACTCCAGGCCAGGGTGATACTCGTGATCGTCGCCGTCCTCGTCGGTGTAGGTCTCAAAGTCCCGAGCGAGCAGGAACGCCTGCCCGGCGTAGCTGAAGTCTAGAAGCCAAACGAGTTCACGCCCGACGAGCTGGGAGAGGTTGAAGCCCACTAGACGATCTCGGCGATCGTGATCGTGTTGAGCCTGTCGAGGTCGGTCCGCTCCTCATCGCCTAGGATGTTGCTCCGAGTGGCCGAGCCTGTGATCCGACCATAGATGAAGTGCCTCGGGTTGTTCGTCTGCTCTTCGTTGCTGGCTCCTGGGATCCTGGCGAAGTAGACGACGGGGAGCAGCGCGCCGCCCTGCCGTCCGACTACGCTCCCCATGAGATACAGCGAATCCTTGAGCGAGGCGATCGGGTCGCCGCCGATGCTGCTTGCCACGTAGTCGGGGACCGGATCGACTTTGTTAATCTGGCTTGCGTCGACACCGTCCACCCAAGCGAACTCGACCTCACGAGCCTGCGGCCCACGCTTGCGAGCTCGGGTCTGCCCGTTCGGGATGCTGATCAGTTCGGTGTTGTTCCTCTCGACGATCTGCCGACCTCGCCCGTACTGAGTGCCGAAGATAGCGAAGGCACCGATCACGACTTGGCCGATCTCAAAGTACCCATCGGCGGTTGTCTGGGCCGGAATGCGAAGGCGATAGTAGCGGTGCTTCTCGGTGTAGTTGTGGGCGATGGTCGCGCAGCTAGGAGCCCAGAATTCGCAGTCTCCCGATCCCGCCTCGGTCCCGTCCGCCCCGTCGAGGTAGACGGTCGGATGCTTCGCCGCTTCGTCTGTCCACGCGCCCTCGGTGTTGCGGCTGATCTTGCGGTGCTTCGTGTTGGTGAGGTCTACGAAGGTCCCGCCCGTCAGGTCGTCCATCATCAGGTAGCGGGCTGCCTTGAATGCAGCGCCTGCCGCTGCGGGAAGGATGGCATCACCTCGGCTATCGAAGCGCAGAGAGTCGAGGCCCGCGCCCGCATCGATGCTCGCGACGGTCTGCCATGCCGCACCGTCCCACGACTCTAGCTCGGCGGTTCGGAAGTTTATCCCCAGGAGGACGATCCCGATCGTGCTGTTCTCTAGCCGAGTCTCGGTGAGCCCGCCGCCTATATCCCACGCGATCACGTTCTCGGTCGTGTCGGCGCTTCGCCAGGTCGAGCGGGGAGAGGGTGCGACCGACGGCAGGAGCTGCCGGATCGGGTAGTCGTAGTCAGTCGAGGACACCCACCGCTCACCGTATCGGGTCGGGCCTGCGACCGCTGCGATCCTAGTCTTGTCTACGATCTGCGAGGGGAGCGTCGAATAGCTCTTCGGGTGTAGGTCTTCGGGCGTGTTCCACGCTCCGGCGTAGTCGTCCGAAACAGGGGCCCACCGCTCCGGCCAGAAGCAGTAACCGACCAGCCCCCACTTGCTAACCGTCGCGCCTGCGGGAGAGACGAGGTTGCCAAAGGTGATCCCGCTGTGGTTCGCCGTGGCCCCCGCGTCGTCGATCTCTCCGCCTGGACCCTCGGCGAACTCCCGATAGTTCCCCGACACAGCGGACCAGCTCTTGATCGCCCCCTTCTCCATCGCGATTCGGATGTGCAGTCTCTTGGTGATGTCTGCCGTGACCACTCCCCCGATCTGGGCGCCCGCCACCTCGTCGAAGAGCGCCCATCCCGTAGAGGAGACGTTGATAGATACCTCGTATTCAAAGGATGCGGCGTCGGCAATGCGGAGGCGGGCGCCGACCTCGGTGGTGGCGGTGGACCCGTCGCCGTCTAGCACTTCTACTGCGAGCTCAAAGAACAGGCGGTCCTGTTCGTTGCCGCTGCTCAGGTCACGAGTGAACGCTTTAGGGAACCCGACATTAGATCGAACGACCAGCTTGGCGTCCTCAAGGGCATCCGTCCCGCCGCCGCTGGCAGTCCATGCGATGTCTGCGGGCCGAGCGATCGGGAGGTATGAGCCCCCGCCCGCGCTGAGCCCTGCGTTCTTCGCGAACGAGACGTACTCGGTATCAAGGAAGCTAGTGGTCCCGGTCTCTGCTGGTGCCGTGTGCTTAGAGAACCCGCCGAGGTAGACCACCCCTAGGCTCTGAGGATCTTCGTCGGGCGCGTCGGACTCCCAGCGAGTGAGCAGCACGACCTGGCCGCCGATCTCTTCGGCCACATAGGTATGCAGGTAAGCGTCTCCCTCGTTCCCGGAGAAGTAGGCCGTTTCGGCGAAGTCCGCCCACGTGTCCCCTGCGTCCTCGCTTCGCCTCGGGGTGAGGTCGGAGGATAGTCCGGTGCTGTGGCAGTAGCAATAGACGACGCCGCTGTCGTCCCGCCAAGCGGTGCAACCCGGCACGAAGAGCGTGCCCGCGCCCGCCGCGATCTGTACCTGCGGAGCGTCGGTGATGTTGTCGAAGGCCGACCCGATCCGACGGGAGAAGTACTTGGGGGTTGCGGCATCGCTGTCGTGATAGACGACGAGGAAGGCCCCTTCGACCTCGACGATGTTGATGGCCTCGGGACTCTCTGCCGTCTGCGCGGCCCAGTCGCCCTCAACCTCGGTGAACCTCCCGCCCAGGTCATCGCTTGCGAACTGGGCGCAATTCGGAGATCCGTCGTCGAATTGGACGAGCAGCATAACCTCGCCCGAACTGTAACCCGCCCTGATCTGTCGAATGTCCGCCGCTCCTACCGGGGCATCGAGCGCGCGGTAACTGTAGGGTTCCCAGGTCGCCCCGTCGTCGTCCGAGAAGTACACGTCGACCTGTGTTCCCGTCGCGATGAAGGCGAGGACCCGTCCGCTCGGAAGCTGGCAGAGAGCCGGGCCGAGCTGGGCTGTAGCAGTGTCCGGCGTGAGCGTGCCCGACGTGCTCCACTTCGTCAAAGCGTCGGGGTCGTACCGCTTGACGGTCTGAGCAAAGGTCGCCTTGTCCTGCAAGCCGAGGGCGAGGAGCTTGCCGGACTGGAGGCGGATCAAGTCGGGGTAGGCTGATAGTTCTGTCGCGTCCTCTGTCCAGAGCAGCGAGTCCCACCCTGTGACTATCTGGGGACCGTCCCACCCAAATTCCTCGGGCTCGGCATCGGTCGCGTCGTACCAGAGATAGCCCGCTCGCTCCAGTCCAGGATGCCCGGCCCGCACGCTGTGGATCCCGAGCTCCTTCCCGGCGGGCTGCTCACCGCTAGCTTGCAAGACCATCCGCGTGCTCTGCTCGGAGACGGGGACGCCGGGCTTCGGGCTCGCCTGATCGTAGCTGCTCGGCGCTGTGGCGTGGTCCTCGTCGGTCAGGTTGTCGAGGTTGAACCGCTCGTCGGGGATCAAGATCCCCTGGTAGCGTGAGTTTACGATCTCGCTCATCAGGAACTCGCGAAGGGGTTATGCCGCCCGAGGGCTCGGGGGCGAGCAGCTCGGAGGGCGTCGGTGAGTGGGCCTTGCTTCTGGCGGAGGTTGTCGCTGATCATCGCGTCGACGACACGAGAGCGGACTTGGAGCACAGAGATCACGGGCTGCTGTCCTCCCGCGCCTCTGTTGAGATCCCGCACCCCATCTTCCCCGCCTGCCGCTGATACACCCTGCGGCGAGAGCACAGCCTCGGAGCGCAAGAGCCGAGCGGTGATCTCGTCGGGCGCTCCCATTGATACCATCCCGCCTGAGTGGAAGGAGGGCGGAGGCTCGGCTGCGATCGTGGCGATAGCGATCCCGCCTGCGATCCCTGCCGCTATGGCAAGAGGTGGGCCACCTTGCGCGAATCCGGTTATGACGGCAAGCGCGGTAGCGACTGCGGCCTGACTGAGAGAGACGACCTTCTGGGCTACGAACATCGCCTTCGCGGCCTTCTTCTGCTCCTCTAGCTCCTCCTGGAGCATCCGCTTCCGGCCCTCTAGCAGCTTCCATTCGCGATCGGTCGTCGCCTCCGCGATCCGCTCGTCGAGGTCGGCGATCTCGGCTTCGGACTCTGAGATCGTGTCGGCGATGTTTGACGCCGCCTGAGAGAATAGGTCCCCGAGCGAGCCCGCGATATCGTCGAAGGCATCGGCGACCGGGGAGAACGCGTCTACGATCTCTCCGGCTTGCTTCTTGAGGAACTCGGCGTGAGCCTCGATGTCGTCCTCTGTCGAGACGGTCCCGCCCTTGCTCAGTGCTACCTCAAGATCGTCGGTGATCGAAACGGTCCCGCCGCCGAGCGTGAGCCCCCCGGCCGCAGCACCCGATGGAGCGCCGCCGCCTCTGCCGCCGCCTCTGCCGCCTCCGCCGCCTCCGCCGCCGCCGGGGTCGAGGTCGAGGTCGGGGTCGAGCGCTCTCTCGATCCGATCGCTCCCAGACTCTGCCTCGCGAGCGGCGGCGAGTATGTGCACCCTGATCGTGTTGCTCATTCCGACCCAACGACGCTTCGCCTTGTCGATGGCCTCTCCTAGATCGAGCGCGCCCTCAAGCGCAGCCTTCATGTTGAGCGCTGCGCCAACAACGTCGCCAGTGCCGAGCAGCAGCACGGCCTGCGCTGCGTCGATGGCAGGACCCATCGACAGGAACGTCACCTCTGCCGCGAGCCCCAGCCCGGCGAATGCCTGGATCGCGGTGTCCATGGACTTAGCGACCGTGCGGGCGAACTTCTTGATGTCTCCGGCGTCGAGCTGGGCGAGTAGCTGCTTGATCCCGCGCGCCACACCTGTAATCACTGGGATCAGCGGTGCGAGAACCTGGAACCGGAGACCGTCGAGCGCAGAGTCTAACCTCCCGATAGCGTCGACCTGGGCCTCGGACGCTGCCGCTGACTCATTGCTGATCACGCCGAGATCTTTGATCTCTGCCGCGCTCGCCCTAATAGTGTCCCCGCCCCCGTCGAAGGCGGAGAGCATCTGTAGCCCGCCCTCTTCCATTAAAGACACGGCGGCGGCTGTCTTCTCGCCTTGGCTGCCCAGGTTGTCGAAGGCGTCGGCTAGCGTTGCCATCCGCTCGTCGAGCGGGAGGTCTTGCAGTTCCTTCGCGCTTAGGCCGAGCTTCTTGAGCGCCTCCGCCGCCGGACCCTTGCCCGTCTCTGCGACCTGAGCCAAGCGCAGGTTCAGCTTCAACATCGCCATGTCGGCTTGTTCGGCTGCTACGCCGCCCTCGCCGAGGGCGAACCGGATAACCTGTAGCTCCTCGGCGGTAGTGCCTATCTTCTTAGCAGACTTCGCGACCTCGTCGCCCGCCTCTGCCATCGCCATCGTTTCGTCGGTGATCTTCTTGACCACACCGATCGCGACCTCTGCCGCCTTCGCGACTGCGACCATACCCGCGATCACGACACCGACACCGACACCGATCGCAGCGAAGGACTTCGCATTCACCGACATAAACTTGCCGATCTTGTCGGCGCTCTGATCGAACTTCCGCCCGAAGACACTCACGTCCTTCGCGAGTTCCTTCGACTCTTTCTTAGTCTTCTCAAAGCCACGACTGACCGAGGCCAGAGCCTTCTCTAGATCTCCGGTGTCACCCTCAAAGACGAACTTGATTTGCTTCTCGGCCATCAGTTAGCCCCGAGCCAGAAGTCGAGGCCCGCATCGGTGGACCCGTCGCGCCGCATGTCGCGCCGCAGAGCGGCCTGAGAGGGCGAGGACTGGCCTCCGCCCTTGCGCGGGTGCGTCAGCATCCAGACCTCTAGAAGGTCGCCGAGAGAGGCGGGGCGGGCGAGGGCTCTGCGAAGGTCCGAGTCTGTCATATCTCCGCCCTTCCCCGAGCCCGTAACCTGCTCGGTCGCGTGGGTGAGCTGCCAGTAAGCCAGCAGCCTCTCCTGGTTGTACGGGTCCTGCTTGGAGTACCCGTCGGGATCTCCCCCGAGAAGCTGTAATCCTATGTCAAGGCGACAGAGGTCGGGGAAGCCTTCGGGGGTTCTCCAAAATCCTTTACGGCCTCGGGCGACATCAGCACAGAGCCCATCTTCTTGGCGAGCTCCGCAGCCCACGGCGCGAGGTGCGATGCGCCGCCGAAGCCTTCCTCGTGGAACTCCTCTAGCACTTCGGATCCGTAGTCGAGCCAGGACTCTCCGCGCTTCGGGGCAGGAGTCGAGAGCATCAGCTCTTCGTCCCACCACGCCGCGCCGACGAGTGCCGCGAGGGCATCGATCGATCCCTCAAAGCTGAGCCCGCCCGCGTCGGTCGCGAACTGGGCGAGAAGCTGAAGCAGCTCCACGACCTGTCGATCGTTCGGCATGCGGAAGTGACGGGGGTCCATCCCGTCCGCCTCGACTAGGAAGTAGATCGGGTTGACTTCGCCGTTAGGCTTCGTCGGGAGAACTCTCTTGACTCTTCGCATCGGTCTTGCCCTTCGCCTTCGCCTTCGGCTTAATTGCCTCTAGCGCTTTGATTCGATCCTTCCGCAGGCACCGCACCCCATCGGGGAAGCACCACTTGCCCTTGGCAGCCCGAAGGCGCTTGAGCTCCGCAGCCGACACTAGGTCACCGCACTAGGGTAGACGCTGTAGCTCGTGAAGCTGATCGAGATCTGATCGGGGTCACCCTCCGAGAGCGAGCCGGACACAACACAGTGAGAAAGCGAGAGGACGTGATCGGATGCATCGCCGTGCACGGTTCCAGAGATAGTCCACTCAAGATCCAGAGTAAACACTTCGCCGTCTGTTCCCATGGTCGAGACCCAGTTGTCCCCGACATCGCCCGTCTGAGTGATAATCTCGCTCAAGGTGGCGTAGGTCGCGTCGCCCAAATCTCTGAGAAAAGCTGTGAAATTTCCGGTAATTGGGGCATCGTCCGAGTAGCGAAGCGACGGAGGCGAGCCGAGGGACCCACGGTCTAAGGGGGATATCACGCTGGGACCAGGTATAGCGATCGAGAGGTCGCCCGCCTCGTAAGAGACGGTGTACTCGTTCGCCGCCCCATTGTCCGACAGCTTCAAAACGCCGTCTCTCTTAGTTTTCAGAATCGTGCTCTCGCTCATGGGTTACTCCTATCGGGCTCGCAAGCGGTCACGCTCACGGCTCCTTGTGTTCTGTCTGAGGAAGCCCGCAGCGCGAGCAGAGAAAAGTGTACCTACGGGCGACTCGGCCTGCCCGACAATCGAGGGCAGGAGGAACTGTCCGACGCGACCGAGAAGCCCGGAGGTGCTTGGTGTAGTGGTCTCGACTGCCGCCTTGATCTGAGACCACGCCGAGCGCAGGAGCTCCTCTGACTTCGTGGCGATCTCCAGGTAGACGAGCGCGGTGCTGTCCGTGCGATGGACGAAGGCGGCATACTCGCGAGGGTTGCGGATCGTCCACTCTAGACCTTCGGCTGTGATGTCCCAATCGGCTTGGCTCGCGCCCGTATCGACTGGCCAAACATTATCGACGAACTCGCCGAGTTCAAACGCCACGTTTTCGATGAGACTCCAGATCGCAGAGCGTGACCCGGCGGTGAGCTTCGCGGTCGAGACTCCCTGATCTCGCAGGCGTGCGCCGACGTTGATCGAGATATCGACCGAGCCGGAAC